>Ga0209437_100880_pt1 | contig 12210 bp, 9 predicted proteins | sample AraplaL_Cvi_mTSA_FD_184266 | JGI IMG/M metagenome (GOLD analysis project Ga0209437, IMG submission 184266) | Arabidopsis root microbial communities from the University of North Carolina, USA - plate scrape CL_Cvi_mTSA (SPAdes) (version 2) | ecosystem: Host-associated > Plants > Roots > Endosphere ...
GGCAAGGTCGGGCAGGTGCTTGCCGTGGCCGAACGTCTCGACACGCTCGCCGGCATCTTCGCCGTGGGGCTCAAGCCCAGCGGCAACAAGGATCCGTTTGCGCTGCGCCGCGCGGCGCTGGGTCTGGCGCGTACCCTCATCGAGGGCGGGCTGGAGATTGATCTGCGCGCCGCCTTCACCGAAGCCTTCGAGATGGTGCCCGAAGCGGCGCTCGTGGCCGGCGTGAAGCCGGGCAAGGATGGCAAGGCACCGGCCGTGGACATCGGCGCCCGGCGCCGGGAACTGGGCGACGAAGTCGTGGCCTTCGTGCTCGATCGCCTGCGCGGTTACTACGCGGACCAGGGCTTTTCGGCCGACCAGTTCGAGGCCGTGCTCGCGGTGGCGCCGGCCACGCTGCCCGACTTCGATCGCCGTCTGCGCGCGGTCGGCGAGTTTGCGCAGCGCGCCGAGGCGGCTAGCCTGGCGGCAGCGAACAAGCGTGTGGCCAACATCCTGCGCAAGCAGGCGGAAGAAGCCAGCGCCGCACCCATCCCGTCGAGCGTCGACCCAGCCCATTTCGAATCCGATGCCGAGCGTGAGTTGCACGCGGCCCTGGACGCCGCCCGCGCGGAGACGCGCGACTTGCTTGCACGTGGCGACTACACGGGCACGCTCGCGCGCCTGTCAGCCTTGCAGGGGCCTGTGGATCGGTTCTTCGACGATGTGCTGGTCAACGCCGAGAACCCGGCCGTGCGCGCCAACCGTCTTGCACTGCTCGCGCAGCTGAAAGCCAGCTTCGGCGCCATCGCCGACATCTCGCGGCTGTAATTTCTTCGGCGGTCTTCGGGCGATGCCGATGGCATCGCCCGAAAGACGGGGCTCAAGCGAGTGCCGTACCCTGTTCGTCGTGCACGCGCGACACCAGCGTCCGCCGGAAGGCGACCATTCGGTCGGCGTAGTCCGATTCGCCCGAGCGGCCGAGGATGGCGTACATCTCCGCCACGAGGTCCGCGTGGCGCACCGGTGAAAAGCGGCTGCCGGCCATCTCGATATCCGATTGCAGCAACTTCATCGCGGCAGCAAGGCGGGAGGGATCCAGTGCGCTCGTACGCGCGGCCGATACTTCGCGGCTGCGCGTGGATTCGGACGACTCGGTGCGAGCGACGGTGTCTTCGTTGGACCCGTCAAGCATCATCGGTCCTTCGCCTGCGGCAAGCCAGACGAGGGACAGACCCAGCGTCTTCGCCATGGTCACGCAACGGCCACGCGACGGATCGGTATTTCCGTCGCGCCAACTGCGCACCACGCCCTCCGAGAAGCCGCAGCGACGTGCGATTTCGCTGACGCTCCCCGACATCTTGATGACCGCGCGCACGCGGCTGGCAAAGGAAGACGGCGCTACCGAGGTCTCGGCGCGACCGGTGTCCAGGCCTCCGCTGGCAGCATCGGCCAGGATGGATCCCCGTAAATTGTCGTTCATGCGATTGAAACCTCGTTGATCAAAGACCGCCCCCCGGCGTTGACGCTCCAACGCGCGAGCCCGGCATCCGGTGTACACGCGCTTCCCTTCGAAAGTCTTTCGCTTGAGAAGTTTCGGAAGGCGGCGATTCAGCGGCCGTCCCGCTGTCCGTCATCGATGCGATATCGCGAACTAATCGCCGGTTTTTTCTAGGAATGTTTCCTAGGGCGAATTCGCAGACATGCCGAAAGTCATGGTTGGCGCCGCCGTAACCGTCGATCCCGACAGCTTTTTTTGCTGCGCGCGCACCCATGGCCTCCCGGGCACGATTTCGATCGACCGGACGTGCGTGAATTTTTCGTGTTGCCAAGCCGCAAGCTCTTACGTATATGTGACGACGCAGCACGTCACCGTGCTGTAGGGGAGTATGCGGCGCTTGTTGGCAAGTGGCCGTCATGAATGGAAAAAGACACGAGCCGATTGACCCTGGCCTGGTGCCGCCGGGACGGGCGCGGCTTGCCGATGTATCGAAAGAACGTACGACTTCGGAACTTCCAGGGGAGCCACTGAATGAATTTGCGTAACTACCGCACGGCAGCGCTGGGTCGGCGGACGGCGTTGGCCGTCGCCATCGGCCTGGGCACCGTCGCTGGCGCCGCGATGGCGCAATCGAACGTCACCGGTTCGATCTTCGGCCAGGTGAATCCGCAGCAGGGCAACACGGTCACCATCTCCAACCCCGATACGGGCTTCGCACGATCGATCACCGTCGACGCGAACGGCCGCTATCGCTTCAGTTCGCTTCCGCCGGGCAGCTACAAGGTCACGCTCGAGAACAACGGCGCCGTGGTGAGCCAGCGCGACAACGTTTCGGTGACGATTTCGGGCGGTTCGGAAGTGTCGTTCGGTTCGGCAGCGTCCGCGACCGAGGCCAGCACGCTGGAAGGCGTTTCCGTGAGCGCGACGGCCATGCCGTCGATCGACGTTTCGTCCGTGGACACGCGCACCGTTATCACCGCCGAGCAGCTCAACAAGTTGCCCATCACCCGCGACGTGCTTGCCGCCGCACTGCTGGCGCCGGGTGTCATCGGCAACTCGAGCTACAAGGATGCCCTCGGCAATCCGGTGCCCAGCTTCGGTGGCTCCGCTTCCTCCGAGAACGCCTATTTCATCAACGGCTATGCCGTGACCAATCCGCTGACCTCGATCGGCCTCACCCAGCTTCCGTTCGATGCGATCGATCAGCAGCAGGTGCTCACCGGCGGTTACGGTGCGGAATTCGGCCGGTCCACCGGTGGCGTCATCAACATCGTCACCAAGCGCGGTACCAACGAGTGGCACGGCGGCGTGTACACCATCTGGGAACCGTCCGGCACGCGCGCGTCGCCGCGTAACAACAACTATCCCGACACGGGCTTCTACCCGACGACCGACGGCACGATCTATCAGTACACGAAGAAGAACAATTACTGGCGCTCGACCATTGGCGCCTACGCGAGCGGCCCGCTGATCAAGGACAAGCTGTTCTTCTACATCGATGCCGAAATGAATCGGCGCGAAGGCCAGGGCATCGCCAGCAGCACGACTGCAGGTGCGATTACCTCGGCTACCGTTGGCCGCAATGGTTGGAACGAATACCAGTACAAGATCCCGCGCTGGTTGGCGAAGATCGACTGGAACATCACCGACGATCATCACATCGAACTGACCGGCGTCTCGGACAAGAGCGAGTACACGTCCAAGACCTACGGCTTCAGCTACGCCACGCTCGGTCACGGGCAGACGCAGAACGGCGGCGTCTATACCAAGGACGGCGGCGACCTCTACGTCGGCAAGTACACGGGCTACATCACCGACAACTTCACCGTGTCGGCCCTGTACGGACAGCAGCGACTGGATCACATCCAGTTACCGTATCAATACAACCCGAACTGCCCGCTCATCAGCATCGCCACCGCGCAGGCACGTGCGCCAGGCCTCAGCTACGGCGGTTGCCAGACCACCTCGGCCGCGGTTCGTGTGCCGGGTGCCAACGACGAAACCAACGGCTGGCGCCTCGATCTGGAATACCGCCTGGGCGATCACGACATCCGCTTCGGCGCGGACCGCCAGGAGGCGAAGTCGTTCACTGGCACCTCGCTGCCAGGCGGCTATAGCTGGACCTATAACTTCCAGAACAACCCGGGCCAGGCGATCGACGCCGGCCACGGCGTGGGTTCACCGGCGGCTGCAGGCGGCCTCGGTACACAGGGCTACTACGTCACCCGCGCGTACACGACCACCTCGGCGAAGGTGAAGACGGTTCAGGAGTCGCAGTACATCGACGACCACTGGCAGCTCACCGATCGCTGGATGATCTACGCCGGTCTGCGCAACGAGCAGTTCAAGAACTACAACGGCAACAACGAGGTCTACGCGAAGCAGCGTCATCAGCTCGCCCCGCGCCTCGGTGTGTCGTGGGACGTCAACGGCGACTCCACCTTGAAAATCTACGCCAACGCCGGTCGCTACCACCTCGCAATGCCGAACAACGTCGCCGTCCGCGCGGCGTCGGGTTCGCTGGGTACGTCGGAGTACTTCAGCTACACGGGCATCGACCCCACCACCGGTGCGCCTACCGGACTGGTGTCCGTGCCGGTAAACCAAGCCGCGGGCTATACGTGTAATGGCACGAACGCCGTCTCCGCGAACCTGGAATGCGGCATTGCGCCGGATCCCCGCACGGTCGCGGCGAAGGGCCTGAAGTCGCACTACCAGGACGAGTACATCGCCGGTCTCGATCAGGCGCTCACCCCGTCGCTCAACTGGGGCGTGAAGCTCACCTGGCGTCAGCTGCGCAGCGCCATCGACGACACCTGCACGCCCGCACTTGGCGGCGCCTGCTTCCTGTTCAATCCGGGCACCGGCAATACGTTCCTGCAGGAGCAGGATGACGGCTCCTTCGTGGCCGTGCATTACTCGAAGGACGCGTTGCAGCTGCCGGATCTGAAGCGCAAGTACTACGCCGTGGATCTGTACCTGGAGCATCCGTTCTCCGACAAGTGGTATGGCCGCATCGACTACACCTGGTCGCGCAGCTACGGCAACACCGAAGGCCAGCTCGCTTCGGACCTCGATACCGGTAACGGGGGCCAGGCTGACGTGTCGGTCACGCAGGACTGGGATCTTCCGCAGTTGATGGTCGGCGCGAACGGCAAGCTGCCGAACAACCGCACGCACCAGATCAAGGCGTTCGGCTACTACCAGTTCAGTGACGACTGGCGCTTCGGTGCGAACCTCAACATCGCCTCGGGCCGTCCGAAGAACTGCACCAGCTTCTACCCGACCGCCGACGCCGGCTTGTACAACGGCTCGTTCTACTACTGGTGCGGTCTCCCCGGCACGCCTGGCTACGCGCGCTCGCCGCGTGGTTCGGCAGGCAACACGCCGTGGACCTACGTCGTGAACCTCAACGCGGCGTACACGCCGTCCTGGCTGGACAAGAACCTGACCTTCCAGGTCGACGTGCTCAACGTGCTCAACAAGCAGACGCCGACCTCTTACAACCCGCGCTACGCGCAGTCGCGCTCGACGGTGAACCCGCTCTATGACCGCGAGCTCAACTTCACCGATCCGCGCACCGTGCGCTTCACGGCGCGTTACGACTTCTGATCCGCGGAAGTCGCCGTAGAGCGACGACAAGAGTCCCCGTACGGTCTTCCGTACGGGGAGACAACAAGCGTCTCCCCGCATCGCCCCCGGCTGTTCACGCCGGGGGCTTTTTTCCATAAGCCTCACGGCGTGATTCTGCTTGCTCGTCCCGGTGCCCGTATCGGCAGGGAGTCAGCGGAAAACGCGACGAGTGGCGGCAAAACAGTGGGCACGTGCGGGATCTTGCGCCAATGGTGTAATTAGCGCTCTCCGAGGACGCGGATTTCTCCCCGAACCGTTTCAATTGTAAGCACTTTTTCCTTCGGCGCTGAGGCGTTGTGTTCGAGGTTGCCAAAGAAACGCTAAGAAAAGTCGTTTTCCCATGTAAATAATTTGTTGACACGGCGGTCGGCGTACGCCTATGTTCGGCACCGACCATGCTAGTTTTTTCTTTCGCGCATCATGCGTGGGGGCAAATTCAGCAGGTGTCCATGGCTTGTCGGGAGCAGGTCCAGGGGATGGCGTACCACTCGAGGAGGGACGGTACGCAGGGAATATCCTCAAGAACGTGCGCCGAGAAGCTGTTTTTTTCCGGCCTTGGCTGGGTTTTGCTCGTTTTCAGGCCCGGTGAGGGCCGATCTGGGGAGATTTGCAAATGAGTTCTCGCAGCATCCGGCAGGCATCCGTCCTGCGTCGTTCTTCGCTCGCCCTTGCGCTGGCCATTGGCTTGGGCGGCTCTGGACTGGCTGTCGCGCAGTCCACCGTCGGCGCGATTTTCGGTAGCGCTACTCCGGGCCAGACCGTCACCGCGACCAGCGCGTCGGGCGTCACCCGCACGGTTACTGTCGACCAGTCCGGTCGATACACCATCAGCTCGCTGCCGGTGGGCAACTACACCGTGTCGCTGTCCTCGGGCGGTTCGACCGTGTCAACGCGTGACAACGTTGGCATCCGCGTCGGTTCGGGTACTGAAGTGTCGTTCAACAACCCGACGAATGCGGGCGCGGCACAGGACCTGTCGGGAGTTACCGTCTCGGCGAACACGCTTCCGTCCATCGACGTCACCGGTGTGGATTCGCGCACGGTGATCACCGCGCAGCAGCTGCAGAAGCTCCCGCTGGCGCGTAGCGCTGACGCCATCGCGCAGCTCGCGCCCGGCGTCGTCGCGGGCAGCTCTGACTTCACCAGCCAGGCAACGGGCCGTCCGTTGTCGTCGTTCGGCGGTGCGGGCGTCTCCGAGAACGCCTACTACATCAACGGCATGAACGTCACCGACCCGCTGAATGGCCTGGGTGGTATCGAGCTGCCATACGGCTCCATTGAACAGCAGGAAGTGCTGACCGGCGGTTATGGCGCAGCCTACGGCCGTTCCGACGGCGGTGTGATCAACCAGATCGGTAAGCGCGGCACGAACGAGTGGCACTTCGGCGCGCAGATCCTCTACACCCCGGAGTGGGCTCGCGGCACGCCGCGCAGCACGTACTACGGTGACGGTTATCCCGGTGGTGAACTGAATGGTACGCTCTACCAGCGGCGCCACGACGACAAGGGCTGGGAAGCGGTCGAGAGCGCATACGTGGGCGGTCCGCTGATCAAGGACAAGCTCTTCATGTTCGCGTCGGTCGAAGCCGACAGGACCCAGGACAAGTACACCGGCCTCAATTCCAGCGCCGCACAGCAGACCAAGCGGACCTACAAGGATCCGAAGTGGTACGCCAAACTCGACTGGAACATCACGGACAACCACATCCTCGAGCTTACCGCTGCCTCGACCAAGCACGAGTACAACGGCTCGAACTACGAATACAACTACGACGACTTCACTCGCGGCGATTATCTCGGTCAGGACGTTCCGACCAAGACTTCGGCCAAGATGTGGATCGCGAAGTACACCGGCTACATCACCGACGACTTCACCGTGTCGGCGCAGTTCGGTAAGCAGATCACGAATATCTATCAGGAGAACGTGAACAACTTCCCTGATCTGATCCCGATCCTCGGTTCGACCAACCAGAACCCGGCCTACACCGGCGGTGCGCCGATCACCAACGCGAACAAGGTCATTCAGTACACCGATCCGTCCCATCAGACGCGTGGTGCCAACTACCGCATCGATCTGACCTACAAGCTCGGTGATCACACGATCACGGCGGGTATCGATAATCAGCGTACGCAGGATCTGAACGACAGCACGCTGATGGCGCCCAACGCCGGCTACGCCTGGCAGTATGGTCGCCAGAACAACCCGGCCAGCGAGATCGCCGACGGTGAAGTGGATGCGCCCATCAATTATCCGGGCGGCCAGAACGGTTACTTTGTCGACAAGTACGTTCAGTACACCAGCGCTTCGACCCGCGTCGAGCAGCGTGCCCAGTACATCGAAGATTCCTGGCAGGTTTCCGACCGCTGGCTGGTGAAGATCGGTCTGCGCAACGACCAGTTCACCAACTACAACCCGGATGGTGATGCGTACATCACGCAGACGCGTCCGCAGTGGGCGCCGCGCCTCGGCTTCAGCTGGGACGTCTTCGGCGATTCCAGCTTCAAGGTCTACGGTAATGCCGGTCGTTACTACCTCGCGCTGCCGACCAGCGTTGCGCTCCGTGGTGCTTCGGGCTCCTACTACACCAAGGAGTACTACACCTACACGGGCATCGATGCGAATGGTTACCCGACCGGTCTGACGCCGATCAACACCTATCAGGGTGCGGGCGTGCCTTACTCGGCTAACCGTGAATACGGTCAGCAGCCGGATCCGAAGACGGTGACGGCCAAGAACCTGAAAGCGCAGAACCAGGACGAGTACATCCTCGGCTTCGACAAGGTCCTCAACGACCAGTTGAACTGGGGTATGAAGGCGACGTATCGCAAGCTCAATCGCATCATCGACGATGTCTGCGATACCGACGTGCTCGAGGGCCAGGCTATTGCCCAGGGCGCCGACGTTTCCGGCCTTCGCGGCTGCTACTTCTTCAACCCGGGTAACGCGGCGACGTTCCAGCTTCCGAACGGCACGGGCGGCTACCAGCAGGTGCACATCACGAACGCCGATTTCGGCTTCCCGCAGCCGAAGCGTAAGTACTACGCCCTGGACACGTACCTCGAGCATCCGTTCGACGGCAAGCTGTGGGGCCGTATCACCTACACCTTCTCGAAGAGCTACGGCAATTCGGAAGGCCAGGTGAAGTCCGACATCGGTCAGCAGGACATCGCGGCGACGCAGGATTGGGACTACCCGTCGATCATGGAATACGGCTCTGGCCGACTCCCGAACGACCATCGCCATCAGATCAAGGCCTACGGAAGCTGGCAGATCACTCCGGAGTGGAACGTGGGTGGCATTCTGCAGATGGCCTCCGGCTCGCCGAACTCGTGCGAAGGTCTGTACGGTCCCAACCAGACCGTTCCGGCGTACAACGGCAACTACTACCACTGGTGCGGTGGTGTACCGTCGCCGTACGGCTCAAAGGGAACGACTGACTGGACCCACATCCTGTCGCTCAATGCCGAGTACCGCCCGTCGTTCGCGGACCACAAGCTCGCGTTCAATGTGAACGTGTACAACGTCCTCAACGAGCAGAAGGCCACCCGACTGAATCCGGATTACTCGGACGGCAACTATAAGACGCCGCTGTCGTGGGAAACCCCGCGCTACGTTCGCTTCGGCATTACCTACGACTTCTGATCCATCGATGTCGCAGGCCAGCGCCACGCCCCTCGGGGCGTGGTCGCCGGAAAACGAAAAACGCCACCTTCGGGTGGCGTTTTTCGTAGGCGGAGGAAAAAACATCTCGCAAGATCAAGCAATTGCGCCTTTCCGGCAAATCTGACTGTCAGCTTGCCGACCGCATCGCGAAACCCGATTCCTGTCAGATTCGTCACTTGACTTTTCCAGAGGCGCATTTGCCGGTATGCTCCGACGTTCCCCCCGGAAGCCTTGTGCGCCATGCGCGCGCGTATCTTCCGTGACCCACCAACATTCCGTTCTGTAACGAGGTTCGACCATGCGCAGGATTTTCTTGTCGCTCGCATCCGTGGCCGCATTGGCCCTCGCCGGTTGCAGCGGCGGCTCCGACAACAACGCTCAGCCCGCCGCCGCAGGCAGCAGCCCGGGTAGCAGCGACAACGCGGCACCGGCCAATGCCGTCACCGGCACGGTCACTCTCCGCGACGCCGGAGCGCAGCTCAGCCCGGATGCCAGGCTCGACCTGAAGCTGGTGGATGTCTCGGCCGAGGGTTCGCAACCGCTGGCCAGCAAGACCATTGCGCCGGTCACCATGCCGCAGTCGTTCCAGCTCGACTTCAATGCGTCGGACGTCAATCCGAACGACATGTACATCATCGAGGTGTCGCTGCAGGACGGCGAGCGCCACTACTCGTCGCCGCTCAAGACCCCTGTACTGACCAAGGGCGCCAAGAACGTCGCCAACATCCAGCTCGTCGGTGAAGCCACCCCGGGTGAGAAGGAACTGGCCGGCTACAACAGCGTCAAGAAGAACATCGGCGGCATGAAGGTCACCCAGGGCACCGCGCTGAAGGAAGGCGAGTCGCGCGGCTGGCAGATCTTCAAGAAGGGCAACGACGTCCAGTTCGTCATCGAACTGGTCGACTACGGCGACAAGGGTTTCACCTCGACCAACTACGCGTACCGCGACGGCAAGCCGTGGGTGATCGTGCAGGAGAAGAAGGCCAGCAAGGACGCCAAGCCGACCTCCATCGAGCGCGCGGGCTGGAACGATGCCGGCGAACTCGTGCTGAAGCAGAACGAAGCCGGCGGCAAGGTCGATACGCTTTCCGACGAGGACGCGAACAACCTGAAGAAGCAGGCCGAAGCGATGTACGTGAAGGCTGGCGGGAAGAAGTAAGCTCGCCTGTTCGCAGAAAAAGAACGCCGGCCTTGTGCCGGCGTTTTTTTTTAACAGGTCTATACGGGGACCTAGTTCCATCCCGGAAGATAGCTACTTCCCCATGATGGAATTTCTGACGGGGCTGGAAGACTGCAATCTGGCCTGCGGGCGAACGGCCCACCGATATATGTCGCATCGAGACAGTAGTTGTTGACCGTCCTACCGGTGGCGCTATGGAAGTAAACGATGCTGGTATAGACGTTGTGTCCGACGGTGTTACAGAGGCCCGTGTCGGTGCACGAGACGATGGGATCGCCGCATCCAAACTCGAACTCTATGCGGTTCACGTTTGCCGGGTCGATGTTTCCGATGTGCTCTCGCACGTTATTGCAGTACAGATTCTGATTTCCGATGATGTTGTCGTTTGCATCGAAATAAATGATGGCGCGCGCGACTTCGGGCAGCGCGAAAGACACTCCGGGTATGGCTACGCAACAAACGAACAACGCTGCGGCGATCAGGTAGCGGATCCGATTCATACGCATATCCTCTTGGGCCTCAAATGAGGCCATGGAAGAATACAAGTCGCTCGGTCTGACGCCCGCTGCTCACGCAACGTCTTGCGATCGCCTACGCAGATTTCAGATTTTCCCTACACGTTTTCGGAAAAAAAGACGCCGGCGTGAACTGACCCCCGGAAATTGGACACCGTCCAAATCCCGGGGGTTTTTCATTGGCGAAGTACGACAAGAAATTCAAGCAGGCGGTGGTGAAGCGGATCCTGGAAGAGGGCATGGGAGCAAAGCGGCTCGCTGCCGAGTGCGGGCTTCACCACGCGATGATCGACCGATGGGTGGCCAGTTACCGCATTCACGGCGAGGCCGGCCTGGCGCCCAAGTACGGTGTCTACGATGCCGCTTTCCGTCTAAAGGTGCTGCGCCGCAAGTGGCGCGAGGACCTTTCCTGCATTCAGGCGGCGGCGATCTTCAACATTCGCAGTCCGGCCAGCATCGGCAATTGGGAGCGCCAGTATCATGCGGGTGGCGTGGGTGCGTTGGCGCCCCGAGCCCGAGGACGTCCCAAGGCCATGGCCAAACCTACCCCGCCCCCCCCTCCAAGCCGGCCGAGGCAGCCGTGCCCGATGAGGCGCGATCGCCCAAGGATCTGCTCCGTGAACTGGAATACCTGCGTGCGGAGAACGCTTATTAAAAAAAACTCGATGCCTTGATCCAGGCCAAGAAGGCAGCAGCACGGAAGAAGCGCAGCTAGTGGATGGATTGAGGCATCAGCGTCGGCTTGCCGACCTGCTTCAGGCGGCGGAGCTATCTCGCAGCACGTTCTATTACCACCGCCAAGTCCTACTCGCTCCGGACTCGAGCGCGGGCCTCAAAGATCGGGTCGGCCGTATCTTCGAACAGCACCGACGCCGTTATGGCTATCGCCGGATCACCGCCCAACTGCGCCAGGAAGGCGCGCACATCAATCACAAGGCAGTACAGCGGGTGATGCATATCCTTGGCCTGAAATCGCTGGTGCGCCCGAAGAAGTGCCGTTCTTATCGTGGCGGCGCTCATCCCGCCGCAGCCAAGCTCCTGCAACGCCGGTTCGCGGCCGAACGTCCCAATCAAGCCTGGGTCGCCGACGTCACCGAATTCAACGTTCGCGGCGAAAAGCTCTATCTGTCGCCGGTGATGGATCTCTACAACGGTGAAATCGTGGCCTTCAAGACCGCATCCCGGCCCACCTTCGATCTGGTGGGTGGCATGCTGCGCAAGGCCTCGACCAACTGACCAAGGGCGAGCGCCCCCTGGTTCATTCCGATCAAGGATGGCAATACCAGCAGCCGCCTATCGTCGCTTGCTGGGCGAAAATCACCTCACCCAAAGCATGTCGCGCAAGGGCAACTGCCTCGACAACGCGGCCATGGAGAGTTTCTTCGGAACCCTCAAATCCGAGTTCTTCTACCTGACCCGGATCGATACTATCGAGCAGCTCAAGGACGGCATTCGCCGCTACATCCACTATTACAATCACGACCGCATCAAGCTGAAACTAAAAGGCCTGAGCCCGGTGAAATTCCGGACCCAGGCCTTCGGCGCCTAGCTTAGACCGTCCAACTTTAGGGGGTCAGTTCAGCGGGGCTGGCGTCTTTTTCTGCAGGCTAGTCGAGCCTTAAAATGCCATCTTCAAACCGAGATTCAGGCCATTGAAGCGCTGGGTGTCGTCGCCGAAGCGGCCGCTGTAGCTGACCCAGCCGCTCCAGGTCTGGTTGAAGTCGGCGCTGAGGCCGAGATC
>Ga0209437_100887_pt1 | contig 12064 bp, 16 predicted proteins | sample AraplaL_Cvi_mTSA_FD_184266 | JGI IMG/M metagenome (GOLD analysis project Ga0209437, IMG submission 184266) | Arabidopsis root microbial communities from the University of North Carolina, USA - plate scrape CL_Cvi_mTSA (SPAdes) (version 2) | ecosystem: Host-associated > Plants > Roots > Endosphere...
CACGTACCAGCAGGAAACCAACCACTTCGCGGGCTGCGGGGTGATCTGTCATCTCATATACCTTCATTTTATGCGTACGCGCTCCACATTCGAGGAAAAAGTTGTGCAACAGATCTTCGACCAGATTTCCGCTGTTGAAGACGTTTGCTCCCGTCCATGGATTACCCATAGAGTCAAAAGGCATTGCGCCTTGTGCACCTGCCAGATAGTGATAAGACAGACGAGCATCTTTCACGGAACCTAGCGGCGTATCGTCGGGTTCTTTGTACTCGGTTGATCCTCTAAGACATTTGTTAATCCCGTGAGACACCAGCTCAACATGTCCCAATTCTTCGGCCGTAATACTCATGACCAGGTCATAGAAGGGCTTCAACTTTTCTTTAGAGCGAAAATTAAACGATTGATAGAGGTAGTTGTTCAACGTTGACATTTCTCCGAATTTGCCGCCGAGCAGTTCCTGTATGGCTGCCGCTGCATTCGGATCGGGCTTCTCGACATTGGGAATCTCAATCAGAATTTCATCCAAGCGTTTGAACATTCGGGTGTAACCTCCTCAAAGTGGTATTGCAGAACATGTAGAAATGTTAGCCATAAAGTCAGGCTGTCATGGCCTATTACACGGTTATTCCCTTTTTTAAACATAAAATCAACCAAATGGGGCTTAAGTATTGCATCACATGCTGCATATCTTCTCCCTTTTGTTATTTCCAATACGGTGAATTTTATGTATAATCTAACCTTTAAATGGGTCTTCTAGATACAAGAGAATTAAGGTACATAAAGGAGTTAAAGATGAACAAACGTTGGGTGAAAATAGTGTGGATTCCGATGTTTCTGATGATGCTGATGTACATAAGCAGCGAGTCTGTCACAGCATACGCCGGTACGAACGAGGTTCAGGTGGATGAAGATACGAGGCAGTTACTTGAGAAGAAATACGGGTTGGAGCCCCCTGAGGAGCCGAAGACACAACAACCCTTTTTCTCGGGTGACTGGGGAATGAGTTTCCGGACAGAGCCACCTGATTCGTTGGACCGGCTTGTTCATGTGGTTCCTTTCTCCCTACGGCCACTGGCCTGGATCTTTCGTTTATTCGTGTAAAATGAAACCCGGACGGGCAATATAACAGAAACATATTGTCCCAAGGAGTGAGTGAAATGAGAATGCTCATCGTTACCGTCATGTCGGTAGTCTTGAGTTTGGCCGGAATGACATCAGGAACAGGTGCCTCTATCCCTGATTATGCGAAGTGGGGAATTATAGCGGTCAAAGAAACACAGACCAAATATAATGTGGATATTTTGGACTATAAGCACATCGGTCGTACCTCTCTAACAGCGGATCAGTCACGGGAACAGTTCAAGTTATGGGTTCGTGCCAAAGACGGCAAGCAATTCGCGGTCTATGTGAATGTTGATTTTAATCCATCTACACAGCAATTAAAGAAAGTACAATTTTCGGAATCGGATCGACACTGATCCGTTACTGAACCAGGTATTACGAGTCATATTGTCATATCATCAGTGCTATTAGAGGAACCAGACTCCCTTGATCATTAAGGTGAAATTCTGGTTTTTTTATTTTGCAAAATCCTTTTTTTACTATTGAATAAAGAACTTATGTTCGCATATAATATGAAATACAAACAAACGTTCTTATCGGAGGGATGATTATGCTAGGGAAATATATTGGCCAGATGGTGGAGCTTGTCTACATGGATCGTGCAGGGCAGATTACGCAGCGACAGATTCGAATTAACAGTGTACGTGGCGGGATGATTAGAGCATCAGCGGGAAAAGAAGGCTCACCCCGAACATTTCTGGAGCAAGGTATTCTGGCATGGCGTCCTGTTACGGATCTGAATGGGGAGGTAAAGTATGCTGAACGACTTTGAACGCAAGATTTTGCGTATTATGGTGAACTATGCAGGACAACGGCGCAGGTTGCCGCGTATGGATGAACTGGAGAACAAGACGGGACGAAGCAGAGCTTACATTCATGAGTCATTGCTGGAGCTAGAACGCACCGGGCACATCGCGTGGGAGAATCGGTCTACTCTCGAAGGTATACAGATTTTGCAGGCATGGGAACAGGTGCAACAGCCGATTCGCAAAAGCCAGCCTTCCGGGGACTCCGTAAAATATTTTACGGACTATTAAGGTGTCTTTTCAAACTCAAGCAAGCTTTACGATGATGGCTGTCAGCATCAAAACAGTCTTGAATCCAAGTTGGCTGGTCCTGGCGAATGAATAGATGATTTTCTAAGGAACACAGTACGTCTTAATTTAGCCTTCCGCTCTTCTAGTTAAATTGTAAGGAACATCAGCCACGTTATCTCCCGAAATCCCCTGACAAAAACGCTATAAAAGACTAAACATTCTTATATAGCGTGTCTCAGATTCTTTAGATTTCTAAGGGGGCTTCCAATCCTTGAATAAAACGCCTCAGATTCGTTACCTCTCGGGGCCTGAAGTTCGGCTTTCAGTAGGTTTGAAGACACCCTTTAGTGAACATAAGAAAACGCCAACCCGGATAACCGGATCGGCGCTTCTGTGTAACACGTACGAACTGTGCATCTATTTTAGAAATGGGGAAGTTGGTCCAAGTTGTTGGTTGGGTCACCGTCGGCATCGCCGCGAATATACATTTCGCCATCTTTGCCTTTAAATACATTCACGCCGGCAATAGCGCCAGCCTTTACTTCTGCAAGTGCTTGTTGGTAATCCAGTACACGTCCTGCTGAAGTCTGAAAGGCTGTCAGGTCACCGTCGCCATTTTTCTGTACGGCTGTGAAACTCTCGCGTGTCGATTGATCCATGATGTCACACTCTCCTTATATGACGAGATAGGAATCTGTTTACCTGATTAGCCTATCCGAATTCATGGGAAGTATGCATCATATGCTGATCAGACTTGCCAATGCCGAAGTTTTACAGACTCTTTTTCATACGAACATGCAGAATATCTGCATCATAAAAAGGTTCTTCCGAAATTACTTCATAGCCCAGTTTCTCATAGAATTTCTGCGCCTGACATTCAGCATCCAGTACGGAATAGGATAAGCCGAGTTCACGTGCTAGTTCCTCCATCGCGAGCAGAAGCACGCGTCCATAACCGAATGAACGATGAGACTCAAGCACCGCGATCCGCTGCATTTTGGCCGTATCCTTGCTGTAATAGATCAGACGTCCTGTAGCTACAGCTTGCCCATCCGTACTTAACAATACATGATGCACATCCGGACTGATGACATCATATTGATCAATCTCAATCTCGGCAGGCACCTGTTGCTCGATCACAAAAACGTGATTGCGAATACCCAGGGCTTGTTCCAATTGTTCTTGCGTCGTTACATAACTAATCTCAGCTGCCAATTCCATTCCTTCTTTCTGCTCTTGCGCGACATATCAGACTGAATTATACAAAAAAATGTTTTTCCTGTATAGTGAAGTCTGGAACATATTGGGAGAGGAGGGGGTAGTGATGGGCATGACAGGCATCATGGTCATTACATTGTTAATGTCGGCGGGAATGATTACTCTGTTGTATTACGTTACGAAGAAAGCATACTCGCGCAAGTGGGATGAAGATGAATAATTCACCTGTTAAGCTTTACGGCAAAACTTCACTGCTTCCTCGCGGAGAATATACATCTTGAATTACCGATTTGGAGTACACGTCCAGCCAGACGGGCAGAGATTCAACATTTTCATTGGGTTGTTTTAACTGTTGGAATTGAACCGTATGTTCATCCCGCTCCAAGCCGCAACCAGCAACGGTTGTCATGAGAATCATAAGCCCAGCGAAGAGAAAGAAGCATTTGGTAAATGTATGTGTATTGGATTTTGACCGTTTTGTTAAGTTTCGCATAGGGAATTCACCTCGTTGTAGAAATGGTAATCTTTCCTTTATTGTGCACCATTTCGGGTGAATTATAACCAAATAAATCATTGACAATGAACACGGTTACTTGATATGATACTGTTACTTGATTGGGAAATAATTATATATCATGATCTGTTAGCTCAGCTGGGAGAGCACTATCTTGACAGGGTAGGGGTCAGTGGTTCGAGCCCACTACAGATCATACACGGGAAGCCTTGCGATGTAAGGCTTCTTTTCTTTTTTCACATACAAACATGAATACGTTTCCGAGTGCTTCATTTTCTCTCCTATTTTTAAACAAAACTTAAATAAAACATAAATTCAGCGTAAGGTTCGTCTTCTATACTTGGTTCTGAGATCAACAGACACTTCTTAGAGGAGAGAACTTATGAATTATTCAAGTCTAGTTACATCAAAGTTAGCGAGAGTAGGAATTGCGGGTACACTGGCCTTAATACTGACAACAAGCCCACTTGCCAACATGGGGGTTGTTGCCGCGGAAGCAGTCCCATCACTTGTGTCTACGAATATGCATAACACACAGAAAGACTCCCTGGAGCATGCCCCAATTCAATACCAGATCCAGGCTCGGCTGAATGAGAAGGACATGACGATCCAGGGGAGCGAGAAGGTTACGTATCACAACACAAGCAAGGATACACTCCAGCAGCTGGTCCTGCATATATATGCTGATGCGAACCTGTCCAAGTCTACACAGGCGAGCATGTACCAACAGAACAATGAACAGATTAGTGAAGATCATCCGGAGAAAAAACCGGAGGACTTTCTGGGTGGCATCGATATTCAGGCTGTAACAGCAGATAGTCAATCGCTGGATTTCCATAAGGAAAACCAAGCGTTGACCGTGCAGTTGAAAGAACCCGTTAAACCAGGCGAATCGTTAACGCTTCAATTGGAATTCCATCTGAAGATACCTTATGGCTCACAGCGAGTTTCCTATTACAAGGACATTATCAATGGTGCACACTGGTTCCCGGTAATGTCTGTATACGATGAGGTCAAGCATCAGTGGAACAAGGCACCGTATAGTCGAACATTCGAGAGCGATTATTACACCTCGTCGGACTTTGAAGTTCAATTTAATGTGCCTGAGGAGTATCAGGTAGCCATGCCTGGCTCTATCACCACTCAAGATAGTACAGAACATGGACGTAAGATTGTGTCTGCCGTAGCCGAGAATACGAGAGAGTTTGTTTTCTTTGCCAGTCCTAATCTTCAAGTGGAGCGCGCTACCCATAACGGTCTGACGGTGGAATACTATTATTTCAACAATGATCCATCCAAGAAAAAGATGGTTGACCGGTACATTAATCAGGCATTCAAGGTCATTGATTTTTATAGTGAGAAATACGGCAAGTATCCTTATCCAGAGTTCCGAATTGTCGAGACGTATGTACAAGGCGTTGCCGTGGAGTATGCGAGACTCATTCAGATGGGACAGATTCAAACGGGTAAGGTTCCAGAAGAAGATACAACATTTGTTCATGAGATAGCACATCAGTGGTTCCATGCATTGATCGGTAATAACTCGGAGACAGAATCCTTCCTGGATGAAGGCTTTGCCGATTTCTCCATGGTGTATTTTGCTGAGAAACAGGGAGATAAGCTAAATGGTTTCAGATCTATACAATTTGATATTGGGCCTGTAGATATGACAATTGCGGCAACAAACGATGAAGTCGGGGAAATGGCTAGTCTGCTGTATTATCAGAAGGGGCGACAAGCGATCTATCAGCTATACCGTTCCGTCGGTGAAGAGGAATTTGACGAATTGATGAGAACATATTTCAAACGCTACGTATATCAAAATGCAACAATAGAGGGGCTTCTTCAGATCATTGAAGATGTGCTTGGTAAGGAAGTGCGCACAGAAATGCAAACAGCCCTATATCAGCCTGATTTTGTCTTAAAGCCGGAATTCCAATTATCCAAAGAAGAGACCGCTGCATATGTGCATGATATCTTACAAGCGCAATATCAGGCTGTCATGGGTATGATCCCTAATCTGCCTTATGAAGTGATGAATCGATTGATGGATAAAGTCCTTCAAGGCGAGGAATTAACCATTGTGCTCAGCGATCAGGTGAGTAAGCATGCAACTAAACAACAGGAAGATATGGTTAATCAGTTGACCGGATTCCTTGATATGAGCGGGATAAGATACGACATTATACGGGATCGCAAGGAACTGAAGCAAAAGTTGAAAAAAGAGATCGGTAACAGCAACCTTATTGTCATTGGCAATGCCAAGTCAAACGGAATGGTGCAGGCTTTAAAATCCAACATTATCGATCGGACGAAACTGACCGGTTTTCCTTGGAAGAATACAATGAATCAACCGTTCGCCGCTGGTGCATACGTGATCAAACATCCCTATAACCAGAATCGATTGATGCTTCATTATTTCTGGAATGAGGATCATCTGAGTGATGCAACATTAGAATCTTATAAGCTGAAAATACAGGAGTCTATCGGATTCAGTAACGATTTTTACCAGTTCTATGTATTGAATAACCAAGGCAAGGAGCAATCCGATAAAAAAGTAGCCAATCCCTTATCTTCACTTTTTGCAGAGGAATAAGCAATGGGTTTTAGAAATATGAGGATATTATCTCTTGCGAAACCACAAGAAAACTTGCTTAAGAAAACAAAACATCTATAGTGCAGTTTCTTTCTTCAAACAGGTTAGCCAATTCTTATTGGTTAGCCTGTTAAGTCTTGTTATGAAAACCAGACTTAGAATAATAGGCTGCAAGATGGGCATAATGCTTTAACAGAAAGGTAACTTCATGAATATACTTATCGGGAGAAAACAATAGGAGGGATTAATATGAAGGATCAACATTATCCGGGCGTACCAATGAAAGGGACAATGGCTGATTGCATCGGTAAAGGAAATAAAGGAATGATTAAAATGAAAGCGTATTCATATAGTGCTAGAATTATTCGCCCTATCATTCGTATTACTCAGGAGCCAGCTTCGAATGTGGGTAATGTTGTTAATTTTTCAATCCTATTAAAGGACACTTCGGATGGTTTATATTCACGACCGGTAAATGGTAATACCCTGCTCACGAAGGAGTTGAGTTCTCATGTCTATGACTGAAAATATTGCTCAGGCAGCACTCGATGCAGCGATGAAGGCCAACAGGGCCATTGCGCCTTATGATTATTGCGATGCAGAATCCAGACGGATGTACACGCCTCAATTTGATAAAAAAATGGACAATCCTATATATACCGCTGCAATGGCGGGTTTGCAATCGATCTATTGGTTTCGGGCGATCAAAGTGAAGGGGCTTATCCCTGATGCGAAAGCAGATTATTATGCTACGTATTCTACCAACCATAATCGTATCGGTGGAATTGGACTTGCGTATTCCAACAGCCCGACAGGACCATGGACTAAACACGGACAGGTGTACCTTGATACTGTGGTTGGGAATTCGACGGAAACGCCATTTGTGATCTGGAACGATGAAGAACAATTATTCTTCATGTATTATCAACAAAACGGACTTGGGATCAATCAATCGACGGCACTTGCAACCTCTGTAGACATGATTAACTGGACAAGAGTGGGTTTGATTTTGGACAAACCTCCCGGTTTCCCAGGTGATGGTCATACCGGTTACTTCTCGTGTTTTAGAAATGGTGGCAAATGGATTGGTTTCTCGGTAATGGGCGGCGGTGACTTTGGCCGTAAATGTATCTGGCATTCTCATGACGGACGTAGCTGGTTAGCTGATCCAAGACCATTAATGGGCGGTAATGATGCGACTTTATCAGCGGAAGAAAATATTTCGAGACCCAATGCAGGTGTATTTATGTACAAAGGGAGCATGTGGTGGCTGGGCATGTTATCGGCTTATGCTTCAGGTGGGGTTACGACTGTAGCTCGGCCTGCCATTGCCAAGATCAGCGCAGACTTCCGTCAACTGTTGGACAAACCTTCAGATATATATTTTCCGGCATTGAATTGGGAAACGACCAACATGCAATCCTTGATGGTGTCCGTTATGGACGGTGTAGTGTACGTGTATTACAATACCGATCATAATATCGGTGTAGCCTATTCGGTGGGGGTGTAGAGATGATTATACGTGATGCAGCGGGTCAGATTGTGCCCTTTGGAAAGGTCCACAAACAGCTTGTGGCCGATTTTCTATACGGAACGTTACCGAATTGGGTGGAGGTGGTGGGCACCCCTACGTTTGAGCCTTTGCCCGATAGAGGTACCATAACAGTTACAACACCAGCCACGGCAGGAGCGACGGCAGAGTTGAAAATGAAACATCTGATTGACAGCTCGAAAGTAACAGCAATTGCAATCACTTTGGAAGCGCTACAATTAAACGGGAATATTGGAATATCAGTTCAGGTTGGCATTAAATCCAAGGATAGTAAGGCCGGCATCACCTTTTTTCATAACGTTAATCAGAAGTATGGTATGGTCCGAGCCTATAAAGCAGATGGAACGTACACGGATTTTAAGCAAAACATGGTTTTCTTCACCACCCAAGGTGTGGCGGGGGATGAGGCGCAGAATCGAAAGAACCTGACGGTGCTGCTCTGCACCGGGTTACAGTTCTCGGCGGGGTTCGAAAGACCTTCCGTGTGGCTTGGTGCGGATGATCAGTATGGAGGTGTTGCTGCTGACCTGAGTGGTGGGTTGTTCCAACATGGAGAATTGCAATGTCTGTTGAAACTCACCACAAGCAAGGCTGAGGCCAAGTATTTCAAATGTGCACAGATGAAAGTGGATATCTGGAGCAACTAATCCAATTGGGGAGAAGTCTGAAGACGAACAAGGGGCGTGATTGGAAGGGAGTAGCAACATACTACGCCAAGCTGGGATTTGCGAAACTTGAATTGGAATGACAAAGAGAAAAAATAGATGATCTGCATGGATCGGTCAATAACTTACTGGCAGTAATAGGGTACCTAAACACGGACGCTTTGAAAAAAAAGTGCAGTGTTTGGGTACCTTTTATTTAGAGAAGGTTCATCATTGTACCGCCTACTGCACCAGCAACGACAACGATCCACGGTGGCACTTTCCAAAAAACGAGCATTAAAAACAACATGCATACCAGTGCAAAATCAACAGGAGTCAGGATCGCAGTTGTCCAAAGCGGATCGTACAACGACGCCAACAAAATACCTACAACGGCTGCATTAATTCCGAGTAATGCTCCTTGAGTTTTCGAGCTTTTGCATAAAGAATTCCAGAAGGGCAATGCGCCTACGATCAGAAGGAAAGCTGGCAAAAAGATAGCGATCGTTGCAACCAAAGCTCCTGGAATGCCACGCATCATCGCTCCTAAATAACCGGCAAAGGTGAACAAGGGTCCGGGTACAGCTTGTGCTGCTCCATATCCCGCCAAAAAATCGGACTTGTTGATCATACCGGCAGGGACGAATTCACGTTCAAGTAACGGAAGTACAACATGCCCTCCGCCAAATACGAGTGATCCTGAACGGTAGAAGCTATCAAAGAATAACAGCCACCCCGAACGATCAAAGGGTGTGAGTAACGGGAGAAGAATCAGGATTCCAAAGAACGTAGCCAAACAGACGATTGCCAAGTTACGATTCACAGGGACAGACAAGTCTACTGTTTTAAACTCGGTCATTTTACTAAAATGAACCATCCCTATCACGCCTGCAATAACAATAAAAAGGATTGGAGTGAACGCAGTCTGCCACACAAGAGTCGCCGCTGCAGTAAAGATAGCGATGGTTGCCCTATAGCGGTCAGGAGTTAGTTTTTGCCCCATGCCCAATATCGCCTGAGCGACAATAGCTACAGCAACAATTTTCAGACCGTGAATCCAGCCAGTACTGCTGATATCAAATCCTTGCAGAAGAAAAGCGAACAAGACTAACGCAATGACAGAAGGAAGTGTAAAACCAAGCCAAGCCATCAGTCCCCCCAGCAATCCGCCTCGGATGATACCAATTCCAATCCCGACTTGACTGCTGGCAGGTCCGGGCAAAAATTGACATAGCGCCACTAAATCTGCATAGCTTCGTTCATCCATCCATTTTCTACGGCGAACATATTCTTCATGAAAGTAACCAAGATGAGCGATCGGTCCTCCAAATGAAGTAAGGCCGAGTTTGGTTGATACAGCCAACACCTCATAGAGTGTCCTGGATTTATGTTTGGGCTTGTCCGGGGATAGAAATGAATTATTCTCCAAACGTGTTATTCCTCCTTAAGTTCGACTTAGGCAATCTGATGGATGACAGTTAAGAAAGGACACATTTCCTCTACTGATGACTACAATTATAATCCTTATCATCGCAAATCATTTAAACGCAGCATTAAACTGTATTATTTTTTAATAATAACTATTTACATACACAATTAAATTGTGTACAATGTAATTGTTAGCTATACAAGAGAAATCGAAATTTAGTCAAAATAAATCTAATCAACTAAAGGAGTTTTCACAAATGAAAACATTATATGAAACAACAGTTATCAATACAGGTGGACGTCAAGGAATCGTACAATCCCCAGATAACGTGTTTATGTTGGATGTTGCGGCACCGCCTGAACTGGGAGGACAAGTGACGACAGCTACCAATCCGGAGCAATTGTTTGCAGCAGGGTATAGTGCTTGTTTTAACTCCGCACTGGAGTTTCAATTGAAGAAACACAAAGTTGAAATTGAAAGAAGTACTGTAGCTGCAACCGTCATGTTGGTGACGGATCCTGAGGATAACGGTGTGAAGCTTCAAGTCGATTTGGAAGTTAAAATTCTTGGTCTGGATGAGGAGACAGCACAGAAGTTTGTGAAACTTGCTCATGACTACTGCCCATATTCCAAAGGAATCAAAGGGAACGTGAATGTTAACGTGGAACTGGCGTAAGGCGTAATCACAGAAATGATTTGTTCTTGATAAGAAGCTTCCGAGAAATCGGAGGCTTTTTTGTATTATTTTGCTCCGTTGTAAGATACGCCTTGCCCAGAAAAAAATAATAATGATTGTAATATACCTATAGGGGGTATAATGAAGATATAAATAGAATTAAAGGAGTGCAAAACATGAAAAAGTACTTACTGACTATATCGACTATATTGATCGCAAGCAGTTTGATTTTGGGTGGATGTGGCAAGGAGACTCGGCAGACTATTGAAAGTAACGATGACAGTCATTCAGCCACCGCAGGTGAGATGCACCATTCTGAATCGGGAGAGCTACCGGAAGGACTGCGGGAGAAAAGCAATCCCACCTTTCCAATAGGAAGCCAAGCGATGATGAGTGCCGACCACATGTCGGGCATGAAGGGTGCGAAAGCAAAGATCGTTGGAGCATATGAGACTACGGTATATGCAGTGACGTATACCCCAACCACAGGTGGAGATCCCGTGCAGAATCATAAATGGGTTATTCATGAGGAAATACAGGATCATACGGAACAATCGTATGCGGCAGGTTCTAAGGTGCTGTTGAGCGCTGATCACATGAAAGGAATGAAGGGCGCCAAGGCCACAATTGAGTCTGCTGAACAGACAACGGTATATATGGTAGATTACACCCCGACAACAGGGGGAGATTCGATAAAAAACCACAAATGGGTCACAGAAGAAGAACTATCTGCTATCCAATAGAACCATTTGCATCAAACAGCCCTTTTGATACAGAAAAATCAAATTCATACTCAATTATGGGTTATAATGGTATTAAGATTAAACAAAACTGCTGAAAGGGGGAATGAACTTATGATGGATTTTAGCAAACCACCCCATGGTTCTGAGACTGATACACACCGTCAGCGTCATCAGGAGAATGAACAGAAATACCTATCCGGAGGCAAGGGCATTTGGTATGAAATCAGCAACTGGCTCATTCTCGGAGGCATCCTCCTGGTCATATTTTTATTATTTAAATACGTTTTTTAAATAGGCACACAACTGGGCAAATCCCCATATGATGCATTACATCAGTAAGCACTTGGGGAAATGGGGAATCCGGGATGGCAAAAGCAAAGGGAAAGAAAGCTCCCGCATTAAAGAGTGACAAAATTCGGGTGTCCATGAAGTTGGTCACTTCCGATGTATGCGAGAGATGTAAAACACCATGTACACGAGGCATGGATTACGCTGCGCGGATGCGAATTGATGGGGCTATAGGCAAGGGCGTT
>Ga0209437_100889_pt1 | contig 12056 bp, 10 predicted proteins | sample AraplaL_Cvi_mTSA_FD_184266 | JGI IMG/M metagenome (GOLD analysis project Ga0209437, IMG submission 184266) | Arabidopsis root microbial communities from the University of North Carolina, USA - plate scrape CL_Cvi_mTSA (SPAdes) (version 2) | ecosystem: Host-associated > Plants > Roots > Endosphere...
ATACCGACTGGTTCCTAGACCCGATCTACAAAGGAACGTATCCGCAGTTTATGGTGGATTGGTTTGCAGATGCGGGGGCTACTGTACCTATTCAAGAAGGTGACATGGAGATCATCTCGCAACCGATCGATCTGCTCGGCATTAACTATTACACGATGGGAATTAATCGCTTTAATCCGGAAGCTGGTGTTCTTCAATCGGAAGAAGTGGATATGGGCTTGACCAAAACGGATATCGGCTGGCCAGTGGAGTCACGCGGTTTATATGAATTCATGCATTACTTGCAAAAGTACGGCAATGTGGATGTATACATCACGGAGAACGGTGCTTGCATCAATGATGATCTGGATAATGGCAAAATTAATGATGATCGCCGAATTGCCTATTATGAACAGCATTTGGCTCAAATTCACCGCATCATTAATGACGGCATTAACCTGAAAGGGTACATGGCGTGGTCATTAATGGACAATTTTGAATGGGCAGAAGGCTACCGTATGCGCTTCGGTCTCGTTCATGTGGACTATCGTTCACTTGTGAGAACGCCGAAGGAGAGCTATTACTGGTATCAGAATGTCATTAAGAATAATTGGCTGGAAACTCGGAACGAACATAATCCCCAATAGATGCATTCGTGCTTTAAGGGGGAGAACAGGTCCTCATTTTATACGAATACCTTATTAATGAAGAGAAAGACGGTAACATTGGAGTATTCCAATGCACCGTCTTTTTTTTGTTTTTTTACAGTTGAAATTGAGTAGTTCATAAAGGTTTCATCAGGTCAAGTGTCTTTTCTGTTATGAAGAGAGGGTTTTTGGGTTATAAGAAGTAAGGAAGAACTTAATAATGTTTTGTCAACGGGTAATTTGAAAATAAAGTGTCCAAATTGCGAAGGAAATTTGAACATTTGTTGACTAAAAATCATACTGATGTGGTATATTGGTATAAGGAAAGCACTTACAAAAAGGGAAAAGGAAGTGTTTACTATGGCATCGAAGACAGCAATGGTCAGCCAATTGGAGCGCAAAGACAAAAATATGCGGCGCGCCGTCTTGACGATGACAGTTCTGGCATGGGTCGCACTCATTACGGGAGTGGTCATGTGTCTGATCAATTTGAATGATTTTAATGATCGTAATCTTGGCTTGATGGTCGGTATTGGATTCCTTGTAGGTAGTGTGTTTATTTACGTTATTGCCAAAGCGATTGGCCTTGTTCATACACGCCGGGAAGACGAAGGCGCCGATTGATTATAATCCTGCGTTAATTCGTTCATAATAAGACTGGATAAGTACCCGGAATCCAGTCAATAAAGCCCTTTGCGGATTCGTTGACACTGTTCAACGGGACTGCAAAGGGTTTTATTTTGTGACTTGATGTGTAAAGATTACAATGTGCAAATATCAACCATGCAAGCGATTTGTGAGAAAAAATTCACACATTTAAGGTGTAAAATCGACAAATTTGTTAACAAGAACAAAAAAGTTGTTCATTTCTGATATCTTTAGTAGGAAGAGAGTAGTATACTGATTTTTCAGTATGAGCGAATTTAAGGAGAGGGGATCAAAATGAACAAGAAACCTAGGTCGCTAATCCGGATTATCATTCCGGTTGTCCTGACGTTGGTTACAATTGCATTGATTGTCTGGCCAATGCTGGCAGGCGGACAGTACGTTGTTCTGGATCCGAAGGGGCCAATTGGCGCTTCGCAGAGAGATTTGATTGTCATCTCGACAATTTTGTGTGCTGTCATCATTGTGCCAGTACTCATTTTGTCTGCCGTGATCGTATGGCGTTACCGCGACAAGCCGGATAACAAAGCTGCTTATGAGCCTAACTGGTCTCATAGTACGAAGGCGGAGGCAATCTGGTGGACGGTTCCAATTATTATTATTGGACTGCTTGCCATTGTTACTATTCGTTACACGTATGATCTGGAGCCTTCGAAGCCGTTGGCTCACGAGAAAGCACCAATTACCATCCAAGTGTCTTCACTGGATTGGAAATGGTTGTTTATGTATCCTGAGCAAGGGATTGCAACGGTCAACACGCTGAATATTCCGGCAGACCGGCCCGTGAAATTTGAACTCACTGCGGATTCACCGATGAACTCATTCTGGATTCCGCAACTTGGAGGACAGATTTATACGATGTCGGGTATGGCGATGACCTTGTATCTGCAAGCAGATCATGAAGGCAAGTACTGGGGTTCAGGCGCTAACTTCACAGGTGAGCATTTTGGAGAAATGCGTTTTGATGTGAATGCTACATCGGACGAAGATTTTGACAAATGGGTAACTGAAGTGAAACAAAGTTCCCAGGAATTGACTGCAGAAGGTTACAAGGCACTGGCTGAACCAGGAACAAGCAATGTTGCTTATTATTCTGCCTTCCCAGAAGGATTGTTCCAAAATATTGTGACCAAGTATGTTGTAGATGGTCAAAGTGCTCACAGTAAGCATGGAAGTTCAAGTGAAGCTTCTGGAGCCATTCAGAATTCAAACGATGTGTCCAAACAAGATGAGGACAAGAGTGCTAACTAAAGATTCGAAAGGAGGCCCCCAATGTTAGAGAGACTTAAAGAGTTTGCATCGGAGTTTTTCGTAACCGGCGACCCGCTGATCTATGGAGCAGACGTGGCCATCGGTATTACGATGATAACTATCGTAACGGTGCTGACTTATTTCAAAAAATGGGGCTGGCTCTGGCGTAACTGGTTAACTACCGTCGATCATAAAAAGATCGGTATTATGTATATCATTGCTTCCATTATCATGTTGTTCCGTGGTGGTGTGGATGCATTGATGATGCGTCTGCAGCTGGCTATGCCTAACATGGATTTCTTACATCCTGAACATTATAATCAGGTCTTTACAACTCACGGCACGATCATGATCCTGTTCATGGCGATGCCATTTATGTTTGGTTTATTTAACGTTATCGTGCCATTACAGATCGGAGCAAGGGACGTTGCCTTCCCGTTTCTGAATGCATTAAGCTTCTGGTTATTCTTCCTGGGAGCAATGCTGTTTAACCTGTCCTTCGTTATCGGTGGTTCACCGGATGCAGGATGGCTGAGTTATCCACCTTTATCGGAGCTGTCACACAGTCCGGGGGTCGGACAGAACTTCTATATATGGGGTATACAGATATCGGGTATCGGTTCCCTGGCTACCGGTATCAACTTCCTGGTTACCATCATTAAAATGCGTGCGCCAGGCATGAGATGGATGAAAATGCCGATGTTCACATGGTCGGTATTCTCCACTTGTATCATTATCTTGTTTGCTTTCCCGATCTTGACCGTGACACTTGCATTGCTATTCCTCGACAGGTTTGCCGGGGCGCATTTCTTCACACTTGATCTGGGCGGTAACCCAATGATGTATATCAACTTGATCTGGATGTGGGGTCACCCTGAGGTATACATTGTCGTCTTGCCGGCATTCGGTGTGTTCTCCGAGATTGTAAGTACCTTCTCTCGGAAAAAACTGTTTGGTTACAAGTCAATGGTATTTGCAATGTTAATCATCAGCTTCCTGTCCTTCTTCACATGGGCGCATCACTTCTTCACGATGGGTTCAGGAGCGGACGTGAATGCATTCTTCGCCGTAACTACGATGTTGATTGCTATTCCAACAGGGGTTAAGATATTTAACTGGCTGTTTACCATGTATCGAGGAAGGATTCGCATGGCGACTCCGATGATGTGGACACTTGCCTTTATCCCGTGCTTTATTGTTGGGGGTATGACAGGCGTTCTGTTATCCGTTGCTCCTGCTGACTTCCAGTTCCACAACAGTTACTTCCTGATTGCCCACTTCCACCAAGTATTGATCGGTGGCGTTGTCTTCGGATACTTCGCTGGTCTGTATTACTGGTGGCCTAAAATGTTCGGTTTCCAACTTGAAGAGAAACTGGGCAAATGGGCATTCTGGACTTGGAATATTGGTTTCTATGTCTGCTTTATGCCGCAGTACGCTGTCGGTCTGATGGGTATGACACGTCGTCTGAGCACATACGGCTGGGATACTGGCTGGTGGGAACTGAACTTCGTATCCACAATCGGGGCATTCCTGATGGGTGTCGGATTCTTGTTCCAAGTTGCACAAATTGCAGACGGTATTCGCAAATACAAAACACTTAAAGCTTCCGGCGATCCATGGGATGGTCGTACGCTCGAGTGGTCGATTCCTTCACCAGCTCCAGAGTACAACTTCGCTGTTACACCGCGCGGAGATGATATTGATGAGTGGTGGGAAGAGAAAGAACGTCGTGCGAAAGGCATTCATCCGCCTGAGCCTGTATATGAGCCAATTCATATGCCGAAGAATTCTTCGATTCCGTTCATCATGTCTGTCTTCTGGTTTGTAGCCGGCTTTGGCTTCGTATTCGGTTGGCTGTGGATGGCGATTCTCGGACTTGCTGGCGTAGGCATCTGTATGATCGCCCGTTCATTCTCTTACGATACGGATTATTACATTCCGGTCGACGAAATCAAGCGTACCGAAGCGTCGTTAAGGGGGTCGGTATAGATGGCTCAAGCAGCCGCTAAGCACGGTGAGAATCATGCGCATGGTCATGATCATGGCCACCATGATCCACAGGAAATGAAAATTCTCGGTTTCTGGTTCTTCCTGATTTCCGACGTTATCTTGTTCTCCGTATTGTTCGCAACCTTCATTGTGTTGCGTGACAATTCGGCGGGCGGACCGATTTTGTCCGAACTGATCAAAATGCCTGGCGTTATCGCCGAGACATTTATCTTGCTCACGAGTTCATTTACGAGCGGACTTGCCGTTCTGGCAATGAACCAGGGTAAAGTGAAACAATTGATCAACTGGCTGATTGTTACAGCTGTTCTGGGTGCAAGCTTTATCGCCCTGGAGGTTTACGAGTTTATTGAGATGGTTCACGAAGGTTTCAGTTACACGACGAGTGCAGCTTCTGGTGCATTCTTCACCCTCGTGGGTACTCACGGACTTCACGTATCGCTTGGTCTGATCTGGATGATCGGACTCATGTTCCAACTGAAAAAACGTGGGATTACCGACGTTACTCGCGGTAAGATCAACGTTATCAGTTTGTACTGGCACTTCTTGGACGTCGTATGGATCTTCCTCCTGTCGATCGTCTATCTCATGGGGGTGATGTAGATGGCAGAGCACAACTCACATGATTCCCACGGCCATGAACAACATGGCTCACTGAAGTCTTATGTCATCGGCTTCATTCTGTCCGTCGTACTGACAATCATTCCACTTGTGGTGGTTTTGAACGACATGATGGGCAAAACAGGAACACTCATTGTGATTCTGGGTACAGCAGCACTTCAGTTTGTGGTTCAACTCTTCTTCTTCATGCATATTCGTGAAACAGAAAAACCACGCTGGAATGTGATGGCACTTATTTTCGGATTGCTGATTATGATGACCATCGTAATTGGTTCGATCTGGATCATGCTTAACAATGCTGTTGCACATTAATATGTGAATCAAAGAAAGATCTCCCAGTCTGTGATACAGACTGCGGAGATCTTTTTTTGTTCTTGTTAAGAAATAAACATCGTTAGTGGTTAATGATATGAATTATTTTAAAAATAAAGGTACACAAAAGATACAAAATGAACTAAAATGAACTTATATGAACATATTCAAACTCAATCCCAACTAATCTAAATGACGAAAGGAATGGATTAATAATGGAAAATCGTTATGCTGCACACCCGAACGAAGTGAAAACGTATGATACTTCTCGCCTGCGTGAGGAATTTCTGATGGAGCAATTGTTTGCAACCGATGAATTGGTAACCGTTTACTCTCATGTGGATCGTTATATTGTGGGAACCGCTGTACCTGAGAGCAAAGACATCACCCTTGAAGTGAACCTGAAGGATATCGGAACGAACTTTTTCCTGGAGCGTCGTGAGATCGGTATCATTAATGTAGGTGGTCACGGGACAGTAACAGCGGATGGACAAGGTTATGAGATTGGAGCGAAGGAATGTCTCTATATTGGTAGAGGTGTGAAGGAAGTTGTGTTCACGAGCAGTGACAAGGCACAACCTGCCCAATTCTATTTTGTATCCACACCGGCTCACCACACTTATCCAACAGTAAAAGCAACGCAAGAACAAGCTCAGCCGAATCATCTGGGCAGCATCGAAACTTCCAATGAGCGTACGATCTATCGTTACATTCACCAAGGAGAAGGTGGGATTCAGAGTTGTCAGTTGGTAATGGGCATTACCGAGCTCGACAAGGGGAACATGTGGAACACCATGCCTGCACATACCCATAACCGCCGTTCCGAAGTATACTTGTACTGGAATCTGCCTGAGGATGGCGTTGTATTCCATATGATGGGTGAGCCAAACGAAACGCGGCATTTGGTTGTACGCGACCGTCAGGCGATCATTTCCCCAAGCTGGTCCATTCACAGTGGTGTGGGTACAAGTAATTACACCTTCTGTTGGGCGATGGCTGGTGAGAACCAAACGTTCGAAGATATGGACGGCGTAGCGATGAAAGACCTGAAATAATAAATTACAGATGTCTGAGTTAATTTGACAGGGTAGACATTAGAACACTCATTCAATTAACTCAGATGGTATAGGAAGTTGATTGTGATGAATCCATTGAAAAGACATGAAAAAATTATGGAGGCTCTGCTGGAGCGCCAGGAAGTAACCGTCAGTGATCTAAGTGAGTTATTGCAGGTGACTGGGAAAACAGTGCGAGAGGATCTCGACAAGTTGGAGAGTATGGGACTGCTCGTGCGTGTTCATGGTGGGGCTATGCTGGCTCAGAATGACCAGTATGGCATCTTGAACAGCCGGGGAGTTACTGAGAAGCATCAATCGGAGAAAACGGAGATTGCTGAACGTGCCCTGGCTTACATTCGACCTGGAGATATCGTTGCTCTCGATGGTGGCAGCACCACGCTGGAGATGGCCAAACGTCTCGACAATCAGCCGCTGACCGTAGTGACCAATGACTTGTTCATTATCGCGGAGCTTACCAAGAAGGAGCAAGTGCGACTGGTTGTGCCTGGCGGGGCTCGTGTACGGAATATGCTGGTGGGGGATGATACGGCTGCATTTATCTCCAGTCTTAACATTCATAAAGCCTTTATATCCACGACAGCACTTCATCCGGAATTTGGATTATCCATTTACACGGGAGATCTGGTTCCCTTGAAAAAAGCAATGATATCTGCCTCCCAGCAGGTATACGGCGTTGTGGATCATTATAAATTCGGACAATTTGCACTGCGAACTTTCGCCCAGTGTTCGGAACTGGACTATATTATCAGTGATAGTCGTTTGGATGAAGAGACAGCTGCCTTATACGAGCAGAGCGGTGTCACAGTGGATTATCAAAGTTAACCTCATTCATTATTCATGGGATTAAAGAACGGACGGATCTATGGATTGCATATCAAAACCATGCGGAGGAATCATTCATGAACCCATTTGATTTAAGCGGACAAGTTGCACTGGTGACAGGTACCTCGGGAGGACTTGGACAAGGGATGGCCATTGGTTTGGCGGAAGCAGGTGCTGATGTGGTGCTGGTCTCTTATTCCAAACCTGCGGAAACGGCAAGTGCCATTGAAGCACTCGGCCGCAAAGCCTATGTGATTGAAGCGGATTTAAGTCGTGAAGATGAGTTGGCGGCTGTGTTCGAACAGGCGCTTGCGTTCCAGGGCAGAATTGACATTCTCGTCAACAATGCGGGAATCATTCGTCGCACACCTGCGGCTGATCATGCAGGGAAGGACTGGCATGATGTCATTGGTCTGAACCTGAACACTGTATTTTTCCTAAGTCAATTGGCTGGCAGACATATGATTGAACGCGGAAGTGGCAAAATCATTAATATTGCATCCATGTTGTCCTATCAAGGTGGGATCAACGTGCCAGGGTATACAGCCAGTAAACATGGGGTTGCCGGTTTAACCAAAGCACTCGCCAATGAATGGGCAGGTAAGGGAATCCAGATTAACGGTATCGCACCTGGTTATATGGAAACCGATAATACTACTCAGATCCGTGCGGACGAGAATCGTTACCGGGACATTACAGCCCGTATTCCTGCGGGGCGTTGGGGAACACCTGAAGATCTGAAAGGTCCGGTTGTCTTTCTGGCATCTGCCGCTTCGGATTATCTAAATGGTCATGTGCTGAATGTCGATGGCGGCTGGATGGCACGTTAATCGCGTGATCATCGGATTAGCATAAGGAGGCAGTGAGATGAAACTTGGTATTCTGGCACATACATTTGGCAAACAGCCTACAGCACAGCTTGCGCAGACGATTGCGGATAACGGATTTAATTCTGTGCAGCTGGCGCTTGCCAAAGCTTTATCAGATGTGGACTCATCAAATGGCAAGCTGAGCCCCGGGCTGGCGAATGAGATTGGAGATCAATTTGCACAGCGCGGGGTGAAGATTGCGGTACTGGGCTGTTATATTAATCCGATCGACCCTGATCCGGTAAGCCGCCGTGCGGATATTGATCGATTCAAGGAGCATCTGCGTTATGCCCGGGATTTTGGTTGCAGCATGGTAGCAACGGAGACAGGGGGCTTGGACACCTATCAGGATACCCATCCGGATGGATATGAAGAGAAGGCGTGGAGTGTGCTGAAAGAAACGGTTGAGGAGCTGGCTGAGGAAGCGGAGAAATGGGGCGTGCATGCGGCGATTGAGCCTGTGTCAACGCATACCCTTCATACTCATGAACATATGACACGTTTGTTTGAAGAGATTCCTTCATCCAATCTGGGAATGCTGTTCGACCCGTGTAATCTGATCAAACAACCACATGCAGCAGATCAAGGGGCTTTCTTGCGCGAGGTGATGGAATCGCTGTATCAGCGCATGATTGTGATCCATGCCAAGGATGTAGCTTTCGATGCACAGGGAGAGAAGTTCAATCCGGTACCTGGGGCAGGCATACTGGATTACCCGTTATTTTTTGAATTGCTAAAAACGTATAAGCCACATATCGATATTTCACTTGAAGGTGTAACTGCGGAGCAAGCTGTGCCTGCGGCCAAACATTTGCGTGAAGTATGGGATGCAGTTCGAGTCTAAGAGACAGCCGGATTGAAAAGTTGTGCAGCGCATCCGCAGCAGCCGAAGAACCTTTGCGAGGGCAAAGGTTTTTTTGGTATAGGAATGATAATGTACATATTTAATATTTCTCATCGGAAAAATCGGAAATAAGTCTTTTCAAATGCGACATCTTGTGAGAGAATATGGAAAACATACGCCACCATGCCAAGGCATCATGAACTTATAGAACGTATATATCAAGGGAGGATTCAGATTTATGTCAAACGAACGTGAGCTTTCATTTGAAACATTGGCGATTCATGCAGGTCAGGAGATTGATCCAACTACCAACGCACGAGCAGTTCCCTTGTATCAGACAACATCCTATGGCTTCAAGGACACCGAGCATGCAGCTAATCTGTTTGGTTTGAAAGAGTTTGGCAACATCTATACCCGTCTGATGAATCCAACCACCGACGTGTTTGAGCAACGGATTGCTGCGTTGGAAGGCGGAGCTGGGGCGCTGGCTACAGCTTCTGGTCAAGCAGCCATTACGTTTTCACTTCTGAATATTGCTGGTGCAGGTGATGAGATCGTGTCTTCGGCGAGTTTGTATGGAGGTACATACAATCTGTTCTCGACGACTTTGCCAAAATTGGGTCTGGACGTGAAATTTGTGGATTCCAGTGATCCTGAGAATTTCCGGGCAGCGATTACGGAGAAAACGAAAGCATTGTATGCTGAAACGATCGGTAATCCGAAGGGAAATGTACTTGATATTGAAGCGGTGGCAGCCATTGCCCATGAACATGGAATTCCTTTGATCGTGGATAATACGTTCCCAAGTCCGTACCTGCTTCGTCCAATCGAACATGGAGCAGATATTGTTGTTCACTCTGCAACGAAATTCATTGGGGGTCATGGTACATCCATTGGTGGCGTTATCGTGGATAGCGGAAAATTTGATTGGAAAGCAAGCGGCAAGTTCCCTGGGTTGACGGAGCCGGACTCCAGTTATAACGGTGTTGTATATACGGAAGCGGTTGGACCTATTGCTTATATTATCAAAGCTCGTGTACAACTTCTACGTGACTTGGGTGCAACGATCTCTCCATTTAACTCCTGGTTGTTGCTGCAGGGACTGGAGACATTGCATCTGCGCGTAGAGCGTCATAGTAGCAACGCCCTTGCGGTTGCGGAATTCCTTGAGAAACATGAGGATGTGTCTTGGGTAAGTTATGCAGGTCTGCCGAGCCACGGTTCTTACGAGCTTGCACAGAAGTATCTGCCAAGAGGGCAGGGCGCCATTCTGACCTTTGGAATCAAAGGTGGTGCGGACGCCGGTCGTAAATTGATTGAAAATGTTAAACTGTTCTCTCACCTTGCGAACGTGGGCGATTCCAAGTCACTGATCATTCACCCGGCAAGTACGACTCACGCGCAATTGACCGAAGATGAACAAACTGCCGCAGGGGTTAATCCGGAGTTGATTCGTCTCTCTATTGGCACAGAGAACATTCAAGACATTATCTATGATCTGGAGCAAGCGATCAAAGCAAGTCAGGGAGCAAGTGTAGGTGCGTAAAAATAAATAATTTGGTAGCCGCCATCCTTTAAGGAGTGGCGGTTTTTTTTATTTGTTTTGTGGAATATCAGGAAAATATCCATTTACAAATGAGGATCACAGGTATATACTGATTAAAAGTTGTATTGGGTAAAAATAATTGCATAAGTACAAAAAAAGATTATCATTCTCATTCGAGATGAGTACAAAATCATTCACAAAACCATGCTGCTGCGGGATTCCCGCAGCAGCATGTGTCATTTTTAGGGCATTAACAATGGCTCTCATTCTCAATACAACTTCATTTCTGGGAGCGGAATGGGGGAGACACTCATCCGCAAATCTAACATTCGAAAGGATCGTGATTCATATGCAAGCGATACATCAACCTCTACACAGACAGAAACAAGCAGAACAACGCTCGTCCCAAACACCTGGCCCCAATCGAGGCAAAAAGCCTGATTTTCGAGCCATGGTGCAGAATAAAGAGATGCAATCTGCATTGGGCAGTGGGCTGTTGATGCTGATTGCCTGGGGAACTGCACCGTATTTTGGTACATTATCCATCATGCTCTACATTGTAGCGTATGCCGTGGGTGGTTGGACCAAAGCGAAGGAAGGCATCGAGACACTGGTTAAGGACCGAGATCTGGATGTAAACCTGCTGATGATTGCCGCATCCCTTGGGGCAGCGGCCATCGGTTACTGGAATGAAGGCGCGATGCTGATCTTTATTTTTGCACTCAGTGGTGCGTTGGAAAGTTATGCGACAGAGCGCAGTCATAAGGATATCTCATCGTTGCTCGCGCTGAAGCCGGAGACAGCACTGCGTATTGAGGATGGACAGATGAACCTTGTGGCTATTGATGATCTCCAGCCGGGTGATCTGTTGTTGGTGAAACCGGGAGAACTCATCCCGGCTGATGGTGTCGTGTACCGGGATGAGTTTTTTATCAATCAGTCGTCCATCACCGGAGAATCCCTGCCTGTGGACAAAGTTGCGGGGGATGAAGTCTATGCAGGTACTTTAAACGGGGAGGGCGCCCTATACGTAGAGGTCACCAAATCGGCTGAAGGATCACTGTTCGGCAAAATCATTAAAATGGTGGAAGAAGCGCAGGCAGAAGTGCCGGATTCCCAGCGTTTTATGGAGCGGTTTGAAGGGATATACGCACGCATAGTTGTAGGGGTGACTTTACTTGTGATTGCAGGAACTCCACTGCTGCTTGGCTGGACATGGAACGAGGCATTTTATAAAGCGATGGTATTTCTGGTTGTTGCTTCGCCTTGTGCACTGGTGTCTTCGATCATGCCTGTCATGCTGTCCGCGATGTCCAGCAGCGCCCGCCGTGGCATTCTCTTCAAGGGAGGTGCCCACATGGAGAATATGGCTCGCACACGGGTCGTAGCTTTTGACAAAACAGGTACATT
>Ga0209437_100892_pt1 | contig 12012 bp, 8 predicted proteins | sample AraplaL_Cvi_mTSA_FD_184266 | JGI IMG/M metagenome (GOLD analysis project Ga0209437, IMG submission 184266) | Arabidopsis root microbial communities from the University of North Carolina, USA - plate scrape CL_Cvi_mTSA (SPAdes) (version 2) | ecosystem: Host-associated > Plants > Roots > Endosphere ...
TCTCGGCCAGCGGTATCCACTTCAGATCGACGAAGTCGTGATGAAGGGAATCTCCATCACGGCTCTCAGTCGGGCAGACAGGACTGGAACCTTCGATCCCTTGACCGCCAGGCAGCTCGAGCGGGATCTGAAATCACACGACGGCCCCTGAAGCACCCCCAATCGCCGCAGACATGTGCGCTTCTGGCCCGCCTTCGCGAGACCTGACGCGAGCGCTCGGGAGACCTGACGCGTCGTCTGAGCCTTTTGGAGCGCCTCGGACGACTGTCCTGAGCCCCAACATAGGCCGGCTCAGAAGAATGTTGTTCCACTACCCGTCGGCGTAGGTGCGGCGATACGGTTGGCCGTTGTCTGGTTGTACCGCACCCACGTTGACCGTGCTGGGCCCACTGGACCGGTAAGCGCATTTTCCTTGCCGTCCACGAACGACCATCGATAGCTTGTGTTGTCGCCCGTCGCGCCACCAACGGTGTTCGCCCTCATGTTCGGACGATCGTATGAAACGTCTTCTCATAGCCCGAGTAACGCTCATGCATGATCTGAATTGACATCCTCGTCCCCGGACTTGTCGCGGCCTATGCGACGCGAGGCAAGCATGCCACGAGTCCGTCAATTGCGGTCGGCAAGCTCGGCCACAGCCGCGTCCATCTCGAATCCGGGGCGTCCATCGTAGGAAACTGCGAGGGCCGCGACGGAGGCAGCGACCCGCGACGAAAGGCGCCCAACCCGCTTCAGGCCGTACTCAACCACCTTCTCGGCCACGTTGATCTGCGCGGTTACTCCGCCCTTCGACGTGCTGGCGGCCCCTGCAGTTGCCGCGGCCAACCGCGAAACAATCGCATCGATGTTCTTCGTGTCCTTCAACAGTTCGATCGCTGCTGCGTGCTCGGTGATCATTGTGCCGGCGAGCCTTTGAACCTCCAGTTCCCGGTTCACCCAGCTCGCGGCCATATGCCGAGTCTCCGCATGCCCAAGCACGATCTTTGAGGAGCCGTCCTGATTGTAGACGGTCGCATCGATGGCGATTGCAGGTACGGCAAGGCGCGCACCGAAGTTCACGCCCCAGATTTCCTCAGTCTCCGTCTCAAAGAACCCGACAGTATGGAATCGCGGGTTCACCCGCGCTGCTACGTTTTTCGCGACGCCACGGAACTCGTGAAGAACGAAGATGGGTATCTCGGGTTCGCGCGCGCCTCTACCCCGCATCGAGATATCGCATACTTGCGCGAGGAGAACATAGTGTCGGGGCTTAGGCGCCTGCTGCTTGGCTGGCACCGGAAGAAGCGATTCAACTCGGAAGATGTCGCCGAGCTCGATTGGAAGCCCGAGTGCGTTCACTGTTGAGGCCTGGTCGAACACCGATTCGTGTAAGACCTGGGTCAGCTGTGGGCCCGGGGCAGCTGACGCCAGGTACGTACGCACCATCGCGCTACGCCGCAACTGCGCGAGATCGTCAGCGAAGGTCGCGTCGCGCATGACCTCCAAGGTGGCCTCGCGCTGCGCTCGGGCGACCAGCCGAAGCGGCTGGTCGAGTTCGAACGCTCCTTCCTTCTGTGCAGACGCAACTGCACCAATGAGGGTGTAGGGCTGAATCTGGTCGAGGCGGACTTGCGCGCGCTCCCTCGCGGCGTCGAGAGCGCGGCGTGCAAGCGCACGCAGTTTCTCCCCGACTGGGAGCACGAGAAGGTCTCGGATCGCCGCAGGCATCGTCGTGTCGTCGTTGAGACGGTGTTTCCCGATGACTAGAATCCGGCCAGGGTCGACCTGTTCGGTGCGCTCAATCTCCTGCCGAACCGACTGCTCTCCGACTTCATCGCGCGCTGTGTGCGTGAGAAGTGCGGCGAAGATCCCCGGGTTTCTCGCATCGAGCGCGTGCTTCAACAAGCCCGCCCCCGTGCTAGCAGCGCCCCCTTCTTCTTTCGAGAAATCCATGTCTACCAAAAGCAGTACCGGACGGTCGCCGGCCAGGATCTCGTCGCGGATTTCAATCCATCCGTTCAGTCCCATTCCTCGAAACTCAACTTTGTCTTCGAAGAGTCGTCGGAGCCGAGCCTGTGCCGTGATCTCGTCGTTTCGCGCATCGTCCCCGAGATCAGCTTCCGCATCTGCAAGTGCGGCCTCGGCCCCCTGGCTGAGCGAAGTTCGAACCTCGGCGCCAAGAGACACCCATATTTCGTGAAGCCGATCGTTGATCGATGACGAGTTGGATACGTCGACCCCATCGACAAGCGCCGTATCGACTTCTTCGAGTTGACGCACCACTTCACGAGCGAAGTCTTCAGCTGCGACGACAGCCGTCGCCACGGCGTCGAGATCGTCTACGGCGAGGCTCCAGGTGTCATCGAGATTGATAACCAGTTCGATCCCAAGTTCTTCGAGCAGCGGAGCGATCTTTCCCTGCGCATCGTCTAACGACGCAGTAATCTCCTGCGTTGCCGTCTCCTCAAGCATCGGCGTGTCCCCTCGTGCGCGCGCCTGTGGAGATCGAACTCAGATCGATCTCGAATGTGTCGTGCCGCTGGTCGGCGTTTCGGTGGCCGGACAGATGAATGGTCGCCCCTTCCGAGTCCAGAAGCTGAGACACCACGTAGAGTCCAAGCCCGCGGCCGTCCCCTCGCGGCTTCGTCGTGACGAAGGCCTCGAACAGCGAATCGTCGACTCGTGCTGATACACCGGGGCCGTTGTCTGTGAAGTGGACGACTGGAGCCGAGACGATGCATGTGATCAGCCCGTCCGAGATATGGCCCGATCGCATGTGACGCGATACCCAGTAGTGCGCATTGATCGCTAGGTTGTCCATCACCTGGCTGAATTTTCCGGCGTTGATCGTCACCTCGAAGTCCTCGACGACCTCGACCACAAACCGGATACCGTCTTGCTTCCAACGGTCGTTGAAGAACTCTGCGGCCTCGCCGACGAGCTCGCCGACCCATCGCGTGCTCTTGTGCTCTCGACGATATCGGAGCGACGAATCAAGCCGAGACACTTGACGAATCAATTCTCCAGCGGAGGACCTGACGTGTTCGGCGTAGGACAACACTCTCGGATCGGACCGCTCTAGGCCTTTCTGGTAGTTGAGAATCTGCACGCTGCGACCGCGAAGACGGTCGCCAATCGCATCCACGTCGTGCGCGAGCAGTTCTGCGCTCAGGCCGAGCGCGACCGATTCCCACGAGAGAGAGATCCGCTCCTCTGCAATGCCAATCTTCGAAGAGAGCAGGCGGGCCGCGGCGCGAAGCGCCTGTTGTTCCCGGGTGATTTCATTCAATTCAGTCAGCGAGTTGGCGAGGTCTGCCTGCACCGCGTTCAATTGCTCAGCCACCTGATCCAGCAAGTGCGTGATCTTGTCATCGCGCCAGACCGCGGTCTCGTTCGCTGCGCTGACCTCAGATATGCCCTTGATCGCGCGCTCAATGGCCGGCACAGCCGAAGCAACCCGATTGAGACGACTTCCGGTCGACTTTGCTGCATCCATCTGCCGCTCGATGTGCTCGACGATCTCACGCGGTGTCGCCAGTTCTTCCAGTTCCGGGGAGAGATCGAAGCTCGCTTTGTATTCGTTCCAATTGCGTCTGACGAAGTCCTGAGTATTGCGCGCATAGTCCGCAATTCCGGTCATCAACGCATGGAACCCGCGCCACGCGGCCGTATCACGGAACGCTTCTCGGCTGGAAGTCTCTTCGAGGGCCTTGTTGTCGCGAGCCGTCAGGTTTACATAGCCAGCGGTGTTTCCAGGCCTCAGCCCGTAGAACGACGACCCAGTAGTCTGCTGCTTTGACAGCCCGAGCCAGTCCTCTTGAAGACGGATGCCGAATCCATCTCGGAACACTCGAACGCCCAGAAGATGCTTCGCGAAGTCCTTTAGCTCAGCCTTCCCGCTAAAGAGCGACTCGTCCGCAGCGTCGAAGTTCAGCGCACTGATCTCACCTGAAAAGCGCCCGGGGTCTGTCGTATTTACCCGTGCCGGAGTCAGCTCCTCCAAGGTCATCGTCGTCGCTGAGCGGATGAAAGCTCTGTCATCGCCGTACTCGGCTCCGAGTTCTTCCGCCTTCTTAGATTTCTTGGTCAGCAACCACGTTGCGAAAGCGGCTCCGCGATCAGCCACAACCAACCGGTCAAAGGCGATCTTGTCATCCGTCTTGCGCCCCAACAAGACGACGAATGATGTGTCGGTCTCAACATGAAGCGTCCCGTTCTCGTAGGCGAACCGAAGACGGAATGGAGCCGCGTCAAGCACTTTGCGCGCCCGCTGACGAAGATCAAGCTGGTCAGCGTCGATGGTGACGAAGACCTGGAGCCCACCCGCAGTGTCGTATGGCGAGAGGATGCTCGTCAACTCTCGCTCGAGAACTTCGCGGGCGCGCTCAGTCCAGAACTCCGCATCAGTGAGCCCAATGATTGACACGACCGATCCCGCCGGCCGGCGCTCGCCAGCCAAGGTCGTCACGTCGAGCGTTACTTTCTCTAATGTCTCTGCGTTCATAAAACGCGCCCAGTCAACGACCAAACTCGAGGTCGAGGTACCGAAGAACCGCTTCTGGTCGTCGACCTGCTCGACAGGCGTGGTCTCCAGACTCAGGACCGCACCCAGTCGCTGTGCTCCAAGCCGCCCGAGCCCCTTGTCCCCGAGTGGCGTCCTTTCCAACCGGGTGGTCTCCCCCTTTGCTTTCTGCCCTCGCTTCGCACTGTAAGAGACGGTGAGCCAGCCCCGTTCGATCGCTGCGGGGGTCATGCCGGTGCCATCGTCGGTCACGGAAATCCGTCCTCGAACCGCCGTAGAAGCTGACGGGCGACTGTCCCCTCGATAGTCGAGCGAGCTTCCAGTCTCGCGATCGAACCATCCCTTGGTGTCGATGTTGACGCGCACGGTGCGTGCGTCGGCGTCGTAAGAATTCTTGATCAGCTCGGCAAGCGCCTGGGCGTCATCGGTGATGAGATCCTCACCGAGCTTAAAGAGCACGGACGGATGAACGGCGAAGTGCATGACGTCATGCTGGACATTGCTCATGCGGACCGTGCTTCCGCTCCGTCGATTTCGGAAGCGGAGCTCTGCATCACGAGGATCGATTCGGTCGCCATCGTGTTGCCAACGCTGTTCCTCACCGCCATTCTCTTGCGGCTGAGCCGCCGCTCCACGGTAGCGACGTGCGTCTGGTCACGAGCCTCCAGCAATTCTTGCGTGACCTGCACCAGAGGGAAGGTGTGTCCCCCTACCCGACGTTCTCCCAGCGTCAGGAAGGCAAATCCACCTGGCGAAAGGTTCGCCAAGGCCGCTCCGAATCCATGGTCGTAATCTCGGACGAACGCGAGAACCTTTTTTTCCAAAGCGGGCTTGCCCACTAGGTGCTTCAGGTAGGCCACGAGCGCAGGCGACTTCGCCCCCAGGTCAGCTCGTGCCTCCTCCGCCTCGCGAATGCTACCGCCCAGGCTTCGATGATCAATCGCATGGGTGTTCTCGATGAGCGAACGGTCGAACCCTCCCGGGATATCGTCCGGATCGATGAACTGCAGGGGCAAGTAGCTGTGCTGTCCATACGGGATCGTCGTCGAGTTGTCTCCGTACGGAGGAGAGGTCATGAGGATATCCGCCAGCTTCGGGGCGGACCAACGGCTGTCTACACTCCCCTGCAAGAGCGTGACGTCCGGTTCGGCGGCAGACTCAGCCTCGTCGTGTTCTGGGCGTGCTCCGAATCGCGTCCAGTGTTGCTCCACGTGCTTACAATTCGCGACTACAACATCCCGGAACGTGCGCAGCGCATCGGGGCGGCGAGACTCCAGAACATCCTGGGCATAGATGTGCAACTTGACCGTGGAGGTACGGGAGTTGGACACCAATCGGATCGTCTCGGCAAGGCAGACCCAGAGGAATCGTCGGGTCCGGCGCGGTCGCTGCCTCCCGATTGCCTGCCGAAGCCGTAGCAGGTCCTGCAGCACACTCGGAATGAACCACTTGTCACGACCGAAGAACTCGATCTCACCGGCTTCGACATCAACCGCAGCCTCAAGCACGGCACGTGCGGCACGCCTCGCGTCCGTCGTCCGAGGCGGATCCGCCTTCACCTGGCAAAGGAGTATCGCCATCGGGTTGATGTCTGTACCGTGGAATGAGAGCCCTCGGTATACGGACTCCAGCAGCACGGTACCCGAGCCCACAAAGGGATCGTAGATCCGACGGATACCGGGAGCCGTAGCGACGGCGTCATCGAGCAACGCCCCCTGGAGCTCCGGAACCATCATCGCGGGGTACTGGAAGTAGGCGTGGCCACCGGAGCGGGCTCCGGAGTCCGCAAAGTCCCAGAACAACGGGTCAGCGTCAGTCCGCCGCTCCAGGCGGTCGCGTAGGTCGGAGCCAAGAGCCACGCGAGGTCGAGCTGTCGCCATCGGCACTCCTTCCCAGCCAGTTCTCATCATCCTAGCCAAGAGCTCCCACGTCCAACGGTACCCGGTCTATCCTGGGGAGCCCGATACCGTTCTTCTTCCCGTCAATTCGGAGTTTCGTGACCAAAATGCCAAGTACTGACGGCTTGGTGCCGTCGAGCGTGTCGACAACCATCCCTTCGAAGACCTTAGTCGCCATCCTCGCCAATCCCTCAATCACCGGCGGGGACCGCACTAGGAAGAGGATCGCGCTCGCCGCCAGCGCGCTTGGCTACGACAGTTACAGAATCATCAATCTATTCTCGATCGCCAGCGCCTCATCCCGCGATGTCGCTACTCTCGGGAATGCTCCCCAGGGATGGCACACAGCGCGCGCGGAAATCTTGGACGGACTCAAAGACGCGACGGGGGTGTTACTCGGGTTCGGGATTATCGCTGCCAGAGGTGATGGGAAACATCATCTCCGCGCACAACTCGACTGGCTATCCACAGAACTCCGCAATACAGGCCATTCTCAGATTTGGCAATTGGGCGAACGACCAAGACATCCATCGCGCTGGCATCAGTACGTGAGCGATCGGCATGGGTGGACATCGGGCGGCACTTTCGAGCAGCGTGTGAGCAAGGCCTTGCGTCAGGTGGGGCTATCTGAGGTCGACTGGCAGACCTGACACGAGTCCTACCTCGGCGTCCTCGACGAGACCCTCGGCGCCTTCGACGCGTTCTCGATGCTCCCCAAGTATTTCAGGTCGGGCCGCCGGAATTCGGTCTGCCTGAATAGCCGTATCGATGTTCACCGCCCGCATTAGCGATTGGCCCCAGCCTTCGGCGATGCCCACATTCCGTTCCGACCACAGATAGACCTACCGTCATGTCATGCCTCCGCGCCGTTCTTCAAGCATCCGGACGGTGGCGGGATTCACGAGGTCGTCGCGCACGATGCAGTGCTGTGCTGTAATCCAGAGGTTGGTGTGCCAGAGGAGTTCGGCGACGAGGTCAATGCCTCCGGCGTTGTTGATCGCGGTTGCCCGGATACGGCGGAAGTGGCGTGGAGTCGGCCAGGCCGGTCTTGTCCATCACGTCGCGCAATCGGCGACGGACGTTGTTCTTCGTCAGCGCGCGGCACCGCGGCCGCAGAAAAGCAGCGCGTCGGGGTCGATCACGAGCCGCTTCCGCACCGACCGCGACGTCTTCGGAGGGTCGTGCCGATGCGTTGGTTCACCTTTCCGGCCGATGATCGTGCTAGCGCTCTTCAAGGTCGGGGCCGTGCAGCGCAGTTCGAGAGCCACTAGATCGGTAGCGGGGCGCCGACCGGTCGAAGCTCGAGTCTGCCAGCGGACCCACTATCTACTCCCTCACGCGCGTCTGCGGAGGTCACCAGAAACGACAGAAGCCCAGACAAAAACGGCTTCTCATCACGGCTCTCAGTCGGCCGACCCCGAGGCCCCTCGCGGCGGGGACCCCGACAGACTGCAGCGCGTAACGACAAAATGGAGAGGGTGGCCGCTCGCGATGCGAGCGGCCACCCTCTCCATTTGTCTTTACGTCGGGCTGACAGGATTTGAACCTGCGACCCCTTGACCCCCAGTCAAGTGCGCTACCAAGCTGCGCCACAGCCCGAAGTCGCTTTGAGGGTGGAGCCCCAAAGCAACTTGTCCATACTAGCGTGTCCCGGCGGGTGCCCGTGCCACCTACTCGAAGACCAGTTGGCGCACCTCGACGCCGTATGGGGCGAGCGTCACCGTTGGCGAGGCAGAGCCTGTCAGGGTGTGGAGGGTTCCTGCCGCATGGGGGGTCACCGTCACCTCGGTGGGGTGCTGGGAGATGAAGAAGACGAAGCGGCGGCCGTCGGTGTGGACGAGGGTGTCGGTGAAGACCTCGGGGTCCGTCAGGCGGATGTCACGCTCCACGTCGGCCACGTCGGCGAGGGCGTCGTAGAGGCGCCAGGTGTCTTCCGGGTTCACGGCGGGGAGCTCGGAGGCGAAATACTCCAAGGGGTAGGTGGAGAGGATCGCGCGGCCGGAGCCGTGGGGCTGGGAGACGATGACCGGGCGACCGTGCGCATCCACTGCGATCACCGTTCCCGTAGTCGGCGTCACCGGGAGGAAGGAGCGGGAGTGGGCGTTGCCTGCGGCGGCGAACGAGAGGACCGTGCCCTCGGCGAGGCTGCCGAACGACGTGAGGAAGCGGACCGTCACGGTGTCGTCGGCGACCGGGGAGACCAGGCCGTATGCGGAGTCGCGCTGCACGCCGAAGAGCTCTTCGGTGTATGCCCACCACGGGCCGCGCTGCACGCCGATGTCGCCTGCGCAGTATGAGGCGTAGACGGTGGCGCCCTCGGAGGCGAGCGTGATCAGCTGCTTCCAGGTGGGGCCGCAGAGCTGCTTCACGCTCGGCAGCAGGTAGAGGCCGTATCCCGACGGGATGCCGCCGTCCTCCGCCTCGCGCACCACCGCGACAGGCACATGGGCCTCGTGGGCGGCGACGTATGCCTGCTCCCCCGTCGCCACGATCAGCGCGCGCTCCGGCTCCTGGGTGAAGGGGTAGTCGGCGGCGAGGTGCGAGGGGACGACGATCGCCGCATCCACCGGGGAGCGCGTAACAGAGGCCAGGTCGATGGCGGCGAGGTCGGCGGCGAAACCGGCCAGCTCCAGCAGGGGCGGCTTCGGGGCTCCGGTCGAGTCGGTGATGCCGAAGTGCATCTCGAAGGGGTGGTGGGAGTACGGGCGCTGGGCGATCAGGTCGTCGTAGTCGGTGTTGTTCCAAGCGATCCAGCCCGTCGCGCCCGCCAGCAGCGTGTTGTAGAGCAGCTGGCGGTAGTACGACGCAGCACCGGATGGGGAGACGAAGTCGCTCGTGACGCCGAACTCCTCCATGATCACCGGGAGGCCGGCGATATGGCAGAGCTCCGCGATGTACGCGGCCTTGAGGTGCTGCCTGATCTGGTCGGACTCCATCCGGTAGACGTGCGGGCCGACGAAATCCGTGAAGGCGGCGAGGTCGGTGGTGGAGAAGCCGTTGTCGTGGCCGGTGGTCTCGATGCCCCATGCACCGTCGCCGACCGAGACCGGCTGCGTGCCCCCGCCCGCGCGCACCGCATCCACCAGGAGCGACGCCCACGCATCCACGATCGGGCGCGGCGCCTCTCCCCCGTAGATCGGGACCTCGTTGGTGAGCAGCCAGCCGGCGACAGCGGGATGCTCGGCGAAGCGGGCGGTCAGCTCGCGGACGTACCAGGCCTGGCGTCCGACGAACCAGATGTCGCTGTACAGGTCGCGGCCGTCCCGCCAGGCCGGATCCCAGTTCTCGCCCGACATGTGGCCGACCAGGAAGGTGGGCACCGTCGTCATGCCCGCATCCACGTGCGCGTCGAGGAAGTCGTGGAAGTTGGCGATGCACTGCTCGTCGAGCGTGTCCGGCGTGGGGTGGAAGTCCGGCCAGTAGAAGAACGAGCGCGTCATGGTGAGGCCGTGCTCGGCCAGGACGGCCAGCTCGGAGCGCACGACGTCGTGGTCGTAGCGCGTCCACATCAGCGGGCCGCCCGACCGGGACCAGAAGTTGGCGCCGAGCCAGATGGCCGGGGCGCCGTCGACGGCGAGCAGGGGGGAATGGCGTTCCATGATTCCTTCCGAAACGACGAGAGAAGAGCGAAAAGCGACAGGCGAGCAGAGAGCGGTGCGGCTACTTCACGGCGCCCGCCGTCAGCCCGGCCACGAACGAGCGCTGCAGCAGCAAGAACGCCACCACCACCGGGATGCTCACCACGAGCGACGCGGCCATGATCTGGTTCCAGTAGACGTTCGTCTGGGTCGAATACAGCTGCAAACCGACCGCGAGCGTTCTATTCTCGTCCGTCGTCATCACCGACGCGAACAGCACCTCGCCCCAGCTCGTCATGAACGAGTAGATGGCGACGGCGATCAGGCCGGGGCGGGCAGCAGGCAGCACGACGTGCCAGAGCGCGCCCATCGGGCCGCTGCCGTCGACCATCGCCGCCTCGTCCAGGTCGCGCGGGATGCCGTCGAAGTAGCCGGCGAGCATCCAGATCGAGAACGGGAGCGCGAACGTCAGGTACGTGATCACGAGACCGAACCGGGTGCCGACCAGCTGGATGCCGACGGCCTGATTGATGTTCACGAAGATGAGGAACAGCGGCAGCAGGAACAGCACGCCGGGGAACATCTGCGTGGACAGCACGGTGGTCGTGAAGACGCTGCGGCCCTTGAACCGGTAGCGGGAGACGGCGTACGCCGCGAACACCGCGATCACCAGGCTCAGAATGGTCGCCGAACCGGCCACGATCAGGCTGTTCACGAAGTACGACGCCAGCGGGACGGTCGACCACATGTCGATGAACGGCTGGAACGTGATCTCGGTCGGCCACCAAGTGAAGGCGCCCTGCACATCCGGCAGCGACTTCATCGACGACGTGATCATCACGTAGATGGGGACGGCGGTGAACACGGTCAGGATGACCAGGACCACCCAGCGGAAGACTTTCGAGGATGCTGTGTCACGCACGACGGGACCTCCGGTTCAGCACGAGCAGGTACGCACCCGTCACGATCAGCAGGAAGATCAGCAGCAGGACGCTCATCGCGGCGCCGGAGCCGAAGTTCCAGGTGAGGAACGACGCGTTGTAGATGTGGAAGGAGATCAGGTCGCCGGCCGCCGGCTGGGCGTTGCCGAAGAGCACGAACGGGGTGTTGAAGTCGTTGAACGTCCATAAGAACATCACCAGCAGCAGCACCGTGTTGACCGGCCGGAGCATCGGCAGGGTGATCGCACCCCACTGCCGGAACGGCTTCGCGCCGTCGACGGCGGAGGCCTCGTAGACCTCCTCCGGGATGGATTGCAGCCCGGCCATCAGCATCAGGAAGGCGAACGGCCACAGGCGCCAGATCGCCACGACCACGATCGACCAGAATGCGTTGCCGCCGATCAGCCAGAACGGCTTGTCCCCCGGCAGCCCGAGGTTGTCGAACAGGAAGTGGTTCACCGCTCCCGTGTCCTTCTGCAGCATGAACTTCCAGGCGATGATGCCCGCGTACATCGGCAGCGCGTACGGCACCAGGAACAGGGTGCGGAAGAAGCCGCGGCCCCAGAACTTGCGCTGCAGGGCGACGGCGGCGGACATCCCGAGCGACCAGGAGATGCCGACCACCAGGATCGTGAACGCGCAGGTGATCAGGAACGACTGCAGCAGCGCCGCGCCGACCGAGCCGTTGAAGTCGAGGGCGACGGCGTAGTTCTTGAAGCCGACGAACGGCGCCTCCGACCAGTTGGCGATGTAGAACTTCGTGAGCTGCACGAAGCTGATCCAGATGCCCGTGAGCATCGGGATGACGTGGATCAGGATCTCGAAGATGATGGCGGGCGCGAGCAGGGCGAGAGGGATCCACCACCCCTTGTTCCTCTTCTTACGCTTGCGCGGAGGGGCCGGCGCTGGGGCTGCGGTGGCGGTGCTGAGTGTCGTCGTCGACATGGTGACCTCTGTCTGGTCAGGAGGTGGTCATGGAGTGCTTGGAGGTGCTGCCAGGCACGGGATGCGCGCTGTGCTGCACGCGCATCCCGCACCTGGCGCCGGTGGTACTAGCCGCCGATGGACTGCTTCACCTGGTCTTGCGCCGACTG
>Ga0209437_100896_pt1 | contig 11899 bp, 9 predicted proteins | sample AraplaL_Cvi_mTSA_FD_184266 | JGI IMG/M metagenome (GOLD analysis project Ga0209437, IMG submission 184266) | Arabidopsis root microbial communities from the University of North Carolina, USA - plate scrape CL_Cvi_mTSA (SPAdes) (version 2) | ecosystem: Host-associated > Plants > Roots > Endosphere ...
CACTCATTCAGCAGTATAACCTGACCGATGGGGCACATTACTCTGCGCTGCGCAGAAGTTCGATGGCGTGTGTTGCGCTTCCGACCTGTGGCCTTGCAATGGCTGAATCCGAACGTTACTTGCCGTCTCTAATCGACAAACTGGAGCCTGTACTGGACGAAGCCGGGCTGAGAGACGAAGAGATTGTCATTCGCATGACAGGCTGCCCGAACGGATGTGCAAGACCGATGCTGGCCGAGATTTCATTTATCGGTAAAGCACCAGGCAAATACAATATGTATCTTGGTGGCAGCTTCACTGGCCATCGCCTGAATAAACTGTACAAAGAAAACATTGGCGAAACCGAGATTCTGGACACGTTGACGCCAATGGTGAACCAATATGCCAAAGAGCGCTATGAAGGTGAACATTTCGGAGACTTTGTCATTCGTGCAGGCTATGTTCCTGAAGTGTTGGATGGTCGACAATTTCACGCTTAATTGACCGGGTAAGATGAACTGAAGTTAGGACTGATTTAGGGACGGAAGCATTCCTTATGGGGTGCTTCTTGTTTGTTATATATGGAGTGAGTAGAGGTAATGTTAGTTGTTGCTGAGAGATTATGAGAGGATAAACTGAGGCTAATCTTCAAATGGAGATGGATAATCACCGCAGTTACTCCCAGTTTTTCGTAGGTATTAACTTGTTGAAGTACGCTCAACAAGATATAATGGCATAGTAGAAAGCAGATTACATGTTGAAAGTGAGCGGAAACGATATGGGTCGTAAGTGGAATAATATCAAGGAAAAAAAAGCTTCAAAAGATGCAAATACGAGCCGGGTCTACGCTAAATTCGGCGTTGAGATCTATGTAGCTGCCAAGAAGGGCGAACCGGACCCGGAAGCGAACCGTGCACTGAAAGTCGTGCTGGAACGTGCCAAAACGTATAATGTACCCAAAGCCATTATTGATCGTGCAATGGAAAAAGCAAAAGGCAGCGGGGATGAGAACTATGAAGAGTTGCGTTACGAAGGCTTCGGACCGAACGGTGCGATGGTCATCGTGGATGCACTTACCAACAACGTCAATCGTACAGCGCCGGAAGTACGCTCTGCGTTTAACAAAAACGCTGGAAACATGGGTGTCAGCGGTTCTGTTGCTTACATGTTTGATCCTACAGCGGTTATCGGTGTAGAAGGCAAGAATTCCGAGGAAGTACTTGAACTTCTGCTTGAAGCAGACGTAGATGTACGTGATATCGTGGATGAAGACGAAGCTGTCATCGTATATGCAGAACCGGATCAATTCCACGCTGTACAGGAAGCATTCAAAGCAGCCGGTATTACGGAGTTCACCGTAGCCGAGCTGACGATGCTTGCACAGAACCATATTGAACTTCCAGAGGATGCACAAGCTCAGTTCGAGAAACTGATTGATGCGCTTGAAGACCTTGAAGATGTTCAACAGGTGTACCATAACGTAGAGTTTGCAGAGTAAGCTGCACGATACGTGGTTTGATTGCAAAAAAAGAGTGTCTGTCCAATCAGCGGGATTGGGAGACACTCTTTTTTGGTTATTTTAGGAGTTGGATTGCAGGGAGCCAGGCGACTTGTCGGATGTATCTGACGGATCTGATTTTTCCGATTTAGCCCCACCGAACTTAAACAACACAATTCCGCCGACAATGACAAGCACACCGAGCAGTTGATTCCACGAGAAAGGAATTTGCTCCAGACCTAGCCACCCCATGGAATCGAATAGGAGTGCAAAGCTCAGTTGGGATGTCAGCACGATCGAGATGGCATAGGTGGGACCAAGCAACTTCATGCCTTGCACGAGACAGAACACTACACCAACACCAATGGCTCCACTGATCCAGTACCAGGGTTGCATATGCTGAAAGCTGAATGTATTCTTGCCCTCCACGAGCAGAGAGATGAGGAACGAAGCAATGAATCCGGTGAAAAGTACCAGCGTTGTTGTGGACCATGAACCGGTGCGCTCATTGACTTTGCTATTAAATATCGTTTGCAGACTGACAAGTGCACCTGCCAAGAGCGCAAGCGAAATCCCTGTAATTAACATGGTTGTCGAACTCCTTATTCATAAATATTGTGACCTGCTATTTCACGTAGACCCGATCGATCTTTGATCATAATCAGTCCTTGATGTCGTTCGATTAATCCGTCTGCACAGAGTTTCTGGATGACCCTGTTCAGGTGTCTGTAACTGGTGCCGATCAGATTCGCGATGTCAGTCAGATTGAACGCGTCCAGATCTTCGTGAACGACGCTACCAGCTTCTTCTGTCGAAATGGAGAGCAGGTAGCTGGCTAGACGAACCTCCACTGGATACATCAGGTTGAAGTTGGAGAAGTTCGAGTCAATGTAGAATTTGTGTGAGATGATTTTGAGCAAAAATTTAAGTAAAGGTGCATAATCGCCGGCAAGCTCAGCGAGCCATTGATAATGAATACGAAGCATCACCACAGGTGACACGGCCTGAACCGTGTTGACAATATCGCTTTCACGGACATATTCAATGTCACCGACGACTTCAAGCGGTGTCTTGAAGCAAAGCACGAGCGTTTTGTCCTGAGCGGAGGTGGTAAAAATCTTGATTTTACCCTCGACCAACACGTATAAATATTCGGAGGCTTCCCCTTCACGACAGATCAGTTCACACTTCTCGAAGTGGCATAACGTCATATGGGGACGCAGGGGCTCGTGAAATACCTTTTCGAGTTGATATTGCTTCAGATAATATATTAATTGTTGCTCGTTATGGGTCTCTTCCACGCTGTTGTTCACCCCCGACTATATTCTCGAAAAGCTACAGTTTCATAATGATGACGCCTGTGATCATCAAGGCAATGCCCAGAAATTGGGGTAGTTTCATCTTTTGTTTCACCACGCCGAACCATCCGTTGCTATCCACCAGAAAAGTCAGGAACAGCTGAGCAATGAGCAGGGCCGAGATCGTGAACGTAACCCCAATTTGCTGAATGGCCGTCACTTCGCTGAATATAATGACTGCGCCAAAAGCACCTCCAGCCAGGTACATGGGTTTTACTTGTTTTAGTCCTTGAAGGTTGGTGTCTCTAACGAACACTAGGATCAGCGCCGCTAATATGAATCCTGTCAGTTGTGTAATCGTAGCGGCCTGCCATGTGCCCATGTCGGTGCTAATCCGAGTATTGGCAACACCTTGGAGCGTGATACACGCGCCGCCCAGTAAAGCAAAAATAATTCCTCTCATATGTACGCTCCTTATTCAATTACTTCGACTTCTATTTAATGATAAACTCACCCCAAACGCCAAGGACAAATGTCCTGAGCTTTGAAGTCACAGCATCTAGAGTACAATAAAGAACCCGGGAAATGCAGATAGGCATAAAGAGATGCGCGGCATATGTTGCGGAGTACTCATTTTACATCATAATCCTAACGAACCAGTGACACCCTATAATATTGATTCGATTGTATTGAGAAATCTAACGAACCTCGGCCACGTTAATTGGACTATGTTGGGTAGAAAGTAGCTAAATAACAGGGGAAATGGAGGAATAAGATTTCTATGATTCGTTAGTTGTGAAAACTGCAAATATTCGTTAAATAGAGTGTGTCAGGTTCATTAGCTATCCAAGAAACTATCCAAGAAATTATCCAAGAAATGAAAAGAGAGGCTGCCGACTCGCCCCGAAACGTTGAAAGTATACAAGCTCCGGGGTACGCCGGGCAATGAGTATAAAACTAGATCCTCTCCGTACAAAATCAAATCCATATTATTAGATTATAGTATACAAAGGCTTCTCGCCTACAAAACGAACAGGCAGTTGAGGAAAACGTCCTGCCAACCTGTCTGCCAATAGATTCATTCCCGGAGCCTCGCTCTCGGCATGTCCCATCATAATCAGTGCCTTGGACTTGCCTTGTTGCACAGCATCACGGATATATTCCGGTGTCTCCCATTCGAATCCTTCTCCAGCGATGACAAGATCCAATTGCTTGTTATGAATCAAGGGAATCGTCACAGGGCCATTGCCACGAAAACCTACCAATACCGCTGCGTGTCTACAGACTATTTCCGGATTGCCTGCAACGCGTACATAATCGATCCCAAGGCAACTTTTCACATGGTGAGCAATAGCTTGGACGGTTCTTCCTTCCGAAAAAGAAAGGATGTCTGCTTCCGGTAGACGTTGCTCCACATAAGAGGACCACCCCAAGGCCTGAATCAATCCTTCGGTAATGCCATCCGGTTGGAAGCGGTGGATGATATCATGACATCGATAGATGGAAATGCCTGCTTCGTCGATCAACGTCCTTTTGTCCGTATAAACCGAATCATTTACAAGCCAATCCGTATGACTGTGATGGTTATAGAACGGGGATTCATGCGCAATAATTAAGTTAGCACCTTGCTGTATGGCTTGTTCAATCACATATTGTGTGGGCATAAAAGCAATGATAATACCTGTGACCTTACAATCAAGTGAGCCGGTAATGAGCTGATCCACCGTGTTTTCTGGCAGTTCAATGTTATCTAAGAGATGAAGTACAACGTCTTGAACAGTAAGATCCATAGAATGCATTCCTCCAATGACAGGATATAAAAACAGTGTAGCATGTTGAGATCTGAAATCTACAACCTTCCAGATTATGGGGGTCATTTTTATTGTTTTCGGTTAATACTAAATCATACAGATTGAAGTGAGTTACTATAACAACGAAGAAAGGCGTTAACTCTGTGCTGATGTTGGATTCGTATAGTTTTCTCAAACAAGAATAAGTATACTTACATAGAGTCTTTATTGCATTAAATGAGCTGTTTGCAACGAACACGGTTTCTATTTCAATATATACTGAGATTCAGTTGATGATAAGCACTCATTGGCAACAACAGAACAGATTGTGAAAGGGGATAACTACGATGACAGCAACAACTATTATGGAACGTCTGAAGAGCGAGACAGCTCATTACCACAGACAAGTAGAACAGAACCCTTATGCGAAAGCCATTATGAATCAAACTGTGACTATAGAAGAATATAGAACATATTTAGAAAAGTTTTATGGATTCCTCAAACCGCTGGAAGACCAGGCTGTACAGCAGCCTTTCTGGGGAAGTACGGGATTGGATATCGAGATTAGAGGCAAGGCTGGACTGCTGGAGAAAGATCTGTACAATCTTGGTGCGAGTGAAGAGGAAATTAGCCAACTTCCGCGCTGTAAAGAACTGCCGGATATTTCGACACCTGCCCGTTTGTTTGGATACCTGTATGTCATTGAGGGGTCCACGAACGGTGGACAGATCATGACCAAACGTTTGTCGCAGTTCCTGCCCATTGAAGCTGATCGTGGATTGGAATATTTCAACGCCTATGGCTCAGAGACTAGAACAAGATGGAGCGAGTTTATGATTTTGTTGCAGCAGTCCATCAGCAGTCCAGAAGATCATGACAACATGGTGCACAGTGCATCAGAGACATTTCGACTGCTGGATCAGTGGATTAATACGGACAAGTAATAAAAAAAACTATATAAGTTGAACTAATCATTTACACCTAACGGAGAGGACAGAAAAAACCTGGAAAAGCGAAGCGTTCGCCTTTATAACCGGATTTTTCCTTTAGAAAAGGGAATCGATAAAATCTGGGGATAACAGCGATTGGAAGGTTATTCTGTCATCGTAGTGCAATGTAAATAATCATTATTTCAACTTATATAACATCATGAGAGGGGATTTTCCTGGCCATGGCCGAACCGAAGTCCAAGAAAGAACAAAATTTGTTGAACCGCACATTGCTTCATCAGGGAACATACACAAATGATCCGATAGATCTGAATAACTGTGATAAAGAACCGATTCATATCCCCGGCTTTATTCAACCTCATGGTGTTCTTTTGGCCATCAATACCAGTCTTACGCCAACCATTGTTCAGTGTAGTCAAAATACGGAGGACCATCTGGGCATTGCCTATGAGGATATTCTGGGCATGCCTTTGGAGAACCTGATTGGCGAGAAAGAAGTAAGCAAACTGTTGGGTAGCAGCTTCAATGCGGATGTCACCTCTGACCTGCATTACATGGATCTAACCATTAAGGTATCTGGTGAGGAACGGGTCTTCTCTTCTGTTCTTCATGAGAGTGAAGGTCTGCTCATTCTGGAGATCGAACCTTTTTATGAAAAAGAGGACGTGGAGACCACTGACTTTGAGTGGATATCCCGATTTTTCGGCCGGATGAAAAGCACAGACAGTCGCGTGGAGGCAAGTCAGATTGCAGCTGAACAGGTGAAGGAAATGCTCGGTTACGACCGGGTGATGATCTATGAGTTTGATGAGCAATGGAATGGTAAAGTTATTGCTGAAGCGCGTGAACAAGAACTCGAGCCATTCCTGGGACATCACTATCCGGCATCGGATATACCGAAACAGGCTCGGGAGTTGTATCTTCGCAATTGGCTGCGGACTATTGTAAATGTAAATTATAAACCCGTCGAGATTGTGCCTATGCTACAACCGCTCACTGGCAAACCGCTAAATCTGAGTCTTTCGGTCCTGCGCAGCGTATCTCCACTTCACATCGAATATTTGCATAATATGGGTGTAGGTGCGACTGTAACGATCTCGCTCATTCATAACAATCAACTGTGGGGACTCATTACATGCCATCATTATTCGGCCAGATATGTACCCCATCGCGTACGAAATCTGTGCAATTTCCTGGGCGCGTTTTTCTCAAATGAATTGTTTCAGCGTCAGCAACTCGATGATTATCAATCCGAGATTCAATCCCGTGAAGCCGCTTCACGAATTGCCAACATTTTTATCGGAAACACAAGTCCTGCCCGAGTACTTGAGGAATTACAGGGAGAAGAAGAGACAGTGCTGAACCTGATGGATGCTGCCGGAGCAGCGATCTGTTACCAGGACAAGTTATTGTTATATGGTGAAACGCCTAACAGCGGCCAGATTCGTGAATTGGCAGGTTGGCTTGCAGGAAAGTCTGAGGATTACAGTTACTATACTTCGAAACTGAGTTCAGAGTATGAAACAGCCAAAGCTTATCCGGATAAGGCTTCTGGGGTTATTTATGTTGCCATTTCGCCTGGACAGCATAACTACATGATCTGGTTCCGACCTGAGGTTGTGCAGGTTGTCGATTGGGCGGGTGAACCAGCCAAAGCAGTGCTCAAGACGGATGACGGCATGCGGTTGTCTCCTCGTAAATCATTCGAGAAATGGCGTGAGGTTGTAAAGTCAACTTCGTATCCATGGACTACGAAAGAGCTGAGTGTGTTACCTTTACTCAAAACCATTGTACGCCGGCAGACGGAGAATCAGTTGGTTCAGGCTGAAGAACAGGCGCTGCAGAATGCTCGTATTTTGCGACAAAATGAACAGCGTTATTTGCAGTTAATGGATTACTCGCCCGTGGCATTCTTCACTCTGACTGACGGTCAGATTATCTATTGTAATACAAAGGCTGCTGAGCTGCTCGGGTTCGAGAGTTCCAAAAACCTGATGGGCAAGGACTTCAGAGAATTTATACCTGACAAAACGAGAGTCACATTGCAACAGAATTTTGAGGAATTAAAGCACAATAACACAAGTTTGATTACCAGCCAGTCGTATTTCACCACAGCGGCAGGTACCTCATTGTTGCTTGAAATTACACTTGCTTCTGTTACACATGCGGGTAAGCCATCTGTTATGGTCCTACTGCACAGCGGGGCGTCTCACCATGAACATGACAATTACACCGAAACGACGAGCCAGCTGCAAAATTATTTGAACACAGATCCGTTAACAGATATGCCGATTCAAACGGTGTTCAAGTCTCAGCTTCAGGATGACTGGGATGATTGTTTGCAGGAGAAATGCAGTCTGGGATTGCTCATTGTAGATATCGATGATTTCCGGTCATATAACGCGGCATACGGACTTCAGGGAGGCGATCTGTGTCTGCAATGGATCGGTGAGGTACTCACCGTGGTAAGTGAGCAGCACAATGCACTAATTTCCCGTCTTCGCGGAGGTACATTCATGTTGAAAATGAAGAGCACAACTCCTGAATATTCAGCGCAGCTTGCGGAAGAGATTAGACAACATGTTCTGGCTCTACAGATCCAGCGAGAATCATCGGGTCCGAGTGGAATCGTCACGGTTAGTGTCGGGGGTGCAGTCCTGGTACCTGATGAGCAGTCAAGTGTATCGGATCTGATTGAAAAAGCCACTCAAGCGATGGCCCAAGCGAAGAGTGAAGGGAAGAATCGCGCAATTGTAGTCTGATTTTAGGGCATGTGACCTTAATTCTTAACGAATACACCTGGATTATCAATATCATATGAATATGAACCAAAAGAGAGCAGAACTGCTCTCTTTTTTTGGTTTTAATAATGTGTTAATTTCATCACCGCAGACACAGCACTAGTGTTATAATGATCCCTATGGATACACGTGTTCGTATTCTGCCTTGGAGGAGGGTGAGATAACGTTCTATGAAAGACAACTCTAGACAATTGGAATTCATGGAGATTGATCTGAGCGAAGAACCTGAAACAGCATCGGTTCCGGTTCCTGATCGTTCAACCATTGTGCAGACTGCACATGATACGATGCGGCATCGTGGAGTCATATTGTCCTCGGAGAAACGTTTTGTAGAGGAAGCAAAGCAGTGGTCAGAGATGGAAGGAGATGTGTCTCCCTGGGTTCCCTTTATGAGCTACTGGCCAACGTATGGGGTAATGAACGAAGCCCAACGCAAGTGGTATTTGTATTGGAGGAAGGAAGTTCGTCAGGGGAGGTACCCGGATACTGATCTGTCCTATCTATTTGTTCATATATATGAGTTGATTAACGGCATTGGCTGGCAGAATGCTCAGGATGGTTATGATCAATTAAAGCAGCTATGGGTGAACTACCGTGAACGGCTTCCTCAATTAAATATATATATGCAAGAGTGGATGGTCGATTATGTGCTGGTCCATCAACTGGACATGTTTTTATCCGAGGTCATGGGCCTTTCGGGCGGTTATCTGCCAGCAGAGATGCTGGATAGGGAGCTGCAACGTATTCTACAGGATAAGGTATCGGATATTTCGCTGAATATGCTGCAAAGATACTATGATTACGATATTACACTCAGTAAGTTCTATAGAGATGGCGGCAAAGAAGTGATGGAGCAGTATATCCCACGGGTCATGGCCTTGGTTCATTCGTACCTGGAACGTACGCGACAAGTTGGACTGTTGTCTGAGACTGAACCCAACGTTGAACGCACGGTGGAGCGCGTACTGTTTCGCAAAGCGGTCTATGATGATTCGATCTACGGAAGATCAGTATCATTCAGATATATGCCCATAGGTGAACAAGCTGAGTTTGTACAGATGGTTACGCGGATCTATCGATGTACTGAAAATAAACTTCGTGAACTGCTCGGATTCAGAGGCCGATTGCGTGGACAGGCATTAGAGCCTGAACTTGCGAATCTGATTGAACGTTACCTGGACAAAGCATATGCGACCGAGCAGGCCGAGACGGTGGAACCACCGGTGATTCGTATTGATACGGAAAAATTGGCATCGTTACAGCAAGAAAGTGAATACGTACGATTGGCGCTTACAATTGAGGATGATCACCCTTCTGAAGAGAAGGATGACGAGGTTCATAACGCAAATGTTACAAGCGATCGAGTCGATGCACTGGAAGCAAGGGATGAGATCATTCCAACAGAAGATTCCATGCAGCCTGACCCATCGGTAGTAGATATTGCAACAGGAGGGTCAGCCGAATCAATTGGGTTACAATGGGACGCGTGTGCAGAGGCTGATTTGGATGAAGAATGGCTGCTTTTTGCCAAGGAACTATCCCCTCAGCAGGTGCATGCGATTCATGCTCTTCTTGGCGCAAATCCGGATACGGAGCTGATACGTCTGGCTGAGCAATATGGAACGATGCCTGCGCTTCTGTTGGATGAGATTAATGATGTGGCTATGGATACGATCGGTGATCTTCTGATCGATGGTGATCGGATTGTTCCTGATTATATAGATGTGTTCGAACATGTGAAGAGGTGATACGTAGTGACAGAACTTAAAATACCGAAGCGGCTGACCACCGCACTTGTCAATTCATTAACGGCGGGTGTTGTCCCGCGCATAGGACTGGAGCAGATTGCTGTTGGCCGAAAACCGGAAGTGGAAGCCATCTTGCGGGATATGGACAATATCGCCGAGGGTGGCGCTGCGTTCAAACTCATTACCGGCCGTTACGGCAGTGGTAAAAGCTTTCTTTTGCAAATGATTCGTAACTATGCCATGGATCGCGATTTTGTTGTGGCAGATGCCGATCTGTCACCAGAGCGACGATTGGTGGGGACCAAAGGGCAGGGACTTGCGACATATCGCGAACTAATGACTCGTCTGTCTACACGTACACGCCCGGATGGGGGAGCCTTGGAGCCGATTTTGCAAAAATGGATCGCCGGCCTGCAACAATCTACGATGCTGAGTCAGAACCTGCGCCCGGATGATCCCGCTCTGCCGCTGGAAGTAGAGAAGCAGATCTATGCGGTGACGGGGGAGATGCAGAATCTGGTACACGGCTTTGATTTTGCCAAGGTACTGGCTTCCTACTGGAATGGGTACAAGCTCTCTGATGATGATCGCAAACAGGCGGCTCTACGCTGGCTTCGAGGAGAATTTGCAACCAAAACGGAAGCGAAAAAAGAACTGGCTGTTGGTGTTATCATTGACGATGACAACTGGTATGACTACTTCAAATTGTGGTCTGAATTCACAGCGCGCATTGGATACAAAGGATTGCTGTTGTTCATTGATGAAGCGGTGAATCTGTACAAAATTACAAACAGCGTCTCCCGTCAAAGCAACTATGAGAAATTGCTGACCATGTTTAATGATACAATGCAGGGCAAGGCGGAGCACCTGGGCATATTTGTAGGTGGTACACCGCAATTTGTGGAGGATGAACGGCGCGGACTATACAGCTATGAAGCGCTTCGCTCCAGGCTTATTGATGGTCGTTATGCAGCCAAAGCGTATGCAAATTATACGGGTCCGATCCTGAAGCTTGCCATGTTATCGCATGAAGAGATTCTGATACTGCTTCAGAAGCTGCGGCAGATTCATGCATTGCATTTTGGATACAGTGCTAGTCTGACGGATGAACAATTGGTTGATTTTATGCAAACGGCGGTGAATCGACTGGGGGCGGATGAATTGCTGACAACGCGTGAAGTAGTACGGGATTTTATGGATGTACTGCATACGCTCCACCAGAATCCCGAAGTGACTTATACGCAATTACTAGGTGAACGGGCTGCCAAACCTCAGGAAACGGGTAAAGGAGCGGATGCTTCCGCAAATTCGGATGATCTGGACGACTTTCTGGCGGAGTTTGAATTATGAGTGATAATCCATTCTATCGGCTGGCGCCATTCGTGCAGGAATTTATATATAAAAAAAGATGGGAATCGCTTCGGCCTGCTCAAATTGAGGCCTGCAATATCTGTTTTCATACCCCGCATCATATGCTGATTGCGGCAGGCACGGCCTCCGGCAAAACGGAGGCGGCTTTTTTTCCTGCATTGACCGAGCTGCATGAACGGCCTTCCAAATCAGTGGGCATTCTGTACATTGGACCTCTGAAAGCTCTGATTAACGACCAATTCGAACGTCTTAAGGATCTGTTAACCGAAGGAAATATTCCAGTTTGGCATTGGCATGGGGATGTGCCTCAGGCGGAGAAAACAAAACTGATGAAAAATCCGTCCGGTGTTCTTCAGATTACGCCAGAATCGCTGGAAGGTCTGCTCATGAATCGACCGAATGCGATCCCGGCGCTGTTTCATGATCTGCGCTATGTCATTATCGATGAGGTACATGCCTTCATG
>Ga0209437_100897_pt1 | contig 11898 bp, 14 predicted proteins | sample AraplaL_Cvi_mTSA_FD_184266 | JGI IMG/M metagenome (GOLD analysis project Ga0209437, IMG submission 184266) | Arabidopsis root microbial communities from the University of North Carolina, USA - plate scrape CL_Cvi_mTSA (SPAdes) (version 2) | ecosystem: Host-associated > Plants > Roots > Endosphere...
ACCGACACCGCGCAGCATCTCAACGCTGCGGTGCAGGCGATGGATCTGCCCTGGCGCGTGCTGCGCCGGACCGGGGACAGCGGCAGTGCAGAGCGTGCGCGCTTGCGCCGTGGGGCGTGCGAACTGTTGGTCACCACGCCAGAAAGCCTGGCCCTGCTGCTCAGCTACCCGGACGCGAAGACGCGTTTCGCCGGGCTGCGCGGCATCGTCGTCGACGAATGGCACGAACTGGTCGGCAACAAGCGCGGTACCTTGCTCCAGCTTGGCCTTACCCGTCTACGCCACTGGCTTCCCGAGCTACGCACCTGGGGCCTTTCGGCCACACTGGGCAACCTCGACGAAGCGTTGCACGCACTGGCCGGCGACGGTGTGTTGATCGGCTCGCGCACGAAGAAGCGGACGATCGTCGAGACGGCCGTACCCGCCAGCGGCGAACGGTTTCCTTGGGCGGGACATCTTGGTCTGTCACAACTGCCACGCGTGCTCGACGCGGTGCTAAGCGCACGCAGCAGCCTTGTCTTTGCGAACACGCGCTCGCAGGCCGAGCTGTGGCACGAAGCGCTGTCGTCGGTATGGCCGGAAGCGCCCGAGACGCTCGCACTGCATCACGGCTCGATCGATCCCAAGCTGCGCTTCGCCACCGAGGAAGGCCTGCGCCTCGGGACGCTGCGCTGCGTCGTTGCGACATCGAGTCTCGATCTCGGCGTCGATTTTGCCAGCGTGGAACGCGTCATCCAGATCGGTAGCCCCAAGAGCGTGGCGCGCCTGCTACAACGCGCGGGGCGTAGCGGTCATCAGCCCGGCATGCCGTCGCGCATTCTCTGCGTCCCGACGCACTTGCTCGAATTGGCAGAGGTCTCCGCGGCGCGGCGCGCACTCGCCGAAGGGCATCTGGAGCCTCGCCACCCCATGCGCGGCTGTCTCGATGTGCTCGCTCAGCACCTGCTCACGATGGCCCTCGGCGGCGGCTTCACCGCCGACGAAGCGTACGCCGAGATCACGTCGTCGCTCGCATACGCGCAGCTGCCGCGCGATCGTTTCGATGCCGTGCTGGCTTACCTGCGCACCGGCGGATCGGCGCTCGCGAGCTATCCGGAGTACCAGAAGCTGGTGGAGACCGAGGGTCGTTATCAGGTCGAAAGTGGGCGCATCGCACGCATGCACCGGTTGTCGATCGGAACCATCACTTCCGACGGCAGTCTGCAAGTGCGCTACATGAAGGGCGCGCGGCTCGGCTCGGTCGAGGAAAGTTTTCTCTCTCGCTTGCGCCCTGGCGATCGCTTCCTGTTTGCCGGTCGCCATCTGGAACTGATCCGCGTGCGCGACATGACGGCGTATGTGCGCGCGGCGCCGAACCGGCGTGGCGGAGTTCCGCGCTGGATGGGCGGCCGTCTGCCGCTGTCCGGCGAGCTGTCCGATGAATTGCGCCGCACCTTGGCCGGTGAGGATGACTCCGTGGAAATGCGTGCACTGGCCGGGCTGCTCGACGTACAACGAAGGCAATCGTCCATTCCGGGCCTCGATCAGACACTCTGCGAGCGCACGCGGACGCGCGAGGGCGATTACCTTTTCGTGTTTCCGTTTGGGGGGAGACTGGCCCATGAAGGTCTCGCCGCCGTGCTTGCGTATCGCCTGGCCCGTATCCAGCCGGGCGACTACGGCTATGCGGTGAACGACTATGGGCTGACGTTGACGGCCGCGCGCATGCCGCCGTTGGATGCCGAGGTCATGCGTCAGCTGCTGCATCCTTGGGGTCTGCGCACGGACATCCGCGCCAGCGTCAATCTGTCCGAACTGGCGCGGCGGCAGTTCCGCGAGATCGCCCGTGTGGCGGGCCTCGTCTTCAACGGCTATCCAGCTCACGGTAAAACGCTGCGCCAGTTGCAGGCGTCCAGCGGCTTGCTGTTCGACGTACTGCGCCGGCACGATCCTGCGCACCCGCTGCTGTGGCAGGCCGAACGCGAAGTGCTCGACCAGCAACTGGATTATTCGCGACTGCGTGCCTGCCTGCTGCGCGTCTCGCGCTCGCAGTTGCTCTGGCGCGAAACGAAGCGACTGAGTCCGCTGGCGTTTCCGCTCTGGGTCGAACGGCTGCGTGGCGGGATTGCCGGCGACGACTGGAAAACCCGCGTGGAGCGGATGCTAGCCACACTGGAAGCGGGAGCCGACGCATGATGACGCGCGACATCGAAGTGGCCGGCGAGCGCCTGACCTTGCACGCACAACGGGCGATCCACTGGGCCGCGACGCGGACATTGCTGGTTTCCGATCTTCACCTTGGCAAGGGCGCGGTGTTCCGGCGCGCCGGCATCGCCGTGCCCAGTGGCGATACGGAAGACGATCTCGCGCGACTCGACGCCTTGATCGCCGAGTTCGCACCCGCGCGACTGACGGTGTTGGGCGACCTCGTGCATGGCGCGGCGACGGAACGCAGCGCCTGGGTCGAGCGCGTGCGCGCATGGCGGCAACGCCATGCCGACGTGGCGATCGAACTGATCGCAGGCAACCACGACCGGCACTTCGACGTCGCTTCGCTGGGCATCCTGGTTCGCCCCGGCAAGGTATCCGCACCGCCGTTCGTCTTCGCGCATCACCCGGAGAAGCACACAGAGGGCTATACGCTGTCGGGGCACGTGCATCCGGGCGTGACGGTGCGCGATGGGTGGCGTCGCCATCGGCTTCCGGCCTTCGTCTTCGATCGCGACGTCGGCATGTTGCCGGCCTTCGGTACGCTGACGGGGCTGCACGACGTGGAACGCGCCAGCGGCCGGCGCATCGTGGCGGTCACCCCGGCCGGATTACTGCCCGTGACGGAGCGATAGCGCGAGGCGCGAGACGCGGCTCAACCCAACGCAGCGACCAGCGCGCGTACCGTGTCGACGTCGGTACGCATTTCGCCTGCACCCATGCCGAGCGCATCGCCGGGCGTACGCCGCATGGCAGACGGCAGACGCCGTTTTGCCGACGCATGGAATTCGCGCGCACGCGTCGCCTGACGCAACGACGCCACGTTGCCCGGTTCGATGCCGGCCCCGGGCATCACGACGATGCGACCGCCGGCCTGGGCGACCAGTCGTGCAAGCGTTGACGCGCCGGCGACAGCGCTCGGCATGCCGCCGGAGGTGAGCACCCGCTCGAAGCCGAGTTCGATCAGCGTTTCCAATGCTGCCTGCCGGTCCGGCACGAGATCGAACGCACGATGGAAGGTCACGCCCATGTCGCCTGCGGCGCGAAGAAACAGCGTACAGGCTTCCACGTCCACCTCGCCCTCGGCCGTGAGCGCGCCGATCACCACACCGTCGCAGCCGAGTTCACGACAATGCGCGATGTCGTCGAGCATGACCTCGATCTCGGCGTTCTCGTAGAGAAAGTCGCCCGCCCGCGGTCGCACGATTACGTACAGCGGTATGCGCAAGCCTTCTCGCGCGAGCGCGATCGTGCCGTGCGACGGCGTGATACCGCCTTCTTCGAGACTGGCGCAAAGCTCCACCCGCGCTGCCCCGCCTTCCTGGGCGGCAAACGCCGAGGCAACCGAATTCGCCGCGATTTCCAACAGCGCCATGCTCAGTAGCTGCTCTTGCCGGGGATCAGGGTGTCCTGTTTCTTCGCATCGCAGACCGCGTACGAGAACCCCTTCTGGATGGCCCACGCACCGACGTTGCCCTTCTTGTCCATGGCGAGAAAGCCCACCTGCAGATCCTTGGCGTTGGGCTTGCGCCGAAGGATGCGTTCCACGGCCTCGCGGCAGGCGTCCTCCGGCGAACGACCCTGGCGCATCAGCTCCACCACGAGGAAACTGCCGACGTTGCGGATCACTTCCTCGCCCACGCCGGTGGAAGTCGCGCCGCCGACCTCGTTGTCGACGTACAGGCCCGCACCGATGATGGGGCTATCGCCCACCCGGCCGTGCAGCTTCCAGGCCATGCCGCTCGTGGTGCATGCGCCGGAGAGATTGCCCTGCGCATCGATGGCAAGCATGCCGATCGTGTCGTGGTTGCTGGCATCGCCAGGCGTGCCGCCCGGGCCGGCGTTATACGTACCGACCTCGCTGTTGGCGACCGGCTTGTACTTCGCCGTCTTCAACCACTCGTGCCAGGCCTTTTCGGACTCGGGCGTCAACAGTTCCTCGCGGGGAAACCCTTGCTCCATGGCAAATTGCAGCGCGCCGTCGCCGACGAGAAGCACGTGCGGCGTGCGCTCCATCACGCGCCGCGCCACAGAAATGGGGTGCGCGATATGTTCCAACGCTGCGACGGCACCGCAGTTGCCGTGCTCGTCCATGATGCTGGCGTCCAGCGTCACCTTGCCGTCGCGATCGGGATAGCCTGCGCGCCCGACGCTGTGATTGCGCAGGTCGGCTTCCGGCACACGGGCGCCCTGCTCTACCGCATCCAATGCGCGACCGCCGGAGGACAACACCTTCCATGCCGCCTGGTTGGCCGCGACGCCGAAGTCCCAGGTCGAGCACACGCGAGGCACCACGCCCGACGACGCGCTAGCGGCGGGCGCGGTCTTCGCGATGCCCTTGGCGGCCAGCGCCATACCCGAGGCGACAGTCGCCCCCTGGAGGAATCGTCTGCGGTCCATGGGTTCCCTCGTTCGACGACGCGCCTTTCGCGTCATCGTCGATGGTCGCACGCTGGCCCGCGCCCTCGCCACCATCGACGAGCGCGCGGCACGCTTCCAGATGTTCGAACTCCCGCGCCTCCAGCACTCGCAAGTGTGCGGAGCGCGCCAACGCGCCGGCAAGGATCGCCATCATCGCGAGTACCGCCAGGACCAGCACGAGGATGGCGCCGCGCTCACGGCGCATGGAGGCAGCGCTCCCGCAGACGTTGCATCACCGCAGCCGGCCGCGCCACGGTGCGCATGTAGCGGCGGCGGTCGCGCATCCAAAGAACGATCTCGATCGCGAGGGGGTCGCCCCGCATGCGATCGGTCAGCGTCTTGCGGTGCATGGTGCAGTCGATATCGAGCACGTCGGCGTAGAACCATGCCGTGGCGACACCCGGCAGATATTTGTCGCACTGCTCTTTCTCGCAGCGCCAGAGGTCGCCATCGGCCATCCATTCGACGCGCCATGCACTCTCCCCGTTAGCGAACCCCTCTCTACTCACCACCAGCGCAGACGCCGCTGGGTGCGCAGGGCGCGCCGCGCAATCGCTGTTTCCCTGACAGCCCGTCCATACCTCGGCAACTCGCAGGTCGCGTGCGATGGCCGCCAATGCAAGCCATGCGGCATCGTCCTGCCGCCGCGCCACACTGTGCCGCGCGGCGGCCATGCCTGCGATCGATAGCGCTGTCGCCGCGCCCGCCGCAATAAGACTAGCTACCGCCAGCCCGACCAGTAGTTCGATCAGACTCATGCCGCGCGAGGTCACGGGCTAAATGCCCATGCAAGCACGGGCCGGTCCGCCCAGGTCACCGTGATCGTGCAGCGCGCCGCATCGCAGGCCACGCGACCGGCAGCGGCAGGACCGACGCGTCGCGCCAGCTCGGCATGGAACCCGCGGACGTTGTCCTGCGCCAGCCGACGTGCCAGACACGACGCATCGCAGCCGTCGTCCGTTGTGTGGTGCCGGGCATCGCTTTGTGACCCGGCGCTCGATGTGCGGGGCATGCCTGTGTCGTCCGCACTTTCTTCGTCATAAGCCACCGCTCCCTCGGGATTGGCACGGATATGCGCAACCAGGCTGGCGGCAATCGTCGTCGCCGCGTTCAACCGTGACGCACGCGCATGCGCCGCCATCGACTGCATGGTCCAGGTCGCGTTGCACGCTGCGCCGATGGCAAAGACGGCCATGGCAACCAGGCATTCGATCAGGGATGAGCCGCTGGCGGATCGCATCCCGCCATGCTCGACTCGAGCGTGGCGTGGCTGCCATCGGGACGGCCCACGAAAGAACGTGCGCAGCGCGGAACGGCCGAGGTGGTCCGCGCCGACCTGACGGTGTCGCGGAAGACCGCGAACACGACGATCGGTGCCGAAAAAGCGGATGCCGTCGCCGGCTTTCCATCGGCCGTCTGGACGGCCTTCGATCGCTCAAAAAAAAGGTTCATCGCGCATTACCGGGGGCTGCGGCTCTCCCGACACGCGACCTCAGTCATCGCGTGAGTCTTCGGTGTCTCCCCTCGAGGCGAGTTCCGCACAAGAGAGCGGCCGAAGGCCACTACGTACACGGGCCGCGCCAGCGGCCATCCTTTTCGAACGCGGAGGACCTGTCTGAAGCAGCGAGGGGGGACACCGAAGGCTCTGGCCTCACCCCACAAGCTAGCGGTAGCTCCAGCCGCTGGACATATGCAGTCGCGCCGCGGCGAATGAACCAAAAAAAACCCCGCGCCGAGGCGCGGGGTTTCCTGTTACGAAGCGGAAGCGATCAGGCGGCGATTTCGACACCCGACGCCTGGGCACCCTTCGGGCCCTGGGTCACTTCGAACTTCACTCGCTGGCCTTCCTGGAGACTACGAAACCCCTTCGAATTGATCGCAGAAAAGTGGACGAACACGTCCTCCCCACCGTCCTCGGGCGCGATGAAACCGAAACCCTTGGCATCGTTGAACCACTTGACCGTACCGAAACGCATTGCGGAAACCTCTGGACATGGACTGGAAGCGCCTGAGTTGGCGAGGCGTTCCCCATGGATCCCCTTTGCCCGCCCCCACGCGCAGCGGAAGTATCGTCATGTTTCAGACCAAAGCGCAACTGGGATTCTTTCCGATATCAGAGGGTGTCCAGCAGGCGTCCCAGGATCGGCGGCACGTTCGCCGTGGCGGCGGCCAGGTGCTCGAAGATCTCTTCGATACTGATTTCCACGGCGTCTCCCGCACCCGCAGCAAAGTTCGCCACCAGGGCAAGGCAGGCGAAATCCAGGCCGAGTTCGCGGGCCAGTGCCGCCTCGGGCATGCCGGTCATGCCCACCAGGTCGCAGCCGTCGCGCTTCATCCGGGCGATCTCCGCGCGCGTTTCCAGACGCGGTCCCTGGGTCACCCCGTGGACGCCGCCATCGATGATCGCGAGCCCTTCGGCCCGGGCCGCGGCCACGATCGCCTGACGAAGGCTTTCCGTGTACGGCTCGCTGAAATCGATGTGGCGAACCTCTGCCCCCTCGACGTCATTGAAGCTGGTGTAGCGCCCGTGGGTGTAATCGATGATCTGGTCCGGCACCACGAGGGCGCGCGGGCCCATGTCGTCGCGAATGCCGCCCACGGCGTTGACCGCCACCACCCGCTGCGCGCCGAGGGCGTGCAGCGCCCAAAGGTTCGCCCGGTAGTTCACGCGGTGCGGCGGTACCGTATGGCTTTCGCCATGGCGTGCGAGGAATGCAAGCCGCTTGCCGCGGAAGCTGCCCGTCACGACATCACCGGACGGTGCGCCGAAGGGCGTGTCTACCTGCTGCCGCTCCGTGTTCTCCAGGCCCTCGAAGGCGTAGAGGCCGCTACCGCCGATGACGGCGAGATCGATGGTCATCGCACTCAGTCCTTCAACGCGTAGATGGCAGGCAGATTGCGGGCTTGCTCGTGGTAGTCCATGCCGTAGCCGAACACGTAACGGTCCGGCAGGTCGACGCCGTTGAAGTCGGCCTCGATACCGTGCGCACGGCGGCCATGCAACTTGGTGCAGAGCACGACGAGAAGCACGCGCGCCGCACCCATCTCGAGACATGCATCGCGCACGGCCTTCAACGTATGGCCCTCGTCGAGGATGTCGTCCACCAGCAGCACCGTGCGCCCCTGCAACGGCACTTCCGGTCGGCGCAGCCAATGCAGGTCGCTGCCACTGGTCTCGCCGCGATAGCGCGTGGCGTGGACGTAGTCGAATTCGAGATCGGTGCGGATCGCCAGCGCGAGGTGTCCGGCGAAGACGAGTGCCCCGTGCATCACGGTGAGGAAGACGGGACGCTCACCGGCGAGCGCGTCGTCGATTTCGCGCCCCATGCGAGCGATCTCGATATCGAGCTGGTCGCGGGTGAACAGGATGTCAGAGCGCGTCAGCGCGTCAGCGAGCGAGGCGGCAGTCATGGTTCGGTCAAGGCTCCAGTGCGGTCACGCGTGCGATGAATCGCTCGCGCTGGGGATTGTCGACAAGGCCTTCCCAGGTCGAACCGATCGCACCGCGCAACGGCGCGATGCGTTCGACCGGCGACGGACGGCGGCCTTGAACCGCCGCAATCGCCTCGGGAACGGCCTCGGGAAAACACGCAAGCACGATGTCGCAGCCGGCGTCGAGGTTGGCCGCGGCACGCGCGGCAATACCGCCTGCGCTTCCCGCGGCGGCCATGCTGATGTCGTCACCGAACACGCAGCCGTGGAAACCGAGTTCGCCACGCAGGATGTCTTCGATCCAGGTACGCGAATAACCCGCAGGGCGGTCATCAATCGCAGGATAGATGACGTGTGCCGCCATCACGGCTTCCGCGTGCGCGTCCATGCCTGCAAGGAATGGCAGAAGGTCGTTGGCAAAGATCTCTTCCTTGCTCCGAGGGTCGATGGCGACCGACTCATGAGTGTCTTCGGCCACGGAACCGTGCCCCGGAAAATGCTTGAGCACCGCGGCCATGCCGCCCAGGTGCATGCCGCGCACGTAGGCCTGCACCAGCTCCGCCGCAACGGCCGGATCGGCGTGGAACGCGCGGGTGCCTATGGCCCGGCTCCCGCGATCCAGATCGGCCACGGGTGCAAAACTGAAATCGACGCCGATGGCACGCATCTCGCTTGCCATGATCCAGGCGTGTTCTTCCGCGCGGTTCACGGCGTCGACCGGGTCGCTTTCGTAGAAACGGCCGATGGCCGCCAACGGCGGCAAGCGCGTAAAGCCCTCACGGAAACGCTGCACGCGTCCGCCTTCCTGATCGACGCAGACGAGGAAATCCTCGCCCGCCACATCGCGGATCGATGCGATGAGCGTGGTGACCTGCTCGCGCGACTGGAAATTGCGCGAGAAGAGAATGGTGCCCACGACGCCACGGGCCGTCAGCCATTCGTGCTCGTGCGCGGCCAGCTCGGTGCCGGCAAGACCGACCATCAGCATGCGGTGTCCTCCCTGCCTGCCTTTTCTTCGGCCGTCCAACGAGCGAACGGTCGATCGATAAGGTTGACGTTGTAGTAGCGCGGCGCGCTCACTTCCACGCCGAGCCAGTCGGGCCGTGGATACGCAGCGTCCGCAGCGTCCAGTTCAAGCTCGGCCACGATCAGGCCGGCGTTGTCGCCGGCGAATTCGTCGATCTCGAAATGCGCGCCCTGGTAATGCACGTGGTGACGCACCTTCTCCAGCACGCCATCGGAAAGCGCATGGAGCAGATGCTCCGCGTCGGCCAGCGGAATCGGATATTCGAATTCGTCACGCTGGATGCCGAGCACGGCGGACTTGATGTTGAGCGAGGCCTGCTCGCCGGAGATCCGCACGCGAACGGACGATTTCGCATGGCCGGCGGCGACCGCCGCCGCGCCGATGAGATAGCCCTGCGCGATGCGATCGCTGCGTTCCACGAGCGCGCGCCAGCCGTCACCGGCAAGAAGGAATTTCCGTTCGATTTCGACGCCCATGTGTTCCGCCCCTCAGCCGCGCTCGAACAGCGCGATGGATTCGACGTGCGCGGTATGCGGAAACATATCCATCACGCCGGCCGACACCAGCCGGAAGCCGTGCCGCTCCACGAGGATACCGGCGTCGCGGGCAAGCGAGCCCGGATGGCACGAGACATACACGACCCGCTGGGTGCCCTTGCGCGGCAGATACTCGAGCACCTTGTCGGCACCGGCGCGCGGCGGGTCGAGCAGGATCTTGTCCCACGGCTGCTGCGCCCAGGGCTCGTTGCGCTGATCGTCGAAGAGGTTGGCGACGCGGAACGACGCGTTGGACAGGCCGTTGCGTGCCGCATTGGCCGCCGCGCGCTCCACGAGGCCATGCTCGCCTTCCACACCGACGACCTCCGCCGCATGGCGTGCCATCGGCAGCGTGAAGTTGCCCAGGCCACAGAACAGGTCGAGCACCTTGTCGCCGGGTTGCAGGTCGAGCAGTTCCAGCGTGCGCGCCAGCATGCGCTGGTTCATGCCCGCATTTACCTGGACGAAGTCCAGGGGAAGGAATTCCAGCTCCACGTTGTCCGCGGGTATGGCGAAGGCCAGGCGAGGTGCTTCCGGCCAGAGCGGATGGACGCTGCTCTGGTTGCCCGGCTGCAGATAGATCGCGATGTCGTGCGCTTGACCAAAGGCGACCAGCGCGGCGCGATCGCGCTCCGACAACGGCACAAGATGGCGGAACACGAGCGCGACCGTGTCGTCGCCCGCAGCGAATTCGATCTGCGGGATGTCGCGCGCAGCGTCCATCCCGCCGACCAGCGCGGCAAGCAATCCGACCTTGTCGCCAAGCTTGGGGTGGATGACGAGGCAGCTGTCGATGTCCGCGACGAAGCGCGGATTGGATTCCTCGCGGAAACCCACCAGCACGCGCTCTTTCTTCGCCACGTAACGGACCGAGAAACGACCCTTGCGCCGGTAGCCCCAGGGCTCGTCCACGAGGGGAGCCAGCCAGCGCTCGGGGCTTACCTTGCCAATGCGTTCGAAGTTTTCCGCCAGCACGCGTTGCTTGGCAGCGATCTGTGCGGCGGGCGCCATGTGCTGGAGCGCGCAGCCGCTGCACTGGCCGAAGTGCGGGCAAGGCGGCACGACGCGATCGGGCGACGGCTCCAGCACGCTGACGACTTCGGCGTCGTCGTAGTTCCGATGCCGCTTGCGATATTTCAGCAAGACGCGCTCGCCCGGCAGCGCGCCGGAAACGAACGTGGCCTTATTGTCGATGCGGGCGACGCCCCGGCCGTCATGGCTGAGGTCGGTGATGGTGGCTTCGAATTCGGTCATGCGCTCTAAAACGTAAAGCCCGGACCGCCGACGGCCCGGGCTGGCTGGGAGGACGCGCCGCGTGGAGTCAAGGCGGCGTGCGTTCCTGGCGAGTGCCTACTTGCGCTTCCAGGCGCCGGAGGCGTCCTGATAATACCAGCCCGGCAGCGCACGCTGGACCCAGCCCTGCGCAAACGTCTCGCGGATACGCGGCTCCCACTCCGGATGGCCATTGGCCACCGCGATAGCGCGATAGAGGGCGTCGCGGTCGTTGTTCTCCTCGCGCACGAGCGCGTCGGCCTGCGCGCGCTGGCCCGCGGCCAGACTGCCGGCGTCACGCAAGGCCACGAGGCCGTCGGTGGTGAAGCCGGCCGAGCCCGCATCGAACAACGCCTTCAACTGTCCGCCGAAACGGGTCTTCATGCGCGCCCGGATGGCGTCGGTTTCCGGCGTACGGATCTGCAGGTCGGGGGCGTCGGCCGCATGCGCGGCAGGAATGACGAGATCCAACAGCGACGCCGACGGCTGGTGACCCGGCGCGGGTTGCGGCTTCGCTTCCTTGCCCGAGGCCGGTGCGGCGCCGCTGTCGTCGAGGACGTTGCCGATGAACTGGTCGGCCGCCTTCTGCGCGGCGGCTTCCGGAAAATAGACGTTGATGGTGACGCAGCCGACGAGCGCCGTCAGCGTTGCGATGGCTATGCAGATCAATAGTTTACGCATGATATTTCACTCCATGTTGAGCAGTCATCGTACGACGGGTCCATCGCCCTCGGTGGCCGCCTTGAGACGGCGAACCAGTGTCGGCCAATCGACCTCGCGCTGGTGCCCGACCACGGTCAGGCGGGGCAGGCCGCTGCCTTCGACGATGGTGTAGCCATCTTTTGTCGGACCCAGTCCGCCCATGGAGCAGACGTCGCCCTTGAGTGCGCATGACAGACCGATCCGCCGGTAGCCGAAGGTCTTGAACAACTTGAGCACCGTGCCCTGCAGGCCACCGGCAATGCCACCTCCGCCGACCGACGTCAGGTTGTTCACGGCTTTCTGGCTGATACGTCCGCCCTC
>Ga0209437_100898_pt1 | contig 11891 bp, 4 predicted proteins | sample AraplaL_Cvi_mTSA_FD_184266 | JGI IMG/M metagenome (GOLD analysis project Ga0209437, IMG submission 184266) | Arabidopsis root microbial communities from the University of North Carolina, USA - plate scrape CL_Cvi_mTSA (SPAdes) (version 2) | ecosystem: Host-associated > Plants > Roots > Endosphere ...
CCCAGCTGCTTGGATTGAAAGATACGTTATGGGCACTGATTCTGCCCCTGGCGATGAATGCCTTCTACATCATGATCCTGCGTACATTCTACTCCACCAGTGTGCCGGATGCAGTCATTGAATCGGCGAAAATTGATGGTGCCGGAGAATTCTATACCTTTATGAAAATCGTAATTCCACTCTCCTTGCCGGGACTGGCAACCATCGGATTGTTCAGTACACTTGGTTACTGGAATGATTGGTTCAATGCGCTGTTGTACATCGATAATCCCAATCTGGTGCCGCTGCAATCCATGCTGATGCGGATTGAGTCGAGCATCCAGTTCATCCAGCAGAACTCTGCTAACAGTTCGATGAGTCTGGCAGCCATGCAGTCCATTCCGCAGGATACGTCCCGAATGGCGATGGTTGTGCTTGCCACGTTGCCAATTATATTCGCTTATCCGTTCTTCCAGCGTTATTTTGTACAGGGTCTGACGGTGGGCGCGGTCAAAGAATAAACGGATCTTGCTATAGGATTGGAGAGATGCAGATTGATGACTTACAAGGACCAAAGCAAATCCGTAGAGGAACGGGTACAACACCTGCTGAGCCTGATGACTACGGAAGAAAAGGTAGGCCAACTTACGCAGCCATTTGGCTGGCAGACCTATACGAATGATCAGGGGAACATCACATTAAATGAATCCTTTAAGCAGCAAGTGGAGAATGGCGGCATTGGCTCCCTCTATGGTGCACTTCGGGCAGATCCCTGGACTGGCGTTACACTGGAAAATGGACTATCTGCCAGAGAAGGCGCTGAGGCGGTTAACCTGATTCAACGTTATGCGGTAGAGCATTCCAGACTGGGCATTCCCATCCTGATTGGGGAGGAGTGCTCACATGGTCATATGGCCATTGACGGGACGGTCTATCCCGTTCCCCTTTTACTGGGGAGCACATGGAATGTGGATCTATATCGGGAGATGTGTCAGGCAGTAGCGCGGGAGACACGTGCTCAAGGCGGTGCGGTCACCTATTCTCCGGTACTGGATGTTGTGCGTGATCCGCGCTGGGGGCGCACGGAGGAATGTTTCGGTGAAGATCCGTATCTCATTGGAGAACTGGCAGTTGCTTCCGTGGAGGGACTTCAGGGTGAAAATCTGGATCGGGACGATACAGTTGCTGCTACGCTAAAACATTTTGTCGGTTACGGCAGCTCGGAAGGTGGACGCAATGCAGGGCCTGTACATATGGGCTGGCGTGAACTGCTGGAAGTGGATCTGTATCCATTCCGTAAAGCTGTAGAAGCAGGTGCAGCTTCCATCATGCCGGCGTATAACGAAATTGATGGCACACCTTGTACGGTAAATACCGAACTGCTGGAAGATGTTTTGCGTAAAGATTGGGGCTTTGATGGTCTGGTTATTACGGATTGTGGCGCGATCAACATGTTGGCTAGTGGGCATGATGTCGCGACGGATGGACTGGATGCATCGGTGCAGGCGATTGAGGCAGGCATCGATATGGAAATGTCCGGTGAGATGTTCGGGCAATATCTGGTGCAGGCGGTGGCAGAAGGCAAGCTTGATGTGCAGGTTCTGGATCAGGCTGTCTCTCGCGTGCTGGCGTTGAAGTTCAGACTGGGCTTATTCGAACAGCCTTATGTGGATGCTGATCGGGCAGCAGAAGTGATTGGCAGTGAACAGCATATTCAGCTCGCACGCCAGTTGGCTACGGAGGGTGTTGTACTTCTAAAAAATGAGGCTGACACGCTACCTTTATCGATAGGAAATTTGGGTCGGATTGCCGTCATTGGCCCCAATGCCGATCAGGCCTACAATCAGCTGGGGGATTACACGTCTCCGCAACCGAAGTCGAAAGTGGCGACGGTACTGGATGGCATTCGCAGTAAGCTGGCTAATCGTATGGATGTGCAAACGGAGAAGAGTTCTGTTGGTTTTGTGACTGATGGCAGCAGTGTAGATCAGGTTCTCTATGCACCAGGATGCCGGATTAAAGGTGATTCAAAAGAAGGATTTGAGCGGGCTATCGAAGTTGCCAGTCAGGCAGATACCGTCATTATGGTGGTTGGCGGCTCCAGTGCGCGTGACTTTGGAGAAGGAACAATTGATCTGAAGACGGGCGCTTCCAATGTATCGGATCACTCATGGAACGATATGGAGTGCGGTGAAGGGATTGACCGGATGACGCTGGGTCTTGCCGGAGTACAGTTGGAACTCATTCAGGAGATTCACAAGCTCGGCAAGAAGCTTGTCGTTGTCTACATTAATGGTCGTCCCATCTCGGAACCTTGGGTGGATGAACATGCCGATGCAATTCTGGAGGCGTGGTATCCGGGTCAAGAGGGCGGGCATGCCATTGCAGATATTCTATTCGGTGATGTGAATCCGTCAGGTAAATTGACGATCTCCATTCCGAAGCATGTCGGCCAATTACCGATCTATTACAACGGCAAGCGTTCCCGAGGCAAGCGTTACCTCGAAGAGGATTTGGAGCCACGTTATGCATTTGGATACGGACTGAGTTATACCACATTTGAGTACAGTGAACTGCAGCTGAGTGATGCATCCATGACAGCGGGGGATTCAGTCACGGTGTCTGTGAATGTGACCAACACTGGCCCTTATGCAGGTGCAGAAGTTGTACAGATGTACATCTCGGACGTGGTTAGCTCACTGACTCGTCCCGCCAAGGAACTGAAGGGGTTTGCGAAAGTGAACCTGGAGCCTGGAGAGACACAGACCGTGGAGTTCCGAATCGGAGTGGAGCAGTTGCAGTATATTGGTCGTGATTTGAAGCCTGTCGTTGAAACGGGCCTATTCCATATTCATATCGGCAGCAGCGTAAACGATACGCATATGACCGAACTGACCGTAAGGGAGGCGTAAGACTGTGGAACGTATTAGACGATTGATTCGCGAGTTGTCCGAACATCAGTGGCTGGAGCAATTGCAGCTGCGCAGCTGGGACATTACCCGTGCTTATTACAATGTGCCAGGACAGTATGAGGATCAGGGTGAGTACCCGGAAGGGCAAGATTATGAGCGTTTTCCGAGCAAACAGGGAACGACGTATTTCTTCAGAACACGTTTGGAGATCCCTGCTACATGGCAGCAAGCGCCTTATGGGCTTGTATTTGAAACGGGGGGAGAAGGTTTACTGCGGGTGAATGGACACTCCTACCAGGGATTGGACCGCAATCATACCTACGTCACACTTGATCCGTCCAAAGTCGGGACCAACCCAGAACTTGAGATTGAGATGTTCGATCCAGTACCTGAACCTGAGGACCCCTTGAATCAACAGGCGGTTATTCAGCCGCCGATCACATCGATTACGAGCCTGCTGGTAAGACCAAATGAAGCCGTTCGTAGTCTCATGTACACCGTCATTATTGTGCGTGATTCAGCTGTGCTGCTGCCAGAAAGTGACTTCAGGCGGGTTCGTCTGCTGGAAGCCATCTATCGTGCGATGGACCAATTTGTAGGCATGTCAGCAGAAGAGATCAAGCAGGGGGAAGGTATTCGTCGGATTGAGCATAATCTGAAGCATCATGTACGTGAGATTGGCGGTAACGCGGAAGGTCTGGAGCATATGGTGGGACAGTCCCATATTGATATTGCGTGGCTGTGGCCTGTACGTGAGACGGTACGCAAAACGAGCCGTACCTTCTCCACCGTGGACGCACTCATGAATGAATATCCAGACTATGTGTATTCCCAGAGCCAACCCTTGTTATATGCATTTCTGAAGGAGCATGATCCCGAACTGTATGCACGAGTGAAGCAGCGGATTGCTGAAGGACGTTGGGAACTGGTTGGGGGCATGTGGGTTGAGCCGGATCTGAACATTCCGAGCGGGGAGTCCCTGATTCGCCAGATGTTATATGGTCAGCGTTTCTATATGGAGGAATTCGGCAAGACATCACAGATTGAATGGCTGCCGGATACATTCGGGTACTGTGCCTCCCTGCCACAGATTTTGAAGCATGGCAAAGTGGAATATTTCATGACCACGAAGCTCGGATGGAATGACACCAATGTGTTTCCATATGACCTGTTTCACTGGGTGGGGATTGACGGCACACCTATTCTGTCTTACCTCAATCACGGCGTTAATGAGAATACCCTGCCAAAAGATATTCACGATCACTGGCAATCCTACCGTGAGAAAGCAGCCCATCCGGAGCATATGCTTCTATATGGACACGGAGATGGCGGCGGCGGGGTAACACGCGAGATGCTGGAGTATATGGATCGCGCAGAACTGATGGTTGGACAGCCTGCAAGCCGTTATAGCACAGCTGGAGCTTTCTTTGCCGGAATTGAAAAGGAACAACCTGTACTTCCGAAGTGGCATGGTGATCTGTATCTGGAGTTACATCGGGGAACCTACACGACACATGCTCGCAATAAGCGCAACAATCGGAAAGCGGAGGTTCTGTATCGTGAAGCTGAGTTGTGGAATACACTCGCTCAACCGGATATGGAGGCTGATGCAGAAGCTGAAGTGCGTTCAGTACTGCATGACGGCTGGAAATTGATTTTGCTGAATCAATTCCACGATATTATACCGGGATCGGCGATTACGGAGTCCTACGTGACTTCGAATGAGGAATATGTACAGGTATTTGAATTAGGTAGAACCGGACTGGATCAAGGCATTGCAGCATTGACAACGGCTATCAACACCGAGGGACCAGAAGGTTCACTAGCCTATGTTGTATTCAACAGCCTGGGCTGGAAACGGAGTGCAGTCGTTCAACTTTCTGTGCAGGATGGCTTGGATCGCTATGGCGTCGATGAAGAAGGCCAACGCCTGCGGATGGATCGGGAGGATGGATGTATGTCTATTCTCGTGACAGACATTCCGGCGTTTGGATATAAAACGATCTGGCTGGTACCGGAAAACACAAGGGAAACGAATGTACGGGAAATGACCAACCTTGCCGCACAACCAACCTTTAATGATACATGGGATACCGCTCTTTATCATATACACTTCAACGAACGTGGGGAGATCACCCGTCTGTGGGATAAGACCGCGGAGCGCGAAATGCTGAAGCCAGGTGAACGAGGCAATCAGCTTCATTTCTTCCATGACCGTCCGACACTCTGGGATGCATGGGATATCGACAATCGTTATGAGGAACAGGTTGCTGGCGAAGTGGAACTGGTGGAGAAAAAGCTGGTGCTGGCGGGTACAACGAAGGACGTCCTGCGCTTCCACTGGAAGCTTCATCAATCGGTGATTACACAAGATATCGTCTTTTATCATGACTCACGGCGAATCGACTTCCAGACACAGGTGAACTGGAATGAAGATCACAAGCTTCTGAAAGTTGGATTCCCTATTGATGTGGTGACCTCCAAAGCGACATTTGAGATTCCATTTGGCGCACTGGAACGTCCAACGCATCGTAACACAAGCTGGGAACAAGCCCAGTATGAGGTCTGCGGACATCGCTTCGCGGATGTAGCCGAATATGGATACGGCGTCAGCTTGCTCAATGATTGCAAATACGGTTATGACGTGCAAGGCAGCACGATTCGTTTGTCCTTGTTGCGTGCCCCAAAATGGCCTGACCGAACGGCTGATCTGGGAGAACATGAATTCACATATTCCCTGTACCCGCACGACGGAGACTGGAGAAACGCACACACCGTACGTCAGGCAGCTGAACTGAACACGGAAGTGGTCGTGGAACAAGTAGAGCAAACACAACACCCACAACAAGTGCAATCGATGGAACAGGTGCAGCAGATGGATCAATCACAACAAAGCACAGGGGCTGAAGTATATCCAACGGCAGATGCAATAGTAACTGTTGCACACCCACGTCCAGCAACTGGATCATGGATTAACTTCGAAAGCCAGCATGTCATTCTGGATACCGTCAAACTGGCAGAGGATGGACACGGCACCGTGCTGCGTTTTTATGAATCGTCAGGCAAACGCGAAAACATCACATTGCAATGGCCACAAGCGTTCGAGCAAGCATATCACTCCAACGCACTGGAAGAACCAATCAAACCACTGGCCCACACGAACGGCCAGATTACACTATCTTTTAAACCCTACCAAATACAAACCGTGCTACTGCGGTAAACCTTTTTGAAATATTTTTGAGCTATGCATGTCCAGCTCTTTATTCACACGTTAACGGAGAGGACAGAAATAACCAGAAGAAGCGTCAGCGTTCGCCTAAAAGCTTTCTGAAAGAAAGCTACATCGGAAGCATACGCTATCCCCATATTTCCCCTGTAGAGAAGGGAATCAAAAAAATCTGGGGATAACAGCGATCGGAGGATATTTCTGACCGCGCACTGGTCCCGTGTAAATTTTTTGTTTCATCCTGTATAGCTACACCATTCAATTTGTTTAAGGAGTTGCACACATCCATGGAACAGTTCAGATTACCCAAAATACCCATGCCATCGGTTGCTTTGCCGCAATCCATTCAGGCCGTGCTTGAAGAAGCAGAACAAAAGCTGGCTCACAGGCCAAAGCTGCTTCAATTATTCAAAAATTGCTTCCCCAATACCATTGAAACAACAACCAAGTTGATGGAGGACGGTACCACTTTTGTCATCACAGGAGATATTCCGGCTTCCTGGCTGCGTGATTCGGTGGAGCAGGTGGTACATTACATTCCGTTTGCAAAGGAAGACGAGGACTTGCAACGCATTATTGGTGGGCTGATCAAACGTCATATCCAGTATGTTCATATCGATCCATATGCCAATGCCTTCAATGAGACGGCCAACGACTGGCACTGGAACACCACGGACGAGACCTACATGTCACCTTGGGTGTGGGAACGCAAATTTGAGATTGACTCATTATGTTTCGTTGTGCGCCTGGCCTATCTATATTGGAAGGAAACCGAGCTGACTGACATTTTTGATTCCAGTTTCAAGGCAGCGATGCGTAAAATCGTGGATCTGTTCAAAGTCGAACAGCATCACATGGAACAATCTCCGTATCGCTTCACTCGCAATAACGGTATCCCGACAGATTCCCTGCGCAATCACGGGAAAGGCATGCCGGTCAACTACACAGGTATGATCTGGTCCGGTTTCCGTTCCAGTGATGATGCGTGTGATTTTCACTACAACATTCCAGGCAACATGTTCGCGGTGGTAGCTCTGCGCCAAATGCAGGAGTTTGCCGAGTGGGTGTTCCGGGATATGGAACTTTTGCAGGAATTGAAGGATCTGGAGCAGGACGTAGATCACGGCATTCAGCTGTATGGTATTTATCGTCATCCGGAATTTGGACCGATCTATGCGTACGAGACGGACGGTTATGGCAACCACTGTCTCATGGACGATGCCGGTACACCGGGACTCATGTCCATTCCATATCTGGGTTACGTCACAGCGGATGATCCAATCTACCAGAATACGCGCCGCTTTGCTCTGAGCAAAGAGAATCCGTTCTATTATGAGGGCAAGGTTGCCAAAGGAATCGGTAGCCCGCACACCCCGCCGAATTATATCTGGCATATGGGATTGTCCATGCAAGGACTGACTGCACAGTCTGCCGAAGAGAAACTGGAGATTATCCGCATGCTCGAAGCGACAGATGCAGATACAGGTTATATGCATGAAGGCTTCCACGCCGATGATCCGACGATTTTTACACGAAAATGGTTTGCATGGTCCAATAGCCTGTTCTCCCAGTTGGTCTATAAATCCATGAAGGATGGCCTATTATGAGTATCCAACCTAAAAATCAAAAGCTGATTATCTTCGCTGACCCTAAGTTTCCAGTGGATGGGACTTTTCCAACTGAGCAGGCTCTGGATACATGGAAAGCAGTCGGAGAGATTACTGTTGTAAACGCTGATGAACTTGCAGAGGCGTTGAAAGCGACGGCTGGTGAAGGATGTTTCATCAATCTGCATGCACCCTATTTCCCCAAGTCCGCCTGGACGGAGATTGCAGCTTATCTGCATCAGGGTGGAAGCTTGATCAGTGTGGGGGGCGCACCATTTAAACGCCCGGTTCGATATGAGAATGGAGCATGGGTCGTCGAGTCCGAGCAGACCGCGTATCATCAGGAACTCTATATTCATGAGGCGTTGAACGTATCTGCTGCCGGTGTGCAATCGTTCACTTCATCTGAGCAGATCCCGCTTCTGGCCGGCAAAGAAGGACTTTTCGAGATTTCAGATACATGGAATCTGGTTCCGCATACGACCAAAAACAGTGATTTGCCGCACCAGATGGGTTCTGCAGGCACGATGAGTACACAGATTCACTCTTTGCTTCGCGGGATCAACAAAGATGATCGAAGCATTGCTGCCCCAATCGTCCTATGGGAGAATTCCCGCGGGACTTTCGTTGGTTCACGCTGGATGTTTGTACATCTGCCGTTGACTCCTTCATTCTGGGAGCAGGATGGCGCTGATGAGATGGTGAAGTGGGCACAATTCTGTGCGCAAGGTGTAACCGAGTTATCCCTGAAAACGAATTATGCTTCGTATGAGCCAGATGAGCGGGCAGTACTCACACTTCAAGGTCAGAGTTTACAGCGAGCAGGCAACAGATGTTCAGCGTCTGAGCTGTGGACATTCGACATAACAGTGGAGCATGAGAATCGCACTAATGGCATGGCAGAAAAGGTATGGAGCCATCGACTGGAGATGGAACTTTCCGGTGAACAGCGTTTCGAACGCATACTTCTCCCGGTTTCCATTGAAAGTGGATTGTATCGGATTGTGTGCCGTGCACAGGCACCTGATGGGGAAGTTCGGACATTGCGCCAAGGCTTCTGGGGACAGGATGCCGAATTGCTGGCTGAAGGGGAAGTAATCACCCGCAGCAGAGATTATTTTGTTAAAGATGGGCGACCTCTCCCTGTTGTAGGCATGACCTATATGACCTCGGATGTGGCACGGAAATTTCTGTTTTTGCCGAACGCGGATGTCTGGGATCGAGACATGGCTCAGATGGCGAAAGCAGGGATCAACTGGATTCGGACGGGAATCTGGACGGCCTATCGCAACATGATGCAGGTGGACGGTCATATGGCAGAGGATGTACTGCGTGCCATTGATGCATTCATTTTAACGGCGAAGCGTCATGGACTACAGGTCACGTTTACCTTCTTTTCCTTTACACCGGAGACATGGGAAGGGACGAATCCGTATTTGGACCCGCAAAGTGTCGAAGCACAGAAACGTTTCATCCGCAGCATTGTTAGTCGTCACACACATACAACACATGTGGATTGGGATCTGATTAATGAGCCATCGATGTTTGATCCGGTGCGCATCTTCTCGGCTGGCCCACGCTCGGCGAGGGATACGTATGAACAGAAAGCCTTTGTCGAGTGGCTTCAGCAGCGTCATGAGACGATAGAAACGTTGCAGGAGGCATGGAACATGTCACCGAAGCAACTGCCCGACTTTGCAGCCGCGGTCATCCCTGAGCCGGAAGAGATTAACTTTGATGTACAGGATATGCACAAGGCCAAGAAAGGAACACGCTGGCTCGATTATTGTCTCTTCTCCATGGAGATGCACAATGTTTGGGCAAGAGAGCTTGTAGGTACGATCAAGGATCTGGTACCCGACCATCTGGTCACCGTGGGACAGGACGAAGCCCTTGGTGCGCAGCGTCCTTCGCCGTTCTTCTATGAACGTGAAGTGGACTATACAACGGTGCATTCCTGGTGGTTAAACGATGATCTGATCTGGGACGGCATTTTCGCCAAAACGCCACATAAGCCCAATCTCATTCAGGAGACGGGCATCATGTATGTGGAAACCCCGGATGGACGAGCCAAACGTACAGAAGAGGAGCATCGCGGCATTCTCGAACGCAAGTACGCTTATGCTTTCTCGACAGGCGGCGCAGGAGCAGTGCAGTGGATCTGGAACACCAACTTCTATATGGATAATGCCAATGAGTCTCATATCGGGGCGCTGCGTGCAGATGGGACGGAGAAGCCGGAGGCAGATGTGTCTTATGATTTTGGCCGATTCATGCATGGCATTCGTGATCTCTTTGAGGACCGTGAGCTGGAGGATATTGCAGTGGTGTTCCCGTATTCCAATGATTTCTCCAACCGTGCCCTGGCCTATGATGCCACAACAAAGCTGACCCGTGTAATGTCCTATGATCTGAAACTGCCGTTCCGTGGGTTATCCGAATATCATCTGGAGGCGTTGGAGCAGCAGCCACCGAAGCTGGTTATCGTGCCGAGTCCGCATAATATGGACAGCGACGCACTGCATCAATTGCTCACGTTTGCAGAGAAGGAAGGCACGAGCCTGCTCATTACAGGGCCGCTGGGACTGGATGCGTACTGGAAGGCAAGTGACCGGGCAGATCATATCGTCGGCCAACGCAGTCTGGGTAACGTGCAGCGGGAAGAGCTGCTGAATATTAATGGCGTGAATCACCGGGTGACCTATGGACGACGTCGGATCGCCGAGGTGGCGAAGGAGACTTTACTTCATGGGAATAAGAGTACACCAGATGAAGTAACCGTTTTGCCTTTGGGGAAAGGGAAATTGATCTGGACCCCACTGCCGCTTGAGTTAAACGGACGGGATGAACCACTTGCTGAATTGTATCGTTATGCCACTGAGATTGCTGGCGTCGAACAGGAGCTGGAATGGATATCCGGTGGGGATATCGCAGGAATCTACGGACGGAAGCTGAGTTTTCCAAAAGGCAATCTGTATGTATTTGTATCGGAGTTTGCCTTGAACCATGAAGTTCATGTGAGAGATCAACGCACGGGTCTATCGTACTCGTTCCAATTGGAGAAAAATCGTTCGGTGCTGTTTGCCACAGATGCTTCCGGAAAGTTGAATGCCGTATATCGCCCGGATGAGGTTGAGATTATACAACAAGAGGAAAGAGGTGGCGTAATACAATGATCAAACGGACAAACAAGTCGAAAAGAGCACACATTATTTCGCATACCCACTGGGATCGGGAATGGTACTTGCCGTATGAGAAGCACCACATGCGGCTCATTCAGCTCGTGGATTCACTATTGGATCAGCTGGATGAGGGATCAGAGTACAAAAGCTTTTATTTGGATGGACAAACGATAATCATCGATGACTATCTTCAGGTTCGCCCGGAGCAGAAGGAACGACTGGAGAAGCATATCCGCAATGGACGGATTGTGATTGGACCATGGTACATTTTGCAGGATGCCTTTCTGACGAGTGGAGAAGCCAATGTGCGCAACATGCAGGTTGGACATAAGGATGCCAAGCGTTACGGCACCCCTTCGAAAATTGGTTATTTTCCCGATACATTCGGATTGGTCGGACAGACTCCACAGTTGATGCAGCAATCGGGCATTGATAATGTGTTCTTTGGCCGTGGTGTGAAGCCTACGGGCTTCAACAATACGGTATCGGATGCCGGATATGAATCAAGCTTCTCGGAGCTGATGTGGGAAGGGCCAGACGGATCGAAAGTGCTCGGCGTATTGTTTGCCAACTGGTATTCCAACGGGAATGAAGTTCCGGTAGACGAGGCTTCGGCCCGAAAGTTCTGGGAAACCAAGCTTGCCGACGCGGAGAAATATGCATCCACGAATGAGTTGTTATACATGAACGGATGTGATCACCAGCCGATTCAGCGAGACCTGCCGGAAGCGATCCGTATGGCTGAGCAATTATATCCCGATATCGAGTTCGTTCACTCGAACTTTCCAGATTATCTGACTGCCCTGAGAGCATCGGCTGAACATGAGTTGTCCACGGTCAAAGGAGAGCTGCGCAGCCAGCGTACCGATGGCTGGGGGACCCTGGTGAACACTGCCTCGGCTCGTGTATATCTGAAACAGATGAACCAGCTGGGCCAGACCATGCTGGAAAAGGTGGCTGAACCCCTGGCATCCTATGCCTATCT
>Ga0209437_100899_pt1 | contig 11859 bp, 7 predicted proteins | sample AraplaL_Cvi_mTSA_FD_184266 | JGI IMG/M metagenome (GOLD analysis project Ga0209437, IMG submission 184266) | Arabidopsis root microbial communities from the University of North Carolina, USA - plate scrape CL_Cvi_mTSA (SPAdes) (version 2) | ecosystem: Host-associated > Plants > Roots > Endosphere ...
CGGCTCGTCGGCCGCTGCCGCGCTGCCGAACAAGCCGGAGACCTCGACCACCGCCGATCTGGGCTGGCGTTTCTATGGCGAACGCATCTCGGCGAACATCGATGCCTATGCGTCGAATCTCAACAACAAGCAGGTTTCGGGCTTCGACCAGACGACCGGGCTGACGGTCTATACACAGTTGCAGAAGGTGCACATGCGCGGCCTCAACGCCGAGAGCAGCTTCAAGCTGGATGACCAGTGGACGGTGTATGCAAACTATTCGTACACGCGTGCCCTGATGCAGGACGACCTCAACTCGCTGGGCGACGGCATCTACAACACGAAGGGCAAGACCCTGCTCAACGTGCCGAAGAACTCGGGTTACGTCGCAGTCGACTACCACAACGGGCCGTTCTGGGCTTCGCTGAGTGCCAAATACCAGGGCGCGATCTGGGGCGACTGGTCGAATACCGAACGCGTGGGCGGGTACGCAACGATCGACCTGGGCACCGGCTGGAATTTCGACGACTTCTCGCCGTGGTTCCGCAAGCCGTACATCAAGGTCAACGTGTTCAACCTGGCCGACCGCAAGGCGCTTACCTATGCGAGCAACGTCTCCGCATTCCTGGCCAGCAACCCGGGCAAGATCAAGGATGCGAACGGAACGACGCTCTACGCCACGGCGCCGTACTACTCGATCCTGCAGGAACGCACCTTCATGGTGACCTTCGGCGCCTCGTTCTTCTGACGAAAACGTAGCGCGCAGGACCTAAGGCCTGAGTCCGGCATGGCGCCGGACTCAGGCCTTTTTGTTTGCGCTTGGTGGGAGCCGGCCTGCCGGCGATGGGTGCTCGCGCCGCACCTGCCCTCTGGCGCGGGATCGCCGCCAGGACGCGGCTCCCACCCGAGTGCCCATGCGAGGTTTCACTCCCTCGCGGGCTCCCACATTGGCTCCCGCAGTTAAAAAGGGCGCGCCACAAATGTCTGCGAGTGAGCCGCGAAACCTCGTGGCATGGCGGGGGACCTTGCGACAGGCCTCAACGTGAAGTCCTGCGATGGTGCGCCGGTGGCTTCTCCGTCTCCGACAGCACTTCCTCTTGGTAAAAATAAATATCTTTAAATAACAATAAGATGAGCCGAAAACCAGTCCGCGTAGGAAAAAGTGGTATTTATGAATCCGGCGTGAAAACGTTACAAATCTGTCATACAATGCCGTTAAAGTTGGCTTAACAACTGTCGCCACCGGGTCCATGGATGTGACCGGGATCACACGAGACGACACAGCCAAGAAGATTGGGGAACGCTCGAACGGAATCCACTGCCCGGCTTAGCCAGGCGCCCTCCGTTCGGCCGAAATTTTTCGTTGCAAGCCACAGGGTCGACCATTGATGAATAGCCGAGTCCGCGCCAAACTTTTGCCGTTTGCGATCGCATCGCTGCTCGCGGCACCTGCCTTCGCGCAGGAGACGTCCTCCACGATCAGCGGTCGCGTCGTTGACGCCAGCGGCCAGCCGGTCGCCAATGCCACCGTCGTCATCGTGCATGAGCCGTCGGGCACCACGAAGACCACCACCACCGACGTCAACGGCCGCTACTCGGCCCAGGGTCTGCGCGTGGGCGGTCCGTTCGACGTGACCGCCACCAAGGACGGCATGCCGTCGGTTCGCCAGGACAATGTCTACCTGCAGCTCGGTAGCGACACAGCCGTGAACCTCAGCGCCTCCGCTGCCAGCGCCGCCGACGCGACCGCGCTGGGCGCCGTCACCGTGTCGGCCGTGTCGGGCCAGTTCACCTCGGAGAACAAGGGTCTCGGCACCAACATCTCGCAGGCTCAGCTCAAGGCGGCACCGTCGCCGAGCCGTAACATCGCGGACATCGCGCGCCTCGATCCGCGCGTGACCGTCGACCACGGTACGGGCGCCATCTCGGCCAACGGCCAGAACACCCGCCTCAACAGCATCAAGGTCGACGGCCTGGGCGTGGGCGACCCGTTCGGTCTGAACTCCACCGGCATGCCGACGGTCGGCTCGCCGGTGTCGATGGACACCATCGACTCGTTCAACATCTCCACCGCCAACTACGACGTCGCTTCCGACACCGTCGGCGCCGACATCAATGCGGTGACGAAGTCCGGTACCAACGAGTTCCATGGCTCGGTGTACTACGGCTTCAAGAACGCCAGCAGCATGGTCGGCAAGGCCGGCTGGCTCGACAACAACCGCGACTACACCGAGTTCGACCGTAACTGGACGGCCGGTGCGACCGTCGGTGGCCCGATCATCAAGGACAAGCTGTTCTTCTTCGCGGGCTACGAGAAGGAAGAAGTCACGGGTCTCAGCTCGGGTGCCGTCAACGGTCTCGATCCGACCCTCAGCCGCTCGACGATCAACAAGGTCTCGCCGGGCGACCTGCAGAGCATCATCAATGCGGCGAACGGTCTCGGCCTGCAGCCGGGCTCGACCGGTGCCAACGCCGGTACGCTGACCGACAAGCGCTACATCGCCAAGCTCGACTGGAACATCACCGACGGCCACCGCATGAACCTTGCGTACTCGCGTACCAAGGAAGTGAAGCCCAATCCGCAGGGCAACGGTACCTCGTCGATCGGCCTGTCCAGCTACTGGTACACCGTCAATTCCGACATCAAGAACTACACCCTGCAGTCGTTCGACGACTGGAGCGACATCTTCTCGTCGGAAACCAAGATCGGCTACAGCGACTACCAGCTCAACCGCTCGGTGCCGTACCAGCAGCCGCAGATCACCGTGCGCCTGAACAATACCGGCTTCGGTACCAGCGCCACCGGTCCGACGATCAACCTCGGCGAAGACCAGTTCAGCCACTACAACTCCGCGTCGGTGAAGAGCCTGAACGCGATGTGGGCGGGCACGCTGTACCTCGACGACCACACCATCAAGGGTGGCTTCGAGTGGGAGCGCAACCGCATCTACAACCTGTTCGGTCGTACCGAGTTCGGTGCGTACACCTTCGGCAACAACGGCCTGAACAACTTCGGTCCGGGCCTGTACAGCAACTACTCGCTGTACCAGCCGGCACCCGGTTACTCGCTCGACGACATCGCTGCGAAGTGGGAGCTGCGTCGTCACACGTTCTTCCTGCAGGACACCTGGCAGGCGACCGATCAGTTGTCGATCCAGTACGGCTTCCGCGTCAACAAGTACCTGACCGACGACAAGCCGCTGTACAACGCTGACTTCCAGCGCACCTTCGGCTTCAGCAACGCCAACACGATCAACGGCAGCAAGCTCGTCGAGCCGCGCCTGTCGTTCAACTACAGCTTCGACAGCGAGTACAAGACGCAGCTGCGTGGTGGCGTTGGCCTGTTCCAGTCCGATCCGCCGACCGTGTGGATGACGAACCCGTACCAGAACAACGGTATCAACATCGTCACCTACTCGTACGACCGTCAGCCGGACGGCATCACGTGTAAGCTCGGTTCGCAGACGCTTCCGTGCCCCCCGTTCAGCTCGAACCCGTTCAAGCAGCCGACCAGCGGCCCGGGTACGGTGCCGCAGCAGGCCGTCGACACCGTCGACAAGAACTTCAAGCTGCCGAGCGTGTGGAAGTCGTCGATCGCGTTCGATCGTGAGCTGCCGTGGCAGGGCATCATCGCCAGCATCGAGTGGCAGCACCTCGACGTGCAGGACGGCATCCTGTACCAGAACCTCAACCTGGGCGCCCCGACGGGCGTCATGCCGGACGGTCGCTACACCTATGCCGGTTGCATTGGTGGCTCCACGCCGGTGGGTGGTGCGACGGGTGCCAACTGCCGCACTAACTTGACGGGTTCCAACACGGGTGGCTCATTCGCCCGTGCTCGCCAGAACGGCCGCTTCGCCCAGGGCGTGACCTACCTGACCAACACCCACAAGGGTGGTGCCGACACCGTGACGCTGTCGTTCTCGAAGCCGATGGCCGACGGTTGGTCCTGGAGCGTCGCCGCGACGGGCGGTCACTCGACCGAAGTGAACCCGGGCACCTCCAGCCAGGCGACCTCGAACTACTCGAACAGCGCCTGGTACAACCCGAACGAAGACGTCGCATCGACGGCGAACACCAACATCTCCAAGCGCCTCAACGCGTCGCTCACCTGGCAGCACAACTTCTTCGGTGACTACGCCACGAGCGTCAGCGTGTTCTACGACGGCCACACCGGCGTGCCGTACAGCTGGATCTTCGGCAACGACTCGAACGGCGACAGCTACTCCAAGGATCTGGCGTACATTCCGAAGCGCGGCGACGGTACGATCTTCCGCAATTCGGGTGGCACGGCCGCGGCCTCGCAGCAGTTGGTCGACCAGTTCTACAACTACATCCAGAACGACAACTACCTGCGCAAGGAACAGGGCAAGGTTGCCAAGCGCAACGGCGCCACGTCGGCCTGGGTCAACCAGATCGACCTGAGCCTGAGCCAGGAAGTGCCCGGCATCTTCAAGGGCAACAAGGGCGAGATCCGTCTCGACATCTACAACTTCCTGAACCTGGTGAACAAGAACCTGGGCCAGCAGTCGTACATCGGCTTCCCGTACACCCGCACCCTCGCCAACTTCGGTGGCGTGGACCCGACCACGGGCAAGTACATCTACAACCTGCCGACCGACGCCAACGGCAACTACCAGCCGGGCCTGAAGGGCATCTACGACGCCCCGACCGACAACAGCGCGACCAAGGTCAACCCGGTCTCCCGCTGGTCGGCCATGCTGACCCTGCGCTACACGTTCTAAGCGAAAGATTCGCTTGCTACACGACCGGCACCCGCGAGGGTGCCGGTTTTTTTGTGCGCCGACTGGGGCGGCCACGTCGCCGAGCCGCGGCTCTTGACCCCCGCCGACCTGTCGCGTGATGCTAGGCGGTCCGCTCCCGGGTGGGGGCGGGGTTCGCCGCTAATTCGCGGTCAGAAGGACAGTAACTCCATGAATGCCATCCACTTCGGGGAGCCGGTCAACGGCAAGACCGTCAGCGCTCGCGTATCGCCGGCCGGCGGCCTCGACATCCTTTCCCGCAACGAAGTCGCGCGTCTGCGCGACGCGAGCGGGTCCGGGCTGCACCAGTTGTTGCGCCGTTGCGCGCTCGCGGTGCTCACCTCGGGCAATCTTTCCGACGATCCGGGCTCGATCTTCGAGCAGTATCCGGACTTCGACATCCAGGTGCTGCAGGAAGACCGCGGCATCAAGATCGAGCTGAAGAACGCGCCCGAGCAGGCGTTCGTCGACGGTCGCATCATTCGCGGCATCAACGAACTGCTGGTCGCCGTGGTGCGCGACATCGTGTACGTGTCCACGCAGTTGGAAACCGGCGCGTTCGATCTCGACGATACCGTCGGCATTACGCATGCGGTGTTCGAGATCCTGCGCAATTCGCGCATTCTGCGCCCGCAGGTCGATCCCAACCTCGTGGTCTGCTGGGGTGGTCACTCCATCTCGCGCGACGAGTACGAATACACCAAGCGTGTGGGTTACCAGCTCGGTCTGCGCAGCCTGGACATCTGCACGGGCTGCGGTCCGGGTGCGATGAAGGGCCCGATGAAGGGCGCGACCATTGCGCACGCGAAGCAGCGCCGCAAGGGCAACCGCTACATCGGCGTGACCGAGCCGGGGATCATCGCGGCGGAATCGCCGAACCCGATCGTCAACAACCTCGTGATCATGCCGGACATCGAGAAGCGTCTCGAGGCGTTCGTTCGCCTCGGCCACGGCATCATCGTGTTCCCGGGCGGTGTGGGCACGGCGGAAGAAATCCTCTACATGCTCGGCATCCTGCTGCTGCCGCAGAACAAGGGCATTCCGTTCCCGCTGATCTTCACCGGTCCGCAGAACTCGGCGTCGTACTTCGAGCAGATCGATCGCTTCCTGCGTCTCGCGCTCGGCGACGAAGTGGCGAGCCACTACAAGATCATCATCGACGATCCCGCTGCCGTGGCGCACGCGATGGTGGCCGGCATCGACAAGGTGCGCAATCACCGTCTGGACAACAAGGACGCCTTCTTCTTCAACTGGGCCCTGGACATCCCGCTGCCGTTCCAGCAGCCATTCCGTCCGACCCACGAAGCGATGGCCGGCCTCGCGTTGCATCGCGGCCGTCCGCGTCACGAGCTTGCAGCCGATCTGCGTCGCGCGTTCTCCGGCATCGTCGCCGGCAACGTGAAGGAAGAGGGCGTCAAGGCGATCGCGGAGCACGGCCCGTTCGTGATCGACGGCGAGACCGAGATCATGTTGGCGCTCGACGATCTGCTGAAGGCCTTCGTGGAGCAGCACCGCATGAAGCTCCCCGGCGGCACCGCTTACGAGCCGTGCTACGTGGTGCGTACGTAAGTCGAGCAGGACGGGACGGGCGATGCATCGCCCGTCCCGATGCTGAATGTGATGCGAGAGCACGTATCTCGCGTCACAAGGTCTAGACGGCCCCGCGGGCGAGGATGCGGCCACCAGCCACTGGCGGAGAGCCTCATGCTTATCACCATCCTTCTCATTGTCCTGATCATTGCCCTCATCGGCGGCCTGCCGACCTGGGGCTATTCCAGCTCCTGGGGTTACGGTCCCAGCGGTGGTATCGGTGTCATTCTCGCGATTGTCCTGATCTGCTGGCTGCTTGGCGTATTCTGAGCGTCCCGCCCCGGGGTGGCACCCATGTGGTGCGACCCCGGGGCCGATGACGCGTAAGCGTCTCTGGAGCCGCCATGCCTCGACCCCACCGTCCCGTGCCCGACACTGACAAAAGCCTTCCCGGCACGTCGCCGCCGCCCTTCGACCATGAACCGATCGAGCGCCCCGGGCCGGATCCGGATACCGACGGCGAGCCCCTGGAGCCTTGATGGCGGGGCGTTCTCGCTGGCCCGGCAGCATCCTGCCCCGTGCGTTCTTCCAGCGCGATCCGCGCGTGGTCGGTCCCGAGTTGCTCAACAAGGTGCTCGCCTGTGCTGACGGGCGTGCGGGGCGCATCGTGGAAGTGGAAGCCTATTGCGGCGCCTTCGACCCCGCTGCGCACACCTATCGCGGTAAGACCAAGCGCAATGCCGTCATGTTCGGTCCGCCCGGGCATATGTATGTCTACTTCACCTACGGGATGCACTGGTGCTGCAACACGGTCTGCGGCGAGGACGGCGAGGGCTCCGGCGTGCTCATTCGCGCGTTGGACCCGTTGGCCGGTATCGAGCGGATGCGCGAAGCGCGGCCCAAGGTGCGCCGCGATCGCGAGCTGTGCAGCGGACCCGCCCGCCTGACCCAGGCCATGGGCATCACGGGTGCGCAGAACGGGATCGATCTCGTGCGGGCTCGGGATGGGTACACTGTCGTCGACAACGGAACCCCCGCTCCGGAGAACGTGCCGGGTTCGGCACGCATCGGTATCCGCGAAGGCACCGATCTCCTCTGGCGCTGGTTCGTTGCCGGCAACCCGAACGTCTCGCGACCCTGAATTCCGCGACGAGCTGAGTGAAGACGTCTTCACGTCTCCATGAGGGGTGCGCCGTTAGGTTGCCACCGCGGCCGAGGACATCCATGAAAAGTGACGACATCGACGAGCTAAGACGCAGCCGTGAGCAGTTCCGGCTGCTGGTCCAGGGTGTCGCGGACTACGCGATCTACATGCTCGATCCCGAAGGAAACGTTTCCAGCTGGAACTCCGGCGCGGAGCGCATCAAGGGCTATCGGCCGGACGAGATCATCGGGCTGCATTACTCGGCGTTCTTCGCCCCCGAGGACGTGGAGCGCCGCGAACCGTGGTCGAACCTGGCGGCAGCCAAGGCGTCCGGGCGGCTGGAAACGGAAGGCTGGCGGGTGCGCAAGGACGGCAGCCGTTTCTGGGCTCACGTGGTCCTCGATCGCATCGACGACGACGATGGGCAATTCGTCGGATTCGCCAAGGTGACGCGCGACGTCACCGAGCAGAGGAACACCGCCCTTGCCCTGGAGCAGGCGCGCAATGCGCTGTTCCAATCACAGAAGCTCGAGGCGGTCGGCCAGCTTACGGGCGGCGTGGCACACGACTTCAACAACTTGTTGATGGCGATCCACGGCAATCTGGACCTGCTCACCCAGCGTGACGACCTCCCCGATCGCGCGCGCCCGCTGGTGGCGAATGCGTTGAGTGGCGTGCGTCGTGGCGTGGCGCTGGTGCAGCGCATGCTGGCCTTCGCGCGACGCCAGCAGCTTCATCTCGCCCCCGTGCTGCTGCCCGACCTCGTGCACGGCATGGCCGATCTCGTGCGTACGTCGCTGGGGCCGTCGGTGCTGGTGGAGGCGAGCTTTCCGTTGTCCTTGCCGCCGGTCATGGCGGACGCCAACCAGTTGGAGCTGTGCCTGCTGAACCTCGCGGTGAATGCGCGCGATGCGATGCCGGATGGGGGCACCCTGACCATCTCGGCCCGCGCGGAAAGTGTCCAGGATGGGCGTGCGCTCGGGATCGGCCCGGGGCAGTACGTCCGCCTGTCGCTGGCCGATACCGGCGAAGGCATGGATGAGGCCACGTTGAGCCGGGCCACCGAGCCGTTTTTCACCACCAAGGGCGTCGGCAAGGGGACGGGTCTGGGCCTGTCGATGGTGCACGGCATCGTGCAGCAGTGTGGCGGCGCTCTACGTCTGAGCAGCACGCGCCCGGGCGGCACGACCGTGGACATCTGGCTGCCGGTTGCCGGCGCCCTCGGTCTCGGAGCTGACGCTCCCCCGGCCATCGCGCCATCGACGCATTACGCCGCGCCCATGGATGGGCGGGCGACGTCGATCCTTGTGGTCGACGACGACCCTCTGGTGCTCTCGACCACGGTCGAGATGCTTTGCTTTGCCGGCTACGAAGCCATAGGTGCGTCGTCCGGTGCGCAGGCGCTCAAAATGCTCGATGAATCACCCTCGGTGTCCGTAGTGCTTACCGACCACGCCATGCCCGGCATGACGGGCGTGGAACTGGCCTCGCGGCTGGCGAAGACGCGTCCCGACCTGCATGTCGTCCTGGCCAGTGGCTACGCCGAATTGCCCGACCACACGCCCGGCATCCACGCGCGGCTGCAGAAACCGTACGGGCGGGAGGAACTGCTCGCCGCATTGCGCTTCGCGTGAGAGGCATCCGTGGCAGCGCTGCCAATGCTTGACAGCCCTACGGTACTTGCACAAAATACGTGGCTCCCCGCCCGAATAGCTCAGCCGGTTAGAGCACTTGACTGTTAATCAGGGGGTCGTTGGTTCGAGTCCAACTTCGGGCGCCAGATTGAGAAAGCCGTGCAGCCATGCACGGCTTTTTTCGTTTTAGAACTGGCCCACAGCAGGTCGTCAGCGGCGCGTACCCGCCAGCGCGCAGGCGGTGGCGTCGTCGTCCTTGGCGCGTTCTCGCCGAGCAACGCCTGATTTGGGCACCACGATCGAGACCGCCGTGGCGGCGCGGCCGCGAACGCACAGCGTGATCCTCTGGTTGTCGGCCGTCGTGCCGTCCTCGTCGAAGCGCACGGCAAGGCGGTGGCCGCGGTGGGCCGAGAGGGCGGCATCGAGTGCATCCACGCGGTCGAACACCGTGTGTCGTTCCTCGTCGTAGGCGATCCAGCCGCGGGTCCAGTCCACCCAGTCCTGGCACGTATGGCCGTTGGCGCTCGCGCAGGTGCGTGTGGCGTGGTTGCGCCTCACCGCAGCCGTGCGTGCGCGCTCCAGCGTGTCCAGCAGCGCCTCGGCGGAGGCCCCCAGGCGATGGCGCGCCATGGCTTCGGCCAGGCGGGGCAGGGCAATGGCCCCGACCAGGGCGACGATGAGCAGCACCGTCACCAGTTCGATCAACGTGAAACCACGGGGGCGCGGCGGCATGATTCATTCCGTAGTGGCCGGGGCCAAGGGATGATCGCGGCCGGGCCCGACGCCGCCCATCGGGGAGATACATCACGGCGTGTAGGCGTTCGCCGTTTAAACTCGACCTTCGAACCTGCATATAGCCGTCATGACCGATCGCTTCCAGCTCGTTTCACCGTACAAGCCCTCTGGCGACCAGCCGGAGGCCATCCGCCGTCTCACCGAGGGTTTCGAGGCGGGTCTTGCCGCCCAGACCCTGCTCGGCGTCACCGGTTCGGGCAAGACCTTCACGATCGCCAACGTGGTCGAAAAGGTGCAGAAGCCCACCATCGTGCTCGCGCCCAACAAGACGCTGGCGGCGCAGTTGTATGGCGAGTTCAAGGAGTTCTTCCCGCATAACGCGGTGGAATACTTCGTCAGCTATTACGACTACTACCAGCCGGAAGCCTACGTCGTGGCCTCGGATACCTTCATCGAGAAGGATTCGAGCATCAACGACCATATCGAGCAGATGCGTCTGGCAGCGACGAAGGCGCTGCTGTCCCGCCGCGATTCGCTGATCGTGGCGACGGTCTCGGCCATCTACGGCCTCGGCGATCCCGAAGACTACATGAGCCTGCGCCTCATTCTTTCGCGTGGCGAGCACATCGAGCAGCGGGCACTGATCCGCCAGCTCACCGAGCTGCAGTACGTGCGCAACGAGATGGAACTGCGTCGCGGTACCTATCGCGTGCGCGGCGAAGTGGTGGACGTGTTCCCGGCGGAATCGGAATCCGAAGCGCTGCGCATCGAGCTGTTCGACGGCGATGTGGAGAACCTGTCGCTGTTCGACCCGCTGACGGGCGAGGTGCTGCGCAAGGTGCCGCGCTATACGGTGTACCCGAAGACCCATTACGCCAGCACGCGACAGAGCGTGCTGAATGCGATGGAGACGATCAAGATCGAATTGTCCGAGCGCCTCGAACAGCTCTATCGCGACAACAAGCTCGTGGAAGCCCAGCGGCTCGAGCAGCGCACGCGCTTCGATCTGGAAATGATGGCCGAGGTGGGCTTCTGCCAGGGCATCGAAAACTATTCGCGACACATGACCCGCCGCGGTCCCGGCGAGCCGCCGCCCACCTTGTTCGACTATCTGCCGCCGGATGCGTTGATGGTGGTGGACGAATCGCACGTGACCGTGCCGCAGCTCGGTGCCATGTACAAGGGCGATCGTTCACGCAAGGAGACCCTCGTGGAGTTCGGTTTCCGCTTGCCGTCCGCGATGGATAACCGTCCGCTGCGTTTCGAGGAATGGGAGCGTCGTGCACCGCGTGCGATCTACGTATCCGCCACGCCTGCGAAGTACGAACTGGAGCGCTCCGACAGCAACGTCGTGGAGCTGGTGGTGCGCCCGACCGGGTTGATCGATCCGGAAGTGGAGGTGCGTCCCGTGCGCACGCAGGTCGACGACCTGCTCGGCGAGATCCACAAGCGCGTCGCCATGGGCGATCGTGTGCTGGTCACCACGCTGACCAAGCGCATGGCCGAGAACCTCACGGATTACCTGTCCGAGCACGATGTGAAGGTGCGCTACCTGCACGCGGACATCGACACCGTGGAGCGCACCGAGATCATCCGAGACCTGCGTCTCGGCGAATTCGATGTGCTGGTGGGCATCAACCTGCTGCGCGAAGGCCTGGACATGCCCGAGGTCTCGCTGGTGGCGGTGCTCGATGCCGACAAGGAAGGCTTCCTCCGTTCGACCCGTAGCCTGATCCAGACGATCGGTCGAGCCGCCCGTAATGTGCGCGGCAAGGCGATCCTCTACGCCGACGAGATCACCGGCTCGATGAAGGAAGCCATGGAGGAGACGGCCCGCCGTCGCGAAAAGCAGGTGGAATACAACACGGCGCACGGGATCACGCCGAAGACCGTGGTTCGCCGCATTGCGGACATCATGGAAGGCGCACGCGCGGACGTCGGTTCGCGTGGTGGCAAGGGCAAGAAGGGAAGGGACGCGAAGAAGGTAGCCGAGGAAGCGCCGGACTACGGTTCGCTTACCCCGGAGCAGGTCGGCTCCACCATCAAGAAACTCGAGGCGCGCATGTACAAGCAC
>Ga0209437_100900_pt1 | contig 11858 bp, 9 predicted proteins | sample AraplaL_Cvi_mTSA_FD_184266 | JGI IMG/M metagenome (GOLD analysis project Ga0209437, IMG submission 184266) | Arabidopsis root microbial communities from the University of North Carolina, USA - plate scrape CL_Cvi_mTSA (SPAdes) (version 2) | ecosystem: Host-associated > Plants > Roots > Endosphere ...
GCGAGACTAACGTTTAGTTTTTGATTAGATCCAGCGTCTCGTCAAACATTTGCTTCTGTTCCTCAATCTTGTTCTCATTACCGATCACGCAGCGCTGTTGCTGTTCAAGTACGGCCGATAAGAGCTCAGCAAAACCGATAATGTCGCTTTCCTTCGTGCTTAACACTTCGTCACGTTCCTGTTGCAGATCTGCTTCAGTCACATTCGACAGATAACACTCCAGAGAGAATGCCCCTTCGCCATAAGGTGTTCTCGGCGTATCCAGATCCTGGATCGCACCAATGATGTAACGCGTCATTTCCCGCTCGTCTGCCCGGAAATCGGTTAAATATTGCGGTATCTCTTCATATACTTTGTACGTTTTATCCAGGTTCGGATCACGGTACGATGCAACGTAGCTGTCTCCGTTCCGTCTGAAACCTGACATACAGCCATAAGCTCCGCCTTTGGCGCGGATATTGGTCCACAAGTAATCCAAGGACAGGATGCCCTGCAAGACCCGTAGTGAACCGGTGTATTGATATCCTTTGTCAATATAATTGCCCGTTTGCACCACGTACTGCACTTCTGACGGGGAACGGAATCCTTCCTTATGCGTAGCCCGTGTGAACGTAAACTCTTCCTTGGCAACCTCATGTGTGAACAGCTTCGCTTTCAGATCGGATACCTGTTGCTCCAGTCCTTCATATCCCTGCTCATCGGCAGTGTAACTAACAAGCAAATTCTCCGGTCTGAAAATATAGCCCGTCAACTCTTGCAGGCTGGAAGATAACTCTTCTTTTCTGGCCTCAAAATTCGCCTGAAGATCCTCAAGCCACTGGTAAAAGGCGATACCACTTACCGCTTCTCTGAAATCCGCAACCGCTGAATGTTTGGACGAAGACCGGCCAATTCCCGCAGAGTGTCCGCTGTTGATCAGATTACGTTGCAGATTACCTTTCATCTGAGAGATGATCTCATATAATCGCTTCGAATTATCGAATTGGGATGTGAACACAATTTCTTTGATCATATCAAAGGCAAATCCAAGCTTGTCATATAACACTTTTGCGTTGAACTCATAGGTAGCCTTGAATTCATTGTGCTTATGCGCGTTGGCATAAGATCCAATCCCGCTATGAATTCCGCCCGAATGGATATGAATTTCATTGGACAATTCATTGAACGAGTAGTTTTGAGTATCCACGTAACCTAGTACATTCTTGAGCAACCCTGCATACGGCAGGAGATGACGTGGGACTTCTTTGATATCGAACAGCAGTCTCAGATAACCAATCCCGTTGGTGTAGAGGTTATGGTGGAGAATGGTTGTGCCGTCGACCTGGTTCACCGTTTGGTGCAATGTAGAGGCTTTTGGTTCAATATCTTCAATCGATAATGTCGGAATGACCTGCTGCTGCTCTTTGGTTGAAGGTGTATTCTGATATTCGGCGAGTGCTTCCGTTTTCTGAATCAGCGTCTGAACTTCTTCCTCGCTAAGCCCGGCCTGAATGGTTTTCAGACGTGCTTTCAGCGCTTCTTCTTTACGTGAATTCAACCCTTTGTCTGGTGTCAGGGCCACAAAGGAAGTATGTGTGTTTTGCAATAAATACTTTTCAATCAGCTGCTCAAAGTAACCTTCGTTCATTTTTGTCCGCAGCTCAGCAAATACGTCATTGGCCTCCAAATGGGTGAAAGGTGCCTCCTCATCATACAGCCAGCTTTGCAGGGAGGAGAATCCGTAGATCAGACCCTTCGGCATTCTGCCATAGTCCGCTTCTCTGTGATTGAACTCATACGAGTTAATTCCAGCAAGCAACGCTTTAGGATCGAAACCTTCTTTCACCACACGTTCAAGCACTTCTTGGACCGTTCCCAGAAAATCCTCTTTGCTCGCCAGATTGCTCTTCTTCAATCCGACGGTGAACACAGGCTGATATAAGCTGTCATCATACGAACCGTAGACGTCCTTGGCAATTCCTTTATCAAGCAAAGCCTGTTTCAATACCGCTCCCGGAGCGTTCAGCAAGGCGTATAACAAAATCTGGAACGAAATGTTCAGTTCCTTGTCCAGACTTGTGCCAATCACCGCATTATAGGTCAAGAAGCTGTTATCCACTTCGGATTCCGTACTTCCCGCAGAGTAAGTCTTAACTGTGTCTACCCGTTCTGCAAAGGCAGGTTGAAGTTGAATGGCCGAATCGATCTCGATTCGATCATATGAGCTCAGGTAGTTTTCATCCAGCCATTGCAGCTTCTCTTCCATATCCATATCCCCGTAGAGATAGATGTAACTGTTGGAAGGATGATAGTATCTCGTGTGGAAATCCAGCAGCCCCTGATAAGTTAGATCCAGGATAGCTTCCGGGAATCCGCCAGACTCGGAGGAGTACGTGGTATCCGGGAAAAGGGAGTTCAGCACTTCTCTGCGCACCATTCGTTCCGGTGAAGAAAAGGCACCCTTCATCTCGTTATATACAACTCCGTTGTAGGTTAACTCATCATCGGCCGAGGTAAGGTTGTAGTTCCAGCCCTCTTGCAAAAATATCTTTTCATTCTCATAAATATTCGTATTTAATACCGCATCCAGGTAAATATCCATCAGGTTATGGAAGTCATGATCATTACGACTCGCGATCGGGTAGATCGTCTTATCCGGATACGTCATGGCGTTAAGGAATGTATTCAATGAACCTTTCAGCAACTCAACAAAAGAATCCTTGGCCGGAAATTTCTTGGACCCACAGAGCACGGAGTGTTCGAGGATATGGGCTACCCCTGTATCATCTTCAGGAGGTGTGCGGAAACCGATACTGAATACTTTGTTGTCGTCCTGATTGGACAAAAGTACAATTTTGGCTCCGGATTTCTGATGTTCCAACAGATACGCATCCGATTTCAATTCTTCGATTCTGCGCTCCTGTAACACCTTGTATGGCTTAAGCTGTTTCAACATAAACTTGAGTCCTCCGTCCATAAGATTGTTTTATTGGTTTTGTGACTCTACATAAGTTCAAATATGGTTATTTACACGGGCACTCCGATGACAGAACAACCTTCCGATCGCTGTTATCCCCAGATTTTTTTGATTCCCTTTTGAAAGGGAAAATCCGGGGATAAAGGCGCCCGCTTCGCTTCTTCAGGTTATTTCTGTCCTCTCCGTTATCGTGTAAATGTGTAGTTGAACTTATATCGTTCAGCAAGGTAAAGGTAATATATGCCTATGGATAGTATACACCATTGTTCCGTCTCTTCATAAAAGCGAGTTAAATGCACCTTCTGATATGTATTATGCAGGGTTTATGTTTATGAACTTTAAGGTTATTAAGCCGTATGAAAAACCATTCCTACAAAAATCACAGAAAAAGATCGTACTTCAGCTCGGTTAACTGGTATTATCCCTTTAAGGTAGATAGTGAAAAAAGCGACCTATTAAAAGAATTCAACACGAGGGGACTTGTTAAGCCTGCAAATAAAAGTCAAACCTTAAATCGATACGGCGGAGAAATGGAGAAAGAGACTGTTCATTTTGAGGGAAGTAAATTGGACATACTATTGGATCATGACGAAGTTTGGTATTCTGAAGTAGGAGCTAGATCGTCACAGTGGTTCGTGAGAACCATAACCTTGAGGATTTTCAAGATTACAGGGGATGATTGACCAAAAATCTTTATTACAACAAAGTAGAAGAAGAAAGTACTCAATATTTTTTCAAAGTGCAAGTAGATTACTAAAAAAGCTCAATTCCAACTTGCTCATGTAGAAATATTATTGAAGCCAAATTTCAGTCAATTTATGAAAGTACGGACTCCATATTTTGATTCTGTAAGTAAGTTGAAATTTATTGTGTAGGTTACTACAAATGGAGAATGACCGTTTGCTTGCTGAGAAGCATCGGTCCTGTTCAGCAATGTCCTTAAACTGATATTTTCGGCTAACGCTCTCCTCCAAAAGCTACTTACTGAAACTGCTTATGTACGAATTGGACACACTTTGCTTATCTTTCCGCCCAGATGAACCTATGTATAAATGAGATTGGAACTTGAAAGCTTTCACAAAGTTCTGATTTATTTCGTTCTATACTGAGGAGCGTCCCAATAGACTCGGCGACCTATTCCTAATTGAATTTAGTGATAAAGTCGAGGATCAAAAGAGGGGATTGAATATTCTCTCCGTTCGAGACTTTATTCATACAACCATAGTAAAAGGAGGATTGGGGCAAAGAAGAGGTTACTCCTTTGCTCCTCTTATCTTACATAATTATACATAATTAGATTAGTTCTAATAGAGCAGTTAACTCATCGACCCATTCATTAAGTGCCATTTTGTTACTCCCAAGTGCCTCAGAGAATATAATATCTGTAGGATACTTGATATTGCTAATTTTATAACTTGGAATAATGCTTGATTCTAAATCTATCATACCACTTTTTGTAAGATGAATTGAACAGTTTCTTACTTTTTGAAGATGAATAGCGGAATTCCCAAAAATTGAGATAGCACTCAAAATATGATTTCCCGGAGTAAAATGTCTCATTGAAACTTTTTGTATGATGTTAATATCTCCCCAAGTAGGTTCTTGATGAGATGGAATACTACTACCGTTTCTGTATCTATTCATATTCCAATTGGAGGATCTTAATAAATGATATATAGCTTCACCCTCGGACAATCTCCTACACATTTTTTTCGATGTAATGGTATTAATTCCGATATTGTTATAAGGTATAGCTCCATAAAACCCAATGCCACCATAGATGTGTGTTAACCAATATATTCGCCAAAATTTATTCCACGATTGCCAAAGTGTATTAAGCACTCCACATGTACTAATGTAAACAGATTTTTTGTCGTAAACATCTTTAATTAATACAGTTCTATTAGCAGAACTCGGATCATTTACTTTAAGACGATCAATACATTCATAAGCGACATTACTAAATTTAGAATACTCTTTTTTAATTGAATACATGATTATTTTGGAGTGCTCTAACTAACCATTTCAATCTAATTAGTCGATTAGAAACAGAGTGTGTAGTCGATGAACTAGCTTTAACAAATTCAGAGAATTTTCCAGTTTCTCTTTTTTGATCAACTGCTTTAAATAGTTCAAGAATATTTTGAATTGCTGTATTTTTGTCTTCAGTGAATACTCCTGTGGGTTCTAAATTATCTAATGTCTCAGAAGAAAGATCTGTGATGCCATATTTGTTATAAACTAAAGCTGAAAAAAGGGAGTAAAATAAATAACTGGCAAGCATTCCTGAAGTGCAAATTTTGTCCAAATCAATTTTAACAAAATCCATGACTTCTTTAATTTTATTTTCAATTTCTTCTTTTTTTGCAAATTCCTCATCATTATATTTATATAAACGTTCTAATCTCGATGAACTTCTTGTAATAACTCCTTCTAAGAGTATTTGACTCAATTCTGTAATTAAATCAGCATCAAGCATTCTTGCTATTTCCCTAACAGACAATATTTCATACTTTTCAAATAAAGGTGAGTAACGTTCTACCATATCTAAAATGAACCATTTAAATTCGCCTTGATAAGTAGCATGTCTTTTTTCAGCAACATTTAACGGTAACGTATATGAATTCATCCTTCTAAATATTTCCAAAATTTCGTCTTGAGTCCCTGAAACAATGGTATCGACCGAAACTTCATATGCAAGAAATGATTCTTGTACATCTTCACTTAAAGCAGCAAAATTACATCCTTTGAATTTTTTACTTACACTTGAAAGAGTTATATCACCTTTAATAAAATCCTTAATAGTCATAAGCCTTTGCTGCCCATCCACAACTTCTCTTACTGATTTTTTAGTTTTCAAATCAATTGTTTGTCTGATGGTAACTTTCGGAAATGTGAACTCATTTAGAATAGTATCTAGAAAGTATGATCTTGAGTTTTTAGGCCATAATTCGCCTTTTCTTTGATATTTATTATTAATGATTAGAGTGCCTTCTTCCAGCCAGTCATTTAGGTCAGTAATTGTAACTATATTTCTTGTAACTTTCATCTTCATTCTCCTTTTATATCTTAATAACCCTTTGTTATAAATGTATTTTCTAATATCAAATAAATATATTCATTCTTTTATTATATCCAACAATTCATTAGAATAAAAATAAAAGAACATATTATAGATTTTTTTTCAAAACACTCCCTGTAATGCTCTTACGTAATTTTATAGTGACAAAGTTAATACAAAACAAAAAAATGTGTGCCTACATAGAAAACAACATAATACGATCTTTATATTTAAAGGTATGTAGACAACTCTGTATTATAGAACCAATCATCCAACCAATTCATAAGTGTCTAACGGATCATCTGGAGTAATCATTTGAAATAGAATAGCAATGAATACTTTCATACTAAGTCGCTGAGAGAGAGCATCACATTTTTGTCAATCTACTTAATTTATTCTCTGCCTTAAAAATCTCGAACATAATCTTTTTAAAAAAGCGAGTTAAAAGCTTTTTCATCAGAGAATATTGGCTTTAAATCCTTGATTACGTAATTATTGGGCAGTCTTTTCTACAGACAGACTAAAAAAACAAGGGATTCAGCGAACTTCAGCTGAATCCCTTGTTTTTTTATGCCGAGGACCGGGATCGAACCGGTACGGTAGTCACCTACCGCAGGATTTTAAGTCCTGTGCGTCTGCCAATTCCGCCACCCCGGCAGGATTATTTATTTCTTGGCGACAAGAAATATCTTACCATGAACTAATTAACTTTGCAACACTTTTTATTAAAAATAATTAAAAAATGAAACAGGCACTGCAAGCGTCAGCTAACAGTGCCTAGAAAGTCCGAGTTGCGGTCCCGGACTTCCGGTAAACCAATCTATATTAAGGGAGGTGTGAGATAAGAATACCTCCCCAACATTAAAGAAACCTAAAATCAGCCTTAAATTAAACTAAAAAAGTAAAATCGGTCGAACACGAGCTGCCTCTTCCTCACTGCACTCCACGATAACCAAGATATGGTCCTTTAACAGCCAATCTTCATAATACCGTGCGTCTTCTTCCGAGATCCCCGCTTCAGTCAGTGTAAGCACCAAATCATCGGTCTCACTCCCGATCTCATTGCCAGCGAGTCTGCGCACTGCTTTCCCGATCGACATCGTCTGATCCATCCGTTTCCCCAGACCAGCCAATATCCCTTTTAGCGCGCCAAAGGCACCATCCGTTCCTGCACCTTTTAATGGTTTGGGCAGCCCCGTCTTCTCGCTCACCAGCTCCAGATTAAGCTGTTCCTTCGCCACCGCTCCCAAATATTTATCCTTAATGCCTTCCTCTTTAGCCTTATTCAGCATAATTATTGCCTCGTTCTCGGTACGGGCCAGCCCAATCATCAATTGTGTCATTCCGTTCCCCTCCTTTTACCCTAATATAACCCCGTAATGACCATTCAAAAACGGATAATCGCCAGCCATGACAAATCACCTAGAACATTGTTTATTTCTCTTCTGGAAATCTATACCTAGTTCTGATAGACTAGATAAAGAAGACAAATTAACCATTGAAAAAATTGACATATGGATTTAACATCTCATAATCAGGAGCAATGACTTATGAAAAAAGAGGTAGAAATTGCCATCCGGCGCAAACAACAGATCATGGTTCGTAATACAAGCGGTCAGACAGTAACCGGTTTTCCCGAGCGCACCGCTGATACATCCATTCTCTCCTTACGAACCGTTCACGGAAGTCTGTGGATACCGTTTGATGAGGTTGAACATGTTACGCGTCTGTTAAGCATCCGGTCTCATCATTTAAGCGGAATGCAACTCGTATAGTCGGATCTGTAATCCTAGAAACTCAGTTCCCGTATTAAAAAATACGTTAACTAGAACTATTTATGCCAGTACATCATACCAAAAAACCAGACGCATGCACGTCTGGTTTTTCTCTTCTTGTTACTTCACTACAAACTTCACTCGTGTTCCATCCGGATATGTACTTAACTGATTCCCTACCCATGAACCTGCACCACGATTATCCTTCGGGGTAATGTACTGGATATCTGCACCTGTGCCTCCCTCAGCGCACATCGCCATAGGCCACTCGTCACGATCCTTACCTTTTTTGACCGGAACACCCTTGAGTGATAGATCCCGATTGCCTTCAGCTCCACTACGATCAATGGTGCATACATCCGAATGCCCTGCCTTGATGGCAGCTTTAATATGATTGGCTGTTTCGGGATAGCGCTCTGAAGGAAACGTAATGGTATGGTCTACACTCTTATTCGTTCCTCCGAATGGATTAGGTATCTCCTCTGGCCATTCTCCCCCTGCCCAGGCGTAGAGGGCTACCAGCAGCATCGCTACCAGCGTCAGTATCTGCTTTTTGAAGCCTTGTTTACTTTTCCGTTTTCGTCCTGTGCGTCTCTTACTCATGCTGTGTCTCCCCCATTCAACACTTGCATTATAACAGAACGCCCGTTCGTAAAACAATAAAATAAAAAAAACAGCCGAGACCATCCGGCTGTCCTGCTTGTTTGATTATCCTACATTGGGAATGGCCTGTTGGCGCAGCAAGGGCAGTGTCACCTCAAACTGTGTACCTATCCCCTCGGTACTCTCCACCGAAATCTGACCATTCATCAGTTCCAGCAGTTCTTTGCAGATGGTCAACCCAAGCCCGCTTCCGCCAAATCGGCGCGCATGGGAGATGTCGGTCTGGGTAAATGCATCAAACAATTGTTCGATCTGATGCTGAGGAATGCCAATTCCCGTATCACGCACAGAGAATACCAAAACTACAGTATCCATGATTTGTTGCCTCACATCCACCTGTAACTGCACTTCACCTTGTTCCGTGAACTTGATCGCATTACTCAGCAAATTATCCAGTACCTGCCGAAGTCTTAGCGGGTCACCGATAAGTACATCAGGAACATTCAGATCCGCATGACAGAGCAAACGTATGTGTTTATTCTGTGCCGCAGGCTCATGTGTCTTTACAATCTGTTGGATCAGCTTCAGAGGTTGAAACTCAATGTTTTCAACATCCATTTTGCCTCTGCCCAGCTTCGCCATATCAAGGCTATTGTTAACGATGTTAAGTAGTGCCTCACCCGATTGACGTGCAAGTTCCAGGTATTCTTTCTGTTCATCCGTAGTTTCACCCATGCTGGCAAGTTCGATCATACCCATAATGCCGTTGAGCGGGGTACGAAGCTCGTGATTCAGCTTTCCGATGAATTCCAATTGCCCTCTGCTGTTCATCTCAGCCATGGAAGTTGCGAACTTCAACTGTTGTTCGGCATACTTCCGTTCTGAAATATCGTATTGAATGCCTACAAAATATAAACACTCTCCGGATTCATTAAAGATCGGATCAATATTTAGTTCGTTCCAGAACTTCTGACCACTTTTTGTATAATTTAAGATATCAATCTTAATGGACTGTTGTTTCTTTAATGCATCACGGATCTGCATTACCGTTTCGGGGTCTGTGTCCTGTCCTTGCAAAAATCGGCAATTCTGTCCGACAGACTCTTCATACGTGTATCCTGTCAGCCGGGTAAAGTGTTCGTTTACATACATGAGCGGAAGCTCAGGCAAGGTTGCATCGACCACCGTCACGGAGGATTTCACTTTCGAGATGATAAATTCCCATTGTAATGGGAGTTGATTATGTTGGCTCATGCCTTCCTCCTTCATCTCTCACACGTTAATGTTTATATAGTCTGCATTTGTACATTATATGGAGATACAACTAACCAGATGGTATGTGTTGATATAGAAACAATATATTTTAATTGTAACATAGTTATTCAAGTCGTGTGTTTTATGGGTAATAGTTGATAACTAACATTCGACAATAACCTAACTGTCATCAGGAGGAATACACATGAAATTTCTGTTAATTATCGTCATTATTATTTTGATTGTAGTCTTTTTTACCAGACGCAAACGTTAAGATGAGATCCGTTATGTAAGTAAGAAAGGAAGATGGGTATGAGAACCCTCTTTTTTATATTCATGGTACTCTGCATCATCAATTTCTGTTTCCCAAAATTCGGCTGGTATCTGCGCTATGGCTGGATTTCCCACGGTGAGGCAGAACCCAGCAGGCCTTATATGACGATGGTCAGAACGACCAGCCTGCTGATGTTGCTTATCGCCTTCACACTCACTTTGGCATGAACTATAGCCATTAGAAGATGACTGCCCTGTTGGGCAGTTTCTTTTTTGTGCTGAAATGATGGGAAAATGATAACTTTGTTTGTGGTGCAATGATGACAATGCCCGTAATATAGATATATCGTTTCGGAAAGGACATCATTGGCATGAACATCGCATTTTATCCCTATTGGGCCGCCAAAACGCTGCTCTCGCTTATTAATGTCATATATATCATGGTCATTACTACGTTTATTTACAGTCACACTGGATCGTTACTCTCTGCTGCAATGTTTCCACTTATTCAGATCATTGCACGTATAACAGCAGGTTTCACTTTGCCATTACTTGTGAACCGTTTCCCATTCTCCAGACTATTGATCAGCATTTCCATAGCCAAAACATTCATCATGACCTGTATAGCCATTTCGTTGAATCACTTGATTTCACAGCTGCCGCTTCTATTGATTGGAGTGGTCATACTATCCTTTTTGGATGGATGGGAATCTCCGCTACTGAATGCTTTAACGCCACGATTGGTTCAGGGAGAAGATCTTGTGAAAGCCAATAGCCTCCTCTCTTTCTCCAATCAGACTGTAACCATTGTCGGGTACGCCATGACGGGATTCGCCGTGATGAACTGGGGGGCGTCACAGACCTTCTGGGCAGCTACAAGCCTGTCCTGGGCCGTTCTAATCTTCCTAATTGCCCTTGGCTCGCTCACACGAGGTGTAGAACAATTCCAGAAATCTACTGTATCGCGTAATGTATTGAGGGAAGGCTGGAGTATGCTTTGGAAGAATCCATCATTACGACTGATCACGCTTATGGACATTGCCCAGACACTTGCGGGTTCGATCTGGATTGGAGCTGTTACGTTGGCCTTTGCAAAAGAAGTTCTGGGACGCGGAGAAGGCTGGTGGGGACTCATGAACTCGAGTTACGCTGCTGGAACCATGCTTGGTGGTATTCTGGCTCTTGCACTGGCCAAACGGATTCAGAAGCATCTGATCGCTAGTATGACCATGGGTTCTCTTCTCTACAGCCTGCTGACCATCCTTTATGGCCTAAACAACCTGCCATGGCTCGCTCTGGTGTTATGCATACTCATGGGTCCAGTTCATCAGATTCGTGATGCGGCTCAGCAGACAGCGCTTCTGAGAAGCGTGCAGGTCGAATCCCTATCCAGGGTACACGCCGCACATGGCGTCCTGATTTCCACGGTTTTGAGTGTATCCATAGTGATCTTCGGTCTAGTCGCCGATCAACTGGGCGTTCAATGGGTATACCTTATTGGTGGAGCCTTGTTTATTGCGTCTGCGATATGCTCATTATTATGGAGCAGGGTTCACAGGCACCAGTCCATTGCTAAACATACGAAAAATATGTAAATCAAAGAGACGAGCAACTTCTGCTCGTCCCTCACAATCTCAATCTCAATCCAATCGATAATCTGTCAGCGGCTTGCCTTGTTTATAATACAAAGTGGGTGACAATATATTGAAGAAAATATGCACATCCGGCATGTACGCTTCTTCCAGAATAGCCTGCAACGACGATGCAATCCGATTATGAATCTCCTGATCACGTTGAAACATCAGAATCTCTATAGAAGCTGGAGAAGGTGTTAGCGCTTGTACATCATGACGCTCTGCCTTCATTCTCTCCCGTGGAATATGAGTAATTAGGGCCATCTTCTCTGTAATTTGGGGTACAACTTCCTCTAGCTGAG
>Ga0209437_100903_pt1 | contig 11800 bp, 8 predicted proteins | sample AraplaL_Cvi_mTSA_FD_184266 | JGI IMG/M metagenome (GOLD analysis project Ga0209437, IMG submission 184266) | Arabidopsis root microbial communities from the University of North Carolina, USA - plate scrape CL_Cvi_mTSA (SPAdes) (version 2) | ecosystem: Host-associated > Plants > Roots > Endosphere ...
CATTATTATTACAGACTGTCTAGAAATGCATGCAATATCCAAGCCGTATGGGGTAGCTGAAGCTGCCATTCGTGCTGTAGAGGCAGGAGCAGATCTAATTCTAGTGAGTCATACCCTGCAAGATCAGGTCGCTGCTGTGGAAGCCATTGTTCAAGCCGTTCGAACAGGGCGAATTACGGAAGATATCATTAACAAGGCACTGGAACGTATTATTACATGGAAGGCAGCGCGCTGCGGGTACCCGGACACTGGTCTTGATTCGCCTAAAGCAAGTGAAACGATCGAAGCAACCGATGTTGAACCTGTTAATTACAATGAATCCACTGAACCCAGTGATCCCAGTGAATTAAACGAATCGACGCTGTTCAAGATTGCTTTAAGCAGCATTACCATCGTTCATAATGATGGACTACTGCCGTTGGACCCAGAGAAGGACGTGCATGTCATCTGGCCTGAGGTTGTGCAGCGGACAGAGGTGGATGAACCATGGTCCCATACAGAATCGCTTGGTATAGCGTTATCGCGACTGCGAGGCAGAGTTCGTGAACACAACATTACAACTCAGCCCACCTATGATGAAGCGGATCGGATATTGGGTGAAGTGTTGGAAAGTGAGCAAGTTATCGTGTGTACGTACACATCTGCAGGTCATCTTCCGAAAGGGCAACAGTATTTGGTTGAAAAGCTGAGTGAGAATCATTCGCTGATTGTCATTGCTCTGCGCAATCCATATGATCTGCTGGAGATTTCGAGGCCGGGAAGTTATGTGTGTACCTATGAGAATACACCTGCAGTCGTCCGGGCACTGTCCCATGTGTTAACCGGTGGACTGCAACCAACAGGCCGTCTGCCTGTCCGTTTGAGCTAGACCTATTTAATCTATACATCTCTCTGCGATATGGTGCTGATTGACCATATCGCAGAGAGATTTTTTTGTTGGAAGTTGTCAATGGGTAATTTTGGGATCTGATGACTAAAAGATAATGGATAGATAACTATTTTCATAGTATTTTCCTTCTATTAAAAGTTTACAATTCTCCTCTTAACTTTTTAGCAACTTTTCCCGGTTGCAAGCGTCTAATAATATGACTTTTTGAGGGGGATATTTATAAAATGGGAGCAGAAGGAGCCAAAGACAAAGAATGAATTTGAAGAAGAAATTGTCCATACTTACCGCTTTTGCTGTTTTTCAGGCGTTTGCAGTGATTCCTGCCAATGCGCAATCAGCAGTTAAGAGCGATACTACACCAGTGAATACAGCCAAAGTTAAATCCGTGGAGGTTGTGAAGAAAGAACAAACCATCGCGGAATCCGAAGTGAAATCCGAAACAAACACGCCAACATCAAATAATGAAACAACTGAAGAAGTGAATACAGAAACCAATGTTCCTACAGGAACAGATGTTACTCCAGTTGATCCGGTAGAGGAACCGACGGACGAAGAAGGTACAGCTGAGGAAACACCAACACCTGCACCAGCAGAAGTAGAGCAACCGTCTACAGGGAGTTCATCTGTTGCTGGAGGCGGGGGTGGAGACCTCACTCTTTATATGAACAGTAATAAAATGATGCAAGATGGCAAAACATATCTTGCCGGACAGCCAATGGCTGTTAAAAATGGTGTATCCTATGTAGCCATCCGTGCTCTCGTTGATCGGGTTGGCTATGATGTCAAATATGATAACATAACCAAAGAAACGATCATTATTAGTGGTGAAGATGAGCTGCGTTTCAAAACAAACAGCAAAATCTATACCGTTAATGGTGTGTCCAGAACGATGAAGGGCGCGGCTTATCAACAAAAAAATACGTTCATGGTGCCGTTGACTTCAATAACACAGGCTCTGAACATTACGTATAAAGTAAATCAATCTGCCAAAACGGTTGTATTGAATCTGAGTACCAAACCGGTAGCGAGCTTCACGGTACAAAAAGAGGTCTTTGCCGGAGACCAGGTAACCTACACAACCAGATCCAGCTCTCCCAAGGGACTTAGCATTGTAGATGAGCGTTGGACAGGTCGTCAGGATTCATTCGACCAACCAGGTGTATACACAGTAACCTATGCGGTCCAGGATTCAAGTGGTCAATGGAGTGATCCATATTCGGTTACGATTAAGGTTGAAAGACCGAATCTGCCACCTGTCGCGATGTTTACGACAGATAAAGAAGAATACAAAATGGGTGAGAAAATCACTTATATTGATCAAAGCACAGATGATGAGAATGCCATTGTAAAAACAGAATGGGATAACAATGCACTTGCATTCTTTGTTCCAGGACCGAAGACCGTAACGATTACAGTTACCGATAAACATGGTGCTAGCGATAGCTACACCAAGATGATCAATGTTACGGGAGAAACGCTATACAGTTTGACTGACTTCAATCAATTGTTTACACCAGTCGGTGAGAAGTTCACCTTCGACGGTGGTGGAGTACCGGCATTGGAGAAAGTTCCTTTCACTTATTATGATGAACCAAGTCTGCTGATCCGCAGTAACAGCCCAGAAACCGTGAATACGGAAGGCATTGTGTACAAGGAATCTTCCTTTGGACAGACACGTTTCATGATTCACCATGTGAACAACACGGGCAAAAATGTGAAAATGTATGTTGTAGCGACAAACAACAATGCATACACGGCGTCCATTGACCAGCAAAACATGGGCTTTGCAGGACCGTCTCCTTTTGCAACGGTAGCTGGAAAGTTGTCCATCGACCGTTGGTTCCAATCCATGCAGAATGGTACAGGACAAAAGAAAGTGTACATCCAACCAGGAGAGAGCAAGCTGATTCTCAATGATCTGAGTGTTCTCCCGATGAAACAGGGACAAGTCATCTCCTTGTATTCGGATGTATTCAGTGACTATGAACTGGATTACAACATTATCATGATCGAAGAAAACAAGGACCCGATGGAAGTGTTGTCGAGCCTGCCAGTTCTGGATCGTGATGGTGTTCACAACCGCGGAACGTACCCGAATGCAACACGGATCATTACGTATGATCAGCAAATAGGATCGAAGCCTGCACGTCTTCCACTTGGAGACAATGCAAGTGATCCGAACCTTGTGGGAACGGACCCTATGGCTTACACAGAAGCTTCCAACGCAGGTAACTTCGGTGTATTGTACAAAATTACATTGAATAATGTTGCTCCGCGCACGTTGATTTCATTCAACCCTCGTGGAGGCAGATACTCAGGTGTGGCACTCGTGAACGGACAAGTTGTTCAGATTTCCACAGGTAAATCTGTAACCGCACCTAATGAGCAAAGCGTAATGTATCGCACAGGTTCATACGGCGAGAGTGTAACCATTCTCTTCTCGGCGGCACCAGGAAGTAACTTGCCTGTTAACCTGCTGTTCACGCCGCTTCCGGCTGAAAAGTAATATCATGAACATGCACGGACGGTTTGGAGTGAAAGCTTATATCATATATACCCGTTCACCCCAAAAGTCGCCCGAACGATTGATCATCTGAACCGTCAGGAAGGGACTCCATCAATATGTAATGTCATTAGCTCAAAGCTAAACGTAATGGCAATGCATGTGTATGGAGTCCTTTTTATGTGTTGTTGGAATGACCTAACCCGGTGTCTTCGTTGACTCTAATCGTAATTTGATGCATTATTAGATGTATACAGAAGAGGCAAAATGCTTGTAAGACAGGAGGTGCTTTAGATCATGCTGTCGACAGAACAGATTATTTCGACTATGTCCTCACAGGGGCTCCGCATTACAGATCAGCGGAAAACACTGGCCCGGTTATTTGCCGAGTCCCCCGGGTATCTTACACCCAAGGACGTCTATGAATATATGGGTAAAACTTACAGCGGACTGAGTTTTGACACAGTATATCGGAATTTGCGGGTGATGCAGGAACTGGGTGTACTGGAACAGGTCATCTTCGAAGATGGCGTTAAATTCAAAGCACACTGTAGTGAAGATCATCATCACCATCATATGATCTGTCTGAAGTGTCAGAAGACTTATCCTATTATTTTTTGCCCAATGCAGCTTGCGGATGCCCCTGAGCAATTTCAGGTTGTGGACCACAAGTTCGAGGTGTTTGGATATTGCAAGGACTGTGCTGAGCATGCTCCGGCCAAAACGGCGTCGGGACATCATCACGCTCACGGGAAGCATTGACGATGAAGTTATCACGCAGAATCGCTCAGGCACCCATTCGTGTGTACCGCAACTATATATCTCCATTAACGCCGCCAACATGTAGGTTCTATCCAAGCTGTTCGGCTTACGCCATGGAGGCGATTGAATTGCACGGTGCCCTCAAAGGCTCGTTGTTAACAGCGAAACGTATTGCCAAATGTCACCCGTTTCATCCAGGTGGTGTAGATCTGGTGCCACCGAAGACGGAGAAGTCTACTCTGGTATCAGAGTAACGTTTATGCCTGAAGTATTCGGTGGCCTGTAAGCAGGCCGGGATTGAATTTGAGGATGCTGTCCACTTGACAAAGGGGTCCGCATTTCAGTATATTTTTCCTATATATGCGAGTTCAAAAAGTCTAGTTTTCAGTACCAAGAAGATGGGATGAAGTTAGAAATGGAGTAGCGGAGCGTAGGAAACCTACGTGAGCAACGGACATTTCGGCTGAATTTCAACTTCGATGCTGATGATGCCGGTAGGCATGATTCGTAATCAAAAGTGGACTTTTTGAACAACTTCTATATGATTTCCAGTGAAGGGATAAGTACAGACACACCCCCAGTGCAGAGAGCCGGATGAGCTGAGAACCGGTCTGGGAGGAGGATGGAACATGGTCCCGGAGGAACCTCTTTCGAGCGTGCAGACAGTGATTTCAGAGCTGCTGTCGTAAGGCTGAGGCGTGATCCAGCGTTAATGGGCGGTCGAAGGACCGACAGAGCCTATGTTTTGCAAAAAACATGGGGAATTTGGGTGGTAACACGTGAGAGCAACTCTCGTCCCATAGGGGCGGGAGTTTTTTGTGTTCTTTTTTAGTTGTTTTGGACGAAGGGATCACATGAAGCAGGAACATTCGAAGGAGGAGAAGTCATTCATGGCTGACCAAAAAACATTTTATCTGACAACCCCGATTTATTATCCGAGTGACAAATTGCATATTGGGCATGCGTATACAACTGTGGCGGGAGATGCGATGGTTCGTTACAAGCGTCTACGCGGTTATGATGCTCATTATCTGACAGGAACCGATGAACATGGCCAGAAGATTGAGCGCAAGGCACAGGAGAAAGGACAGACTCCGCAAGCTTTTATCGATGATATCGTTGTGGGGATCAAAGAACTGTGGAACAAGCTGGACATTTCCAATGACGACTTTATCCGTACAACCGAAGAGCGTCACAAAACCGTCGTTCAGGATATCTTTGACCGTTTGCTGAAACAGGGAGATATCTACAAAGGTGAGTATGAAGGCTGGTACAGCATTCCGGATGAGACGTATTACACGGAGACTCAACTGGTGGATGTAGAGAAGAATGAGAAGGGCGAGATTATCTCAGCCAAGAGCCCGGATAGCGGACACCCCGTTGAATTGGTCAAAGAAGAATCCTACTTCTTCCGTATGAGCAAATATGCAGATCGTTTGTTGAAATATTATGAAGAGAACCCGGGCTTTATTCAGCCGGAATCTCGTAAGAACGAGATGATCAACAACTTCATCAAGCCGGGTCTTGAAGATTTGGCTGTATCCCGTACTACATTTGAATGGGGCGTCAAAGTTAAAGGCGATCCAAAACACGTGGTCTACGTGTGGATTGATGCATTGTCCAACTATATTACAGCTCTGGGCTACGGTTCATCCGATGCATCCCTGTATAACAAGTTCTGGCCTGCAGATGTACATCTGGTAGGTAAAGAAATTGTTCGTTTCCATACGATCTACTGGCCAATTATGTTGATGGCATTGGATCTGCCTTTGCCGAAGAAAGTGTTCGCACATGGCTGGTTGTTGATGAAGGATGGCAAGATGTCCAAATCTAAAGGCAATGTGGTTGATCCAGTGACTCTGATTGACCGCTATGGTCTTGATGCACTGCGTTATTACCTGCTGCGTGAAGTACCGTTTGGTTCCGATGGTACGTTCACACCAGAGAGCTTTGTAGAGCGTGTCAACTCCGACCTCGCAAACGATCTGGGTAATCTGTTGAACCGTACAGTTGCCATGGTAGACAAATATTTTGAAGGCAAAGCCCCTGCGTTTGCTTCGAATGTAACGGAATTTGATGCTTCTCTGGAAGAAGCAGGCCATGCTACGGTGGAAAAAGTGGAACAGGCGATGGAAAACCTGCAGTTTTCCGTAGCACTGACAGCGATCAGCCAGTTTGTCAGCCGCACCAATAAATATATTGATGAGACGCAGCCATGGGCGCTGGCTCGTGATGAAGCGAAACGCGATGAATTGGCATCCGTTATGGCTCACCTGATCGAAAGCTTGCGAATTGCTTCGATTCTGTTGCAACCGTTCCTGACTCGTGCTCCTCATAAAATTTGGGCACAGCTCGGCATTCAGGAAGGTGAACTTACGGCTTGGGATACAGCTAAGCAATGGGGTCTGGTTCCAGCTGGAAACGCATTGCAAAAAGGTGATCCAATCTTCCCGCGTTTGGACTCCGAACAGGAAATTGCTTATATCTCCGAAGCAATGACTGGTGGCCAAAAAGCAGCAGAGCCTGAAGCAAGTCAAGCAGATGCTGGAGCTTCAGCAGCTGTTGAACCGGTAACAGCACCAGAAGGTACGGAAGAGATCGGGATTGATGATTTTGCCAAGGTTGAACTGCGTGTGGCTCAAGTCATCTCCTGCGAACCGGTCAAAAAAGCGGATAAGTTGCTGAAATTGCAGCTCGATCTGGGTTATGAGCAGCGCCAAGTCGTCTCTGGAATCGCGAAGTTCTATTCACCAGAAGAGATGGTTGGACGCAAAGTCATCTGTGTAACTAACCTCAAACCGGTGAAACTTCGTGGTGAACTGTCTCAAGGTATGATCCTTGCAGCGTCCCATGGCGACCAGCTTACACTTGCTACAGTACCAGACAACATGCCTAATGGCGCACAAGTGAAATAAAAAGAATCAATTTCATAATACCTTTAGCTGCTTCAATCAAGGGTAGATATTAAAAATCCTTTTTTATGAGTTATGAAATTGATTCAAATACTGTCGTAACTATGACTCAAGGTGGCCCGAAGTAATTCGGGTCCCTTTTTTTGTCGATATAATTTCGTACCTGACTGGAAGAGAACAAGCATATACTGTTATAACTCCGTAGTTCAGGAAAGAATGAATAGGACGTGATATCTTGACAAGTAGGGTCAGGTTACCTATAATTCTTTCAGTAATGTTTACGATTAAGAGATGCGGAGTGAATCATAATGACATTTTATAAAATGCAACATCAAGTTCCGGATAACCGGACAGGGAAGACGAGCAAAAGAGGCAACATCAAGTTACTGTGGACGGGTTTCCTTATTCTCAGTTTACTGGTATTGTCTGCGTGTGGGCAGGATAACTCCAATAGTGCGACGATTGTGGAAGGTAAGGTAAACGTTGTGACGACATTTTATCCTGTATATGCTTTTACGGCTGCAATTGGTGGTGAAGATGCCAATGTCATTAACCTGCTGCCAACAGGAGTAGAACCACATGACTGGACTCCAAAGAGTCAGGATATTGTCAATACGTCCAAGGCACAGTTGTTTTTCTATAATGGAGCTGGACTGGAAGGATGGGTTCCGAATTTCCTGAAGTCGCTGAATAGCGATACACAGGTGAAGTCTGTTGCCGTCAGCGAAGGTGTGAAGCTGTTGACCGCTGAGGGTGACGATGGGCACGGTCACGGCGAAGAGCATGAAGACGAACATGCAGATGAGGCTACCAGTGAAGAAGATGTCGCTGATCATCATATTGATCCACATACGTGGGTTAGTCCGAAATCTGCTATGATCATGGCTGAGAACATCAAAAATAGTCTGGTCGAGGCAGATCCTGATCACACAGCAGGTTACGAACAACGTTATGAAGAGCTTCGTACCAAGCTTGAGACGCTGGATCAGCATTTTACAGATGAATTGGCTAAAGTGCCAAACAAGGAAATTGTGGTATCGCACCAAGCGTTCGGCTACCTTGCACGTGATTATGGACTAACTCAGCATGCTATTATGGGACTTTCCCCGGATGCTGAACCGACAGGGCAGGATATTGTGAAACTTGCGAAACTGGTTAAAGATGAAGGCATTAAGTACATTTTCTTCGAAGAGCTGGTATCTGACAAATTGGCGAAAACACTGGCAAGTGAAGCAGGAGTGGAGACCATGGTCCTTAATCCAGTTGAGGGATTGACCAAGGAGCAGGCAACCAACGGGGATGATTATTTCACCCTGATGGAGAAAAATTTGCAAAATCTGCTGATCGCATTAAAATAAGATAGAATGAAGGATTCAGATCAAAGAGTCTTTACCGTTCGCGGTGAAGGCTCTTAGGACGCTATGCAATCCTTATATATAATGAAGGGCGGCTTTGCCATGCAGCAAATCATGCCACTATGTCATGATCCAATTATAGAGATCGAGAAACTATCATTTTCCTACGGGGACCAGCGAGTGATTGAGAATCTCGATTTTATGGCCCAGGAACGGGACTTTGTCGGGATTATCGGTTCCAATGGGGCGGGTAAAACGACATTGCTGCGTATGCTGGTAGGACTTCTTCCTCCTGCGCAGGGAGATATTAAACTATTCGGACAGTCGATCCGCAAGTTCAAGGACTGGGACCGAATTGGATATGTGCCACAAAAGAATGCATTTAACCCGTTATTCCCTGCGACCGTTCGTGAAGTGGTCATGTCCGGTTTGTACAATAACAAAAACATGTTCCGTCGTATGTCTCGCAAATGTCAGCAACAGTGCACAGATGCGATGCAGGTTATGCGGATTGAAGATCTGGCGAACAAACGAATTGGTCAATTGTCTGGTGGACAGCAGCAACGTGTATTTTTGGCACGAGCGCTTATCAATCACCCGGATCTGTTGATTCTGGATGAACCCACAGTAGGTATTGATGCTGAATCACAGGCCAGTTTCTTTGAACTGATTACCCATATGCATGAACATCACCGCATGACTTTTCTGATGGTGTCTCATGATATGGATCGGATGGAGAGTTATCTGGGTTCTGAAGCTGCGGTAACGAATGGCAAAATTAATTTCCATGTCCGTCATTCGCATGAGGTACAGGATTGTGCTGAGACCAATCTGCAACATACCACCGCACAGGTACGCTAGCCGTATTTATGGCGCATTAGATTAGAGTAAGGCCGAAGGAGTCGTGTTTGTTTTGGAAATATTAATGAGTGATTTTTTTCAGCGTGCGCTGGCGGGTGGGTTGCTAATCGGCATTACCGCTCCGTTAATCGGACTGTTCCTGGTCTTGCGGCGGTTATCCATGATCGGAGACACCTTGTCTCATGTGACCATTGCCGGGGTTGCACTTGGATTCCTGATTGAAGTGTATCCCATTGCGGTAGGCTTGATATTTGCCGTGCTGGCTTCATTTGCGATAGAGAAATTGCGCAAAGCGTACAAGAGTTACGCCGAATTATCGATTGCCATTATCATGTCCGGTGGAGTGGCTCTTGCATCCTTGTTCTTCACGCTGGGCAAAGGATATAATGCAGATGTCATGAGTTATTTGTTCGGTAGTATATATACCTTAGACGCTACGGATCTGAAGCTGGTAGGTGTGGTTACGCTGATCGTGGTAATTGTAGTGGCATTGTTACATAAGGAATTTTTCCTGCTCAGCTTTGAGGAAGATGCAGCAGCGGTTACAGGATTGCCTGTGAGAATTCTGAACATGTTAATTACTGTGATGACAGCACTCGTTATTAGTACGGCGATCAAGATTGTCGGCGCACTTCTGGTGTCAGCGCTATTGACCATTCCGGTAGCGGTCAGCCTGTTGATGGCTCGAAGTTTCAAATCCGCGATAATTCTGTCCGTCGTGATCGGTGAAATTGCCGTAGTCCTTGGATTGGTTGTTGCAGGCATCTGGAACCTCGCACCTGGAGCAACGATCGTATTATTGCTGATCATGATGCTGATTCTGACGATGATTGGAAAAAAAGGGTTCCGAGCCTGACGACTGAACGAGCAAGCACGTGAGCCCGGGGAAGGGAGACATCCGCTTCATGCCTGATGTTAATGTATGGATGGCTTTTGTAGCAGGTTTGGTCTCATTTATATCACCATGTTGTCTTCCACTGTACCCGTCATACCTCTCCTACATTACAGGGATGACGGTGCAACAATTGAAGGATGACCGCAATCAGCGAGAAGTCCGCTTTAAGACCATGACGCACACGCTGGCGTTTATTCTGGGCTTCTCGGCTGTGTTTTATTCATTGGGCCTGGGTGCCGGACTGTTTGGCCAATTCTTCAATGATAACCGCGGACTGATTCGGCAATTGTCTGCGATTTTGATTATGCTTATGGGCTTATTTTTGCTAGGTGTGTTCAAGCCGCAGTTTCTAATGAAGGAACGAAAGCTGGATATGAAGTGGAAACCAGCTGGCTATCTGGGCTCTTTCATATTTGGTATCGGTTTCTCAGCAGGATGGTCGCCTTGTATTGGTCCCATTCTAACAGCGATTATTGCAATGGCTGCGAGTGAGCCCACAACCTGGCTGGCACTAATTACAGGTTATACCGCAGGGTTTGCCATCCCGTTCTTCATTTTGGCGTTTTTCATTGGTTCGACACGCTGGATCTTACGGTATTCCAATGTCATGATGAAAATCGGGGGAGCATTGATGCTGTTCCTTGGGATATTGCTTTTTACAGATCAAATGACGAAGATTACGATCTGGTTGCAGCAGATTACACCAGACTGGATGATTATTTAAACGGATGAACTGAAATTAGATTTTTATTATGCATGATAAAGCAGGCTACATGTTAACCAGAGTCACTCTGGGTCATGTAACCTGCTTTTTAATCGTTTGGTATGAATGTTTATACCAGCATCACTATTCGTGCAGGGCAGTCCCGTTTTTTCGTTTAGGTGAAGTAATCAATATTGGCTAGTGGAAAATGTTCAAAGATCCGTTCTGTAATGAATTCGCGCAGCGCATCTTGCTGATCATCTTTATACACATACTTGTACTGGCCCCAGCGGCCCCATTTCATCTTGCGTTTCTCGATATCCATCTCCAGCTTGGTTTTAGGATAACGCTTTTCAATGGTCGCTTTGGCCGTTTTGGTAAAACGGTGCTGGATCATTTCAAACGTAAGATCCTTGGTTGCTTCCTCTGGAAGCGTATCTGCCAGCTTCTGCAACAGCTCGGAATATCCTTCTTCCCAGCCCTCATACCACATAATAGGAGCGATAATGAAGCCGAGAGGGTAACCTGCGTGTGCAATTTTGCCAGCAGCTTCAATGCGTTCCTCAAATCTGGAGGTAGCCGGTTCAAAGTTTTTGATGACATAATCCGAATTAACACTAAACCGGATACGGGTGTGCCCATTATGCTTAATGTTCAGCAACGGATCAACGTGATGATATTTGGTTACGAATCGCAAGCGTCCATAGTCTTCTTCCGCCATAAAACGGATCAAGTCACTTAAATTCTCCGTGATATGCTCGAGTCCTACGGGATCAGACGTACAGGCGGCTTCAAATCGCGTGATTTCTGGCGCGCGTTCTTCGATGTATCCTTTTGCAGCCTGAATGATCTCCTCGGTATTGACGTAGACGCGGACATAAGGTTTGGCACCAAGTGTAGTTTGAAGATAACAATAATGG
>Ga0209437_100904_pt1 | contig 11783 bp, 7 predicted proteins | sample AraplaL_Cvi_mTSA_FD_184266 | JGI IMG/M metagenome (GOLD analysis project Ga0209437, IMG submission 184266) | Arabidopsis root microbial communities from the University of North Carolina, USA - plate scrape CL_Cvi_mTSA (SPAdes) (version 2) | ecosystem: Host-associated > Plants > Roots > Endosphere ...
ATTAGCATTGCTGCGCTGGACGCAGGCAAAAACGTGTTATGTGAGAAACCGCTCTGCCAAACAGTGGAGGACGCGCTCGAGGTAGAGAAGGCCGTTCATCGCAGTGGGAAGCTGCTGCAAGTTGGTTTTGTTCGCCGCTATAGTGACAATGCACAGATTCTGAAGAAGTTTATCGATGAGGGTGAACTGGGCGAGATCTATTATGCCAAAGCCTCCAGTCTGCGTCGTTTGGGCAACCCAGGTGGCTGGTTCTCCGATATCAACCGCTCCGGCGGTGGACCTCTGATCGATATCGGGGTGCATGTGATCGATATTTGCTGGTATCTGATGGGCAGACCGAAGGTGAAGTCCGTCTCCGCCAACGTGTCCAACCGATTGGGGAACCGCTCGAACATTAACAATCTGTCGTTCTACAAAGCGGCAGACTATGACGCGGAACAGAACACTGTTGAGGATATGGCGAATGCCCTGATTCGTTTCGAAAATGGTGCGAGCCTGCTCGTGGATGTCAGCTTCACGCTCCATGCCAAAGCGGATGAGACTTCGGTCAAGCTATATGGTGACAAAGGCGGTGCCGAGCTGGAGCCGGAAATTTCGATTATTGGCGAGAAATTCAACACCATTTTGAACATGACGCCACAGGTGGATTTCAAATCATTCGACTTTATGGGCTCGTTCCGCAATGAAATCAACCATTTTATCGATAGTACCCAGGGCCGCAAAGAAACACTTAGCCCCATCGAGGACGGTGTAGAGGTGATGAAAATGCTCTGTGCCATCTACGAATCAGCCCGGCAGGGACGCGAAATCACACTGTAAAGGTAGAATTGTATGGCGTTGAGACGCTGTATTGATACTTTACTGCTCCCGCGGCATTGAAAGTTATGGGCATTTTCGCTCCCTTCTCAATGAAAAGCTCCACTCCGGGCGAGATTCGGAATCGTCCTCTTTGCTTGCGGTTGGAGCAGAGAGCAGAGTAGGGAGCGAGTGCTAACGAATCTGAGGCGTCTTATTGAAGGATCTGAAGCCCCAGTAGAAATCTAAGGAACCTGACACACGCTATATGAGAATAAACAGCAGTTTACAGCATTATTTTCAGCTAATTTCGGGAAATAACGTGTCTGATGTTCCTTACAATTTAAAAAGAGGACCAAAAGGCTGAATAAGACGCCCTGAGTCTCTTAGAAAATTTTCTATCCATTCGCCAGGATCAGCCAGTTTACATTCCCCTAGAGGCAAGAGGAGAATGTGGGATTCATAGTAATTGGAGCCGGCACCATAATCGGACCGATGGACGGACTACGCCCTTTATATGTCGGAACTTACCATTTACGTCAAAACAGAGAGTACAAGAGCAATCCGAAGCAGCAAAGCGCGCGCCTTCCGCCCTTGGATTTCCCTATAGAAACGAGGGGATTAAGGTGTTCATAGGAGTTGGAGATGGCACCGCAATCGAAATAACAAAGTTACTACGCCCCTTAATAGATAAACTTACCGTTTACGCCAAAACGGAGAGTGCAGAACCAAGTCCGAAGCAGCAAAGCTAAAAGCTTCGGAAGATCCTATCACATTAAAAATGACAGGATTTAATATGTCCTTTTTAGTTGAACTAAACGTTTACACGATAACGGAGAGGGCAGAAAAAATCTGGAGAAGCGAAGTGTTCGCCTTTATCCCCGGATTTTCCCCTTGGGAAAATAATCAAAAAATCTGGGGATAACAGCGATCGGAAGATTATTCTGACCGCGCAGTGGCCGAGTGTAAATCTATGTGTTCAGCGTATGACATCTAATCCAAGGAGATGAATCAGGATGAGCGAAACCAAAGAAACCGTACTGGAGCAGGAAGAGCAGATTGTCGAAGCCGGGGTGCACAATTTTAGCAAAGAGGAAGAGTGGATCAGACCGGAGAACCCGCTGCTGAATGAACGGCTGGAGTGGTTCAAGGACCAGAAGCTGGGGCTGATGATGCACTGGGGACCGTACTCTCAGCTTGGCCTCGTGGAGTCCTGGGCGCTGAGCGACGAGGACGGCGATTGGTCGCGTGATGACATCGACTGGACGGATGACATGGAAGACTTCAAACGGGAATACTTCGATCTCAACAAAACCTTCAATCCGATTCGTTTCCAGCCCGAGGAATGGGCACAGATGGCAGCAGATAACGGGTTCAAATATTTCCTGTTCACCACCAAGCACCATGACGGTTTCTGCATGTGGGATACCAAGACGACGGATTACCGGATTACGGGCAAGGACACTCCTTTTCATACCCATAAGTATGCGGACATCTGTCGAGCACTATTTGACGCTTTTCGGGCTAAAGGACTTGGCATCTCGGCGTATTTCTCCAAAGCGGACTGGCATACCCCGTATTACTGGGCACCCGGTATGGAGCGTGGACGCCATATGTGGCGCGGGCCCTCGTATGATCCCCATAAGTATCCGTGGCTGTGGGAGCAATTTGTGGAATTTACACATGAGCAGATCATGGAGCTGCTGACGAATTACGGACGGATTGAATGTCTATGGCTGGATGCCGGCTGGGTACGCGAAGGTCGCCATGGTCAGGATATCAGGCTCGGAGAAGTCGTGGAGCGGGCGCGTCAGACTACTCAGCCTTGGCTCCTGTCCGCAGATCGCACCGTCGGTGGGCCATATGAGAATATCGTTACTCCCGAGCAGACCATACCGGAACATCCGATGAACATTCCGTGGGAGAGCTGTATTACCGTGGGAAACTCCTTTGCCTTCGGATTCGATGATCAGTATAAAACAGGAAGGCAGCTGGCACATATTCTACTCGAAGTCGTGTCCAAGGGTGGTAACCTGGCGCTGAATGTAGGACCACAACCCGATGGGCGTCTGCCCAAAGGGGCCATTCGAGGCATCAAGGGCCTCGGTGAATGGCTGGGTACTCATGGAGAAGGTGTCTATGGAACCCGGATCTGCGGGCCATATTTTACGAAAGATTGGGCCTTCACGCAGAAGGAAGAGATCAACACCGTATATGCCTTCCGTTTATACCGAAACGAACATGAGAGCGTACAACCACAGTTAGTCATTCCTTATCTGGAAAAGGTAGAGCGGGTCGAACTCATTGGTAGCGATGACGTACTTACGTATCAGCATACGGAAGACGGACTTCTCGTGGAACTTCCACAATCGGTTACAACCAGTGCATTACCCATCACACATACGTTCAGATTGATCACAAACGCATAGAGATTGTTCCAGTGTGTTCCCCTTCTCGGTGCTGAATCGTTAACTTTTTGAACATGCATGCACAGAACGCCATGTCAATTCCGGGGGAGATCTAACCACCTCCGGGATTTTTTTATTGATACATAAGGAACATAATTTCCACCAAAAACAGCTCGTAATCGCTTGCCACACAAGGGTTTATGGAATAAAGAGAAGTCGGAGAAAATTGCAAATTGATAAAAGTTTACCGTGCGATGTACTATCAAATCAAGAAAGCGCTACCTGATATGAATGTTTACATCAATTATGTTTAGCAAGGGAATTAGATCAGAAAAAAGGATGTTTAAGGGATGTAAATGTAATGTATTATTACACTTGAGGTGTAGAAGGAGTGACGCAAATGAGTCGAGCCACGGAAAGCATATCCGCCAAGTTGGAACTCCAGCAGAGGAAACATGTGGAGCCCAAGCGGCAGCATCCATTCATCAGAAGCCTCAAGAAGCACTGGGAGCTCTACCTGCTCGTGCTACCCCCCGTGTTGTATCTGTTGATCTTCAAGTACATCCCTATGGTGGGTGTCCAGATCGCCTTCAAGGACTTCAGTGTGGTCAAAGGGATCTGGGGAAGCCCTTGGGTTGGCTTCAAACACTTCGAAGCCTTCTTCCAGTCTCCAAACTTCTGGCTGTTAATCAAAAACACGATAGGCATCAGCTTCTATTCCTTAATTGCGGGTTTCCCCATTCCAATCCTACTGGCGCTGGCGCTGAATGAGATTCGAACGGGTTACTTCAAGAAGACCGTGCAGATGGTCACTTACGCTCCGCATTTTATCTCCACCGTTGTCATGGTATCCATTATCATTCTGATGCTCTCCCCACATGTGGGCGTGGTAGACAAGCTGTTCACACTGCTCGGCTTCCCGATGACCAACTTCATGGGCATTCCGGAATACTTCAAATCGATCTATGTCTGGTCAGGTGTGTGGCAGGGCATGGGATATTCATCCATCATATATATCGCAGCTCTTGCTGGTGTTGACCCATCCCTGTATGAAGCAGCGAGGATGGACGGCGCATCAAGACTTCGGAAAATCTGGCACATTGACCTTCCAACACTCGTTCCAGTCACCGTCATCATGCTGATTCTGAGTCTGGGCAGCATTATGGGCGTGGGCTTCGAGAAAATATACCTGATGCAGAATCCGCTCAACACAAGCGCTTCGGAGGTCATCTCCACGTATGTGTACAAGGTGGGTCTGATTGGTGCGAATTTCAGTTTCTCCTCGGCAGTAGGGTTATTCAACTCCATTATCAACTTGATCCTGCTGGTTATCGTCAACGGCATATCGCGCAAAGTATCCCAGAACAGCTTGTGGTAAAGGAGGAGCTTATCCATGTTCAACCTGATTAATCGTAACCGGATCAAGGACCCGCTCGGTGATCGCATTTTCATGACATTTAACTATATCTTTCTGTTTGCCATACTGCTAACGGTGTTTTACCCGCTCTTGTATATCATCAGTTCTTCGTTCAGCTCTTCCCGGGCCGTCACATCCGGTCAGGTGTGGCTGTTCCCGGTCGACTTTAACATTAAGGCGTACATCTCCATATTCAAAAGCCAACAGCTTATGCTCGGTTTCTATAACACGATCATCTACACCGTGGTGGGCACGTTCATTAACGTGGCACTGACTGTCATGCTGGCGTATCCCTTGTCACGCAAGTCGTTCTATGGACGAGGAGCCATTATCATTTTCATGATGATCACGATGTTCTTTGATGGCGGTCTGATTCCCACCTACCTCCTGATGAAGGATTTACACCTGCTGGATACACGTTGGGCGATGTGGTTGCCCGGGGCGCTCGCGGTGTTCCAAGTCATCGTGGCAAGGACTTTCTTCCAATCTTCCATCCCGGAAGAGCTTGGAGAGGCCGCAGAGATGGATGGTTGCCGGGATATCCGGTATCTGATCAGCGTGGTTCTTCCCTTATCGAAGCCCATTCTGGCGGTTATGACACTTATGTATGCCGTAGGTCACTGGAATGCGTACTTTGATGCACTGATCTACCTGCGTTCTGAGAAATTGTTCCCTCTCCAGTACGTGCTGCGCAATCTGCTTATCCTGAACGCGGCTGATCCGGCGATGCTTGCCAATACCAGCCAACAGATGCGGGATCAAGGGTTTGAGCAGGTGTTGAAATATGCACTGATTGTTGTTGCGAGTATTCCAATTCTGATCATGTATCCATTTGTACAGAAGCATTTTGTTAAAGGGGTCATGGTTGGTTCCCTCAAAGGTTAATCTTCATGGATTAAGCCCGGATGCCTCTTGAGAGGAGGTGGAAGGAACACGCCGGCTTCCGGGATCGATTTTATATACGTGCAGTACAACTCAATAATTTGCCGTTATGAACAAAAAGGAGGAGTCAGATTGAGAAAATCTTGGATTTCGATGTTGTTTCTGGTCTTTGCTTCGATGGCTTTGTTGTCCGCATGTAGTTCATCCGAGGAATCGGGTGGGAGTAGCGATGGTAGCGGGGAGAGCGGTGGTCCTGTAACCATGACCTTCTTTGCTCCGCAAGGCAAAGCGTCCATGGAAGAGAATGAATTCACCCAATTTATCGAAGACAAGTTCGACGTTACCCTAAAATGGGATCTGGCCCCAACGGACGCCTTGCAGGATCGCAGACAATTGCTGCTGGCAAGTGGTGATTATCCGGAAGTGTTTCTTCACGGCAAGTTCACCACTTCAGACCTTCAAACCTATGGAAAACAGGGCGTGTTCCTCCCGCTACAAGATCTGATTAAGGAGTATGGTCCGAACCTGACCAAGATTATGGAAGAGAAGCCATACTTCAAAGAAGCCATTACGGCGCCGGATGGCAACATCTATGCACTGCCGATCTTCAATGAATGTTACCACTGTACGTATGCACAGAAATACTGGATCAACACAGAGTGGCTGGATAATATGGGTCTGAAAATGCCAACGACAACCGATGAACTGTATACCGTTCTGAAGGCGTTTAAGACACAGGATCCCAACGGTAACGGGAAAGCCGACGAGATTCCACTTACGGGCGCACCGAACAAGTATGTATGGAATGGCAACATTGATGCCTATCTGATGAATAGTTTTATATACAATGACAACGACAAATACCTGATCGTGAACGATGGCAAGGTGAGTTTTGCCGCCAATCAGGAAGGCTGGAAGAAAGGGCTGGAGTACATGAACAAGCTGTATGCAGATGGCTTGATTGATCCAGCTTCCTTCACGCAGAACGATCAGGCGATTGGACAACTGGGGAACAAAGAAGGCGATGAAGTGGTAGGTTCCATTACGACGGCGCTGGTCAGTTATCTCGTGAATACGTATGACAAAGACATCACCCGTCACCAGCACTGGGAGATTGTTCCTCCATTGAAAGGACCGGATGGGGTGCAGACGACAGGCGCCACACAGAGCGTAGGTGAGTTTGAGTTCGCCGTCACCAACAAAGCAACAGAAGCACAGCAGATTGCCGCCATCAAAATCGTGGACTACATGTTCAGTGAAGAAGGTGCGCTGTACGCAGAGTATGGACCAACCGAAGGCAAGGGATGGAAGAAGGCAGATGCCGATGAGAAAAACATCAATGGCGAGCCAGCCAAATACAGCTACTACAACCTGCCTGAGCGGGATCCGAACGTTGTTGTGAACGAGAGCTGGTCACAGATCGGAGCGCATGACTTGTCCAACTCGTTCCGTAATCTGTTTGCCGAAGGGCAGAACCCTTTGGAAGCAGAGGGTTATGGTACACGTCTGGCGCAAGCTACCAATGTGTATGAACCCTATGCACCAAAAGAGGTGTACCCTGCGAACGTATTTATCCGTCCAGAGGATACGGAATCAGCTGCACAATTGACTACTGCCATCAAGGATTATGTGCAGACGAATATGGCACAGTTCATTATCGGTAGCAAGAGCATTGATAAGGAATGGGATGCATATGTCAAAGGCTTCGATGGTCTTGGGCTGAGTAATTATCTTGAGATCTACCAGCGCGCCATTGAGAAGAATCAATAATTGCTGAAGGATTCCATATAGAGGCTGTCCCGTCTGTCACCCGTGACCGGGACAGTCTTCTCCTATGACAACCCCACGTCATCCGATATAATGTACTGAATATTTATGGAAAATTAGCGATCAGCACAAATGATTGTCGTCATTCAGCATGAACAGTAATGGTGGGGGGATCTCGGAGATGAACAACAATTGGTTTAGACGTTTGCTGTTATCGTATCTGCCTGTTTTCTTTATTGTGACGACCATTTTATTCTTTATTTTTTTCCAGGTCTTCAATGAACAGAACCGTAGAGAAGCGCTTAAGGCCAATGAATTCCTGGCCTCACAGGTCACACAATATCTGGACAACTCTTTACGTTCCATTGACTTCAAGGTACTGCGTGAGATTTTGACCAACCCTAACTTGAAGAATTATTTCTCGGTATCTGGCAGCGATGACGTGTATGCCGGCATTCAGGCGGTCCAGGTGGTTGATGAATTGAAAATAGAGTATCCGCTGATCGATTCGATATATCTCGTTCGATATGGAGATGGCACGGTCTTCAGTAACGGGAAGGCTGTTCCGATTGAAGAGTTCCCGGATGCAGACTTTATTGCAGATAGCCGGACGAGAGATGAACAAAAGTGGGCAGGGGCACGAGCATTCCGGGCTTTCCCTTCACAAGCAACGGAGCAGGTGATTACGATTGTGCGAAGTGTAGGGAACGGCAAGGGACTTGTAGTCACCAACGTGGACCTGAGTACCCTGAGGAAGTCCATCATGCAGATGTATGATCCGGAATTTACGTTTGTGAACATCTTCAACCGTTCAGGCGGCAATCTGTGGGATAGCAGCATGCCGGAAGGGATTACAGCTTCCACTAAAACCACATCGGGAGAAGTCTTCTCTGAATTTACGTCGAGTTATAGCGGTTGGAAGGTGCAGACAGGTCTCAATAACGGCAAAATCGTCAAATGGGCTCTGCAATTTTATAATATCTGGTTTGCCTTTGCTGTAGTGGTTGTGTTGATTGGCGTGGTGTGGGTGATCTATGTGACCCGCAGAAACTACAAGCCGATTCAGCAGATTGTCACGTTAATTCAGACCGTCTCTTCGCAGAAGCAATCCGGACTGAACTATGGCAAAGAGAATGAATTCCGTTTCATCCATACGACGCTGGAACGTATGATTGATCAGACGAGACAATATCAGGAGGAGCATGAAGAGAATCTGATTTTGCAGAAAAGGATGTTCTTTCAGGAGTTGCTTGAAGGCACACGAGACTTTACGAGCACGGATCTGACAGCAGAGATGAAAAAGTTCAAACTGCCTGAGCTGGAGCATCGTTGGGCCGTCATGGTAATTGAAATGGATCGGTATGATGCATTTGTGGCGGAGTATCATCATCAGGACCAATCCCTCCTGAAATTTGTGTTGTCCAGTATTCTGCAAGAGAGTGCACGCCATGAAGGAACGGAAGTATGGGCTGAATGGATCTCCGATCAGCGTCTGTACGCCATCCTCTGGATGCCGGATATGGAACAGGCCGAGGAGATGGAGCATCGATTGCTGGCTGGTTATCTGGATAGAATCGATCAGTATCTCAACTTCACCGTAACCATTGGTGTGGGTCGAGTTGCTGTCGATATTCGGGGATTGAGAGCTTCATTGAAAGAAGCTGTGCACGCGCTGGAGTACAAGGCTGTACTGGGGATAAATCGCATCATTCCGTGTAGCGATGTGCCGAATTCGACCAATGATGTGTATGAGTTCCTGAAGACCATCTCACTGCTGGTACAGGCAATGCGTTTATCGGACGATGTCTGGGAAAAGCATTTTGAAAGACTGTTTGAACAAATCAGTGAGTCCGTCTTGTCCCGCCAGGAGATTATGAATACGATCCAATTGTTATTCCAACATTACAATCGGGAATTTGCCGAACTTCCACGGGAATACCAGGATTCGTGGGCCGCTATATTCACCCCGCTTCTCCCAAGGCTTGAGGGCTGGGAGACGTTAGACGATCTGCGTGAGCTGTGCTGGGAAGGGTTCCGGGAACTGGCCCTGCAGATGAAGACGCTACAATGTTCGCGTAAACACAGATCTCATATTCTAGAGATTCGAAAATACATCGAAGAGCATTACAATAATCCCGATCTGTCGCTGAACTACCTTAGTGATCGATTCGATATTAATCCGAAGTATCTGAGCAAGCTTTTCAAGGATGAGATTGGGGAGAAGTTTGTGGATCTGCTCATTAGTCATCGCATCGAAAAAGCCAAACTGCTCATGCAGGAGACCGATAAGGCCATTCAGGAAATCAGTGAAGAAGTGGGATATACGAACTATAATTCCTTCAACCGGGCTTTCAAGAACGTGGTGGGTGTGGCGCCAAGTGACTACCGCAAAGCCATGTGATGCAAGTCCACGCGCCTAACTAATTCCGAACGCATAAGGAGAATGTGCATATGGACTATAAAGATGCTTCGCTTCCCATTCAGGAGCGGGTTCAGGATCTGATCGGACGGATGACAACGGCGGAGAAGATTGGACAACTCATACAGCCGATGGGATGGAAGACGTATGTGAAGGCAGCAGATGGTACAGTACGGGTGACGGAAGAGTTCAAAGCGGACATGGAACAGGGCGGTGTTGGTTCTCTGTATGGTGTGCTTCGGGCCGATCCGTGGACTGAAGTAACGCTGGAGACAGGTCTGACACCACGGCAGGGAGCCGTTGCCACGAATGTCATTCAACAGTATGCCATGGAGCATTCCCGGCTGGGCATTCCGATTTTGTTCGGGGAAGAGTGTTCACACGGGCATATGGCAATTGGAGCGACAGTGTTTCCCGTACCGTTAACGGTGGGCAGCACGTGGAATATGGAGTTATACCGCAAGATGTGTGAAGCCATCGCTGTGGAGACCCGGAGCCAGGGAGGAGCGGCAACGTATTCCCCGGTGCTTGATGTCGTGCGTGACCCGAGATGGGGGCGGACGGAGGAATGTTTTGCCGAAGATCCATACCTGATTGGTGAATTCGCAGTAGAAGCCATGAAGGGACTACAGGGTGACCGCCTCGATTCCAACCAGACGATTGTGGCGACACTCAAGCATTTTGCAGCTTATGGCAGTTCGGAGGGTGCGCGCAATGCCGCACCTGTGCATATGGGATTACGTGAATTGCATGAAATAGATCTGTTGCCGTTCAAAAAGGCAGTGGAAGCCGGGGCTTGCTCTGTGATGACCGCCTATAACGAGATTGATGGCGTACCGTGCACGTCCAGTACGTATTTGCTGAATGATCTGCTGCGCGAGCAGTGGGGTTTTGATGGGTTTGTGATTACTGATTTTGGCGCCATTCAGATGCTGGTTCATGGACATAACACCGCCGAGAACGGGGAGCAGGCCGTAGCGCAGTCCCTCCAGGCTGGTGTGGACATGGAGATGTCCGGGTACATGTACCGCAAACATCTTGGTCAGGCGTTGGAGCAGGGGCTGATCGAAGAGAAGGACCTGGACTTGGCTGTGTGGCGGGTGCTGGAGATGAAATTCAGACTCGGGTTATTCGAGCAGCCTTTCGTAGATCCTGACTTTGCAGAGCAGGTCATCGGATGTGAGGATCATATTCAGTTGGCGAGGGAAGTTGCGCAAGAGGGGATTGTTTTACTGAAAAATGAAGGGGCGGTATTGCCACTCTCCAAAACTGGCACGAAGCTGGCTGTCATTGGCGAACCATATCTATAACCAGCTCGGGGACTATACCTCGCCACAGCCGAGAGAACAGATCGTCACCGTACTGGATGGTATTACGCGCAAGCTTGGCGTGGATTCGGGTCAGGTGCTGTACGCACCTGGTTGCCGGATTAAAGGCGATTCCAGAGAGGGCTTTGCGCAAGCGCTCGCCTGTGCGGAACAGGCCGATGTCGTCGTGATGGTGATGGGTGGTTCCAGCGCCCGCGATTTTGGTGAAGGCACGATCGACTTGCGGACAGGAGCGTCTGTGGTAACCGATGACCCATGGAATGATATGGAGTGCGGCGAGGGCATTGACCGGGCTTCCCTGAATCTCATGGGTGTTCAATTGGAGCTGGTGCAGGAGCTACATAAGCTGGGGAAACCCGTTATCGTGGTCTATATCAACGGCCGTCCCATTGCTGAACCTTGGATTGATGAGCATGTTCAGGCCATTGTGGAAGCATGGTACCCAGGGCAGGAAGGTGGTAACGCGATCGCAGATATTCTGTTTGGCGATGTGAATCCATCTGGCCGTCTTACGGTTTCCATTCCCAAGCATGTTGGGCAGCTCCCGGTCTATTATCATGCCAAACGCACGCGTGGCAAGCGGTATCTGGAGATGGATCTTGCGCCGCAGTATCCGTTCGGATATGGACTGAGCTACACCGAATTCACATATGAGAATGTTAGGGTAGTGCCGGAAGTGATCGGTCCGGAAGATGAAGCACAGGTGATGGTTGAAGTCACAAATACCGGAGCGGCTGCGGGAAGTGAGGTTGTACAGTTGTATATCA
>Ga0209437_100905_pt1 | contig 11706 bp, 9 predicted proteins | sample AraplaL_Cvi_mTSA_FD_184266 | JGI IMG/M metagenome (GOLD analysis project Ga0209437, IMG submission 184266) | Arabidopsis root microbial communities from the University of North Carolina, USA - plate scrape CL_Cvi_mTSA (SPAdes) (version 2) | ecosystem: Host-associated > Plants > Roots > Endosphere ...
CGTGCCCGGTCTGCGACTGAGTTTGGCCGTCCTGAGTTCGGCATAGACCTGTTCCGGCGTGATGCGGCTCATCGCCTCCGTCGCGAGGAAGGGCGCCTTGTCCGGATCGACCCCATCGGGGAACGGGTTAGGCAGGTTGTCGGGCAAGGTCGAGGTCGTCGTGACCAGATCGACGATGCGTACCGGCGTGCCTTCCCATTGCAGGTTGGGGTAGTCGCCGGGCAGATAACGTCGAATGTCGTCCTGCAAGTGGATCTTTCCTTCGATCACGGCATGCGCAAGGATCAGCGCATTGAAGACCTTGCTGACTGAACCGATCTCGTAGACCGAGTTCTCGGTCGGCGGGCTGTCCTTGCCACGCGTGGTTGTACCGAAGTTGTAGAAATGCGGCTGACCATTCTTGACCACGGCGATCGACACGCCGTCGGCGCGGCCGTCAGCAACGAACTGGGTGCCGAGCCGCTGGAATACGCGGTCCATTCGCGCCTGCTCAGGCTCGGCGGTCGTTTGTGCCATGGCAATGGAGGCAGCCATGGACGCGCTGCAAATCAGCAAGAGGATGAGCTTGCGAAACGGCATCGTGTTTTCCCGTAGACGATGGGGTGGCAAACGCCGTACTCGGCGGTAAAGGCTGAGAGCGGATTCGTTAGCGGGAAGGATGCGCGGGTGTGGAAAAAGGTTGAAACGCGACCTTCAACGTTGGGAGGAGGGCGGGCCAGGCAACCTTCGATATAGCTGTGCCAGTGCATCCACCTTCTCCTGGATAACGACCATGTCCGCGTCCACCAGATCGGGAGGCGTCAGAGGCTTGCCGAAGAACCGGGCGAGAAGCTGGTCAGGTGCGGCGTCGAATCCTTCGGCCATCAGCGCGGCGTATCGCTTCTGAAAGTCGGCCGGATCTTTTCGGGCCATGTCGAACATGCGCGTTGCCCACAAGCCCGCGTAAAGATAATTGGCGAGATACAGCGGATCCTCGAACATCAGGCGCTTGCCGATCCACGCGTGCGCCAGTGACGGGTCGATGGAAGGCCAGATCTCGAACCGCCGGGTGATGTCCAGCGTCAACGCATCCATGTCCCCGGCGCCGCGGATCTTGCCGGCAACGACGCCGTCATAGATGCCTTCCTCCCATTGCGCCTCTTCGGCTGAGGTGAAGATCTCGAAGGTCATCTCGTCCAGTTGCGCCTGCAGGTAATACGCCTTCGCCGCGGGATCGTCGGTATGCCGATAGAGGTACTCGTAGAACAGCATCTCGTTGAGGATGGCGATGGCTTCATGCATCCAGCTCGGGCCGTGGTTGAAGAAAGGTGATACCCCGCGCTCGTCCATCAACTGGCTGTGGATCGCGTGACCGCCCTCGTGTGCCACGACGCTGGCTTCCTTGACCGTCGGCTTCCATACGCCGAGAAAAAGCGCGCCGGGAGATCCAGGGGCTGCAAGGGAGAAAGCATCATCTTCGCGCGTGCCCCGCACGGTGGCGAGGTCGGTGCGCTTGTTCGCAGGGTCGAGAAGGGCGCGAAAATGGGCTACGTAGTCACGACCAAGCGGCGCCAGTGACTCGGGAATCACGCGGCGCATCTGTGCGTCGTCGAAAGCAGGTGGCTCGAACCCCGACGTCGGCATCGCGAGATCCCAGCTATGCGCTTGCTCGATGCCGAGCGCGTGTGCGACATGCTCTGCGCGCAGGCGTTGGTACGCTTGTAGCAAGGGCGCATGGGCTTCCACGGCCTTCGCCGTGGCATCTACGTCGGCCCGGGTAAAAAGACGCGCGAAGTACGCGGCCTCCGGCGCATCGTTGAAGTGCTGCAGCTTGGCGACGCGGTCGTTGAGGCGGACGATCCCCACCAGGATCGACGCATAGGTTTCCTCCTGCGCGGCCAAGGCATCCTGGCGCAGCTTCCACGCCTGTTCGCGCACGCGGCGGTCGGGATCGGAAGCAAGCTTGTCGGCATCCTTCCCGACATCGAGGTCGCCGTGCGATGTATGGACATGGCCATAGGCCGTGGCGCGGCGCGTCTTCTGGTAGATGTTCCAGAACGTCTGGCTGTCCTGGTCGGTCAGCGTATCGAGGATGGATTGTTGCGCATCGGGAAGTTCGTGCGGCAGCGCGCGCACGGCGCGTTCCAGCAGCCAGTGGTAGCGCGCGAGCGCGGGCAGGGCAGCCACGTCCTTCGCAAACCCATCGCCACCGATCTTGCGCAAGGTCTGGCGGGTGCGTTCCACGACAGTATCCCCCGCATCGCCCACCGCACGTCGGGACTCGGCAGCGGCATGGTCGTCGATGTCCTGGGCCGTGCGCAGGTGCAGCCATGCCGCGTGGCGTTGGGTGCGCTCCAGCAGGCGTTCGGCCCGGTGCAAATAATCGAGCAGGGCACCGGGAGTGGGGTCGTCGAGGACGGGTAGCGCCGCGACGTCCGTCAACAACGTCGTGCGATCCGTCTCCTCGGCGGCGGGGCTCGCAAACCACAGGCGGGGATCGATGCGCCGGTCTTCGGCGTGAACGGGGGCAACGAGCACCGCCAGCAGAACGAATGGGATGAAGGTCTTCATTGGCCCACGCTAGCAGGCGCGTGAAGGCAACGCTTTACCCGGATTAGCGCGACCTGCGCCACGCCGACGGCGTCATGGCGTGCACCGCGCGGAACGAGCGGGAAAACTGCGCCGCACCCGCGAAACCGCATTCGAGGGCGATGTCCAGCAACGGCCGCCGAGTGGCGCGCAGCAGATGCGCTGCGCGCTCCACGCGCAGCCGGCGCAGGTAGTCGCCGGGCGTGCAGTGGTGAAAGAGCCGGAAGCTCCGGGCGAGATGGACGGGGTGGCGTTCTGCCACGGCCGCCAGATCGGCCAGCGACCAGTCGCGGGCTCGATCGTCATGCAGGCACTGGCGGACCCTGCGCAGCCAAGCTGGCTCCATCATGCTCAGCTCTGCCATGCCGCGACCGGTTTCCGCCAGGACGTCCAGGGCCAGGCCTTCGGCACATAGCGGCGCGCATGCGTCCTCGACCGCCATGGCCTGAACAATGCGCCATCCCAGCGCATGCAGCGTGGCCGACCGACGTATCAATGGGCGCCCGTCCAGTCGCGCGTGGTGCTCGGCCAGCAGGCCGGCCAGCGTATCGTCGGGATGGAAGATGACCTTGCGCGCGCCGCGGTGGCCGAAGCGCTGCTCGTGTTTTGCATGAGCGGGGCAGAACAGAAGATCGCCCGGCTCATGGACGTTGCGCATGCCAAGAATGGTTTCTTCGTAACCGCCTTCCACGACGAGACAGAACCAGGCCTCGTCGTGGCGATGTCCCGCCATGTGGCCGCCAGGGCGGTATTGGGAGACGTGGAGATCGACGATACCGCTCATCCAGATATTCCCGTGCAGGCTATCGCGCCGAGGCTTGCCCCGTGAGCCATGGTTGCGGCTCGACCAGTCGGAATACGTTGGACTCCACGGCGTCCTTGCGCAAGTGGGGGCCGTGGCCTGCACCATAGATGACCAGCACGCGATCGTCGGGCTTGGTGGCGAGCGCGCGGATGTGTGTGAAGATGCGCAGGTTGCGTGCATACCATTGACCGACCCATGCGGCGCCGGGGTTGTTGCTGTCGTCGCCGAACAGCGGCAGATCGAAGTACCCCTTCTGGTCCTCGGCCATACGCTTCGGATCGTTCCACATGAGATACCACTCCGTCACGCTGTGGCTTTTCAGGTACTCGGTTTCCTTCGCCGCCTGAGCTTTCCATGGGGCGACCCTGGCCTCCAGCAGATCGGCCTTGCCATGCGCCTTGGCCCACGCCATCCAATCGTAGTCGGCGTCCTTGCCGGGAGCGTTGTCATTCCAGTCCACGGCATCGACACGTGGCAGACCCAGCTGTTTCGCTAGGCGCAGACCGATCTGGTCGGTCTCGTCTGCCGTCAAGGTATAGCGGCCCGCCCGGTAATCGGCATAGCGCTTGTCCAGTTCCGCTTGCTTCGCATAGGGATATTCGATCGCGACGTGTGTGGGTTTCCAGGCCGCCAGCCGCGCGACCATCGTCTCGATCTCGGCCTGCCGCGCGGGAGTACGCACGTCTTCCACATGTGTGTTGGCGACGTCGCGATTGTGATTGGCCAGGTGGCCGGAGCCCAGGAACATCATCTGCGGAGCCTCCTGGGCGCCCGCGCACAGAGAGACGACAGCCAGGAAGGCAGCGGATACCCAACGACACATGGTGAACCCCATCGGATGGTCTACGAGCCGATGGGATGCGCGCCACGGCGGAAGCGTTGGCATGACTTTCGGCATGCCAACGGCGTGGACCGTCACACTAGATCGCGGCCACCGCAGGTTGCTGCGCCGCATCGCGTGGCGCTTTCGCCACGCGATACTCCATCAGCAGTGCCGACGGCACCGGGCACGCGGGGTGCATGCGCGCCAGTTGCAGGATCGACCCCGACACGCCGCTCATCAGCCCCGGGTTGAACGCATCGCGTGCCAGGCCGCCGACGATGCCGTGCTCCTCGATGCTCGACAACACGATCGCCGCTGGCGGCATGCCGCTATCGGGCACCTGGGACGCGGTGATGCGCGACGCGCGGTTCAAGAGCTCCCAGTTGCTGAGATCGCCATGGCAAAGCGTGTGACTGTGGCCCCAGCCCCCCTCGGCCGCGACGCGCACCGCGCGGCCTAGCGTGTCCAGGTGACGCGGGTGTCCCGTACGTTCGTAGAGATCGCAGGCCGCCAGGCCAATGCCGACGCTGCCATGACACCAGGTGTTCGCGAAGTCCCGGCTATCCGGCTTGCGAACGTCGATCCAATTGCCCGCCTCCGTGTCGTACAGCGATTCCTCGAAGTCGAACGCCCGCTCGGCGAGCGCGAGCCAACGCTGTCGATCGGTGGCCGTCCCAGCGCTACTGAGCGCAAGACGCGTCAACGCCCAGCCCGTACCGGTAGCGCCATGCGCAAAGCCACCGATGGGCTCGTCGAAGATCGACGCGGGCCAGCGCGCGCCGCGTTCATCGACGATGGCCGTGGCTTCGAGGTGCCTGCCGGCACGCTCGGCGAGTGACAGCCAACGTGAATCGCCGGTAGCCTCGGCCAGATTGAGCAGGGGAACGATCGCACCGCCGACGCCTTCGAGAATGTCGAGCACGCGCTCGTTCTCGATGTTCCACTGTTCCATACGTGCGGCCTGTGCCACAGCACGGGACACGTAGCCACGCCCAGGCATCAGCCCATCGAGCACGAGCCACGTCTGCACCTGCGAACCGAGCCCAATGAAGCCGCCGATCGCCTCGGGTTCATCGACGTCTTCCGCCGCGCGCAGAATCCGAAGCACCCCCTCCAGCGCATCGCCGATGCCCGCCACCTCATCGAGGCGTCCTTGGCGCATCTCTTCAGCATAGGTCGCCAATGCCAGCACGATGCCGCCAAGGCCGACGTAGAGATTGGATTGGAGTGTACGCATCTGCCAACCGCCGCGGCCCAGCACCGGGCTGATCCAGGTCATGGTGCGATCATCGCCACGCACGGAGAGACGCAACAGCTGTTCGAGCGTCTGCCGAGCCATGGATCGCCGCCGTCGATCCAGATCGCTCGCATGCGGATGGTGCGCAGATAGGTCGTAGGGAGATCGCTTGTCGTCGTTGAGTCGAACGTTGAGGTGAGCTGTCACGAGGGCGCCGCGGATGGTCAGCTCCTCCAGTTCGACGCGCATGTCCAGCCAGGCTCGAAACACCTCGTCACGCTGCGACGCGTCGAGCACGTTGGCGAAGACGGGCACGTCCCCGTAAAGCATGTCGTCGATCTCGCTGGCGATGAGCGCCGGCTCGGACGGGGCCACCGGAGACACGGCGGCGTTCTTCGCGAGCAGGTCGCGAGCACGCTCGACAGCGGCGGCTTCGTCATGCAGCGATGCGGGATGCCAGAGCATGCGCATGACCTCGACGTACGCCTGCGTCGGCCGCCGGATGCGTCGGATCCGGCACCCGACGAAGGCATCGAGCAGCGGCGCGAGCTCCCCCTTGCGGTGCCGCTCGTTCAAGGTCTCGGTCATCGTGCGGAAGCCGACGACGATGTCCTCCCAGAAGCGCGAGATGTCAGGGTTGAGGCAGGGATGGTTCTTGCCGGTATCGATATCGACGCTGACCAGGCCGACGCGGGCGTCGGTCGTTCCGGGATCGACGATCTCCGGCACGCGGATCTTCGGCTGCTCCCCCTGCAGCGCACCGATGGCGGATATGTCCACGCCGTCCAGCCCGAGAACGGGTGCGCGAAAGGGGACAAGACCCGTCCGCAGGACCGACGAGCGGATGAGCGCCTGCGCAAGATCGACGGCTTCGCCCTTTTGCGAGGGCGGCAGGGGGATCTCGGTGACGAACAGGCTTTCGACATCGACCACATAGGGCACCGTGGAAGAGGCGATCAGGTTCTCGTAGTGGATGTCGGTACCGCCCAGGAGTCGCATGACCGCGAGCCAATGGCCGATGTTCCGATAGAACACGGCAAGCTCGGCATCGTCGACGCAGTACACGTGGTCGACGTGCCGGCTCCACCCGTAATCGCCTCGGTCGAGCACCGCGGGAACGCGTATGCGCGATGGAGCGTCGCGAAGCACCGTGGCGAGAAAGCGATCCAACGCCGCATCGACACGCAGCGACCTCGGCTTGTACATGACCGTGCCGCCGACGAATGTGAGGCGCGCTACGGATTGCCCGCCCTCGTGAACGTCGCCTTCGCCGAGGTGCAATGCGCGCAGCGCGTCCAGATCGGCACCGAGGAAGGCGGACAAGGCATCGCGGTCGGCCTCCAGTCGGGACACCATGGCGACGATGGCCCGGCGTTGCTGATCGAGGGCGCGAGCGAGGCGAGGCCTCAGCACGGGGTAACGTCGATCGATGGCTGCGATGAACTCGGTCGTCATCGAGCGGGCGATAAAGGCGGCGAAACGCGATGCGTCAGAGCCTTCAGGCAGTTCGCCGGACAGCTTCGCTGCGTGCAGTTCGAGCAGAAGCACGCGGTTGAGCTTGCGTTCTGCGTTGTCGCGTAGGGCGCGCTCTGCGGTCGCTGCGACCAGCTCTCTTTCGGCGGCGTCGAGCCCGGCCTGGGCGGCGATGTCACTGGCGAGACGTCGTCGTACGTCATCCGTCAGATAAGCAATGAGGGGAGCAAAGGCGTTAGGCGATGCGGATGCATCCATGGGCGGTCCCTGCATGACCGTTGCAAGCGGGAGGAGCGACGGAAGAGATAGCCGTGGTGGTTGCCACGGCTATCGCGACTACTGCCTGTCAGCAGCAGACGCCCGGCCGGGAAGCCGTACACGAACTGCAATTGGAAATCAGTGCGATATCCGTACTGGTCATGGCCATGAGGGTCTGGTTGTGACCTTCGGTGTAAAGCGGCCCAGCCGGGTTGTCATACCCACCTACGTTGTCGGCGCCACTCAACCATCCCGCGAGGATCTTGTCGGTCTGCATACGAGTACTCCTTACGTGTTACGGGTGTGCGCCCGGACGGTATAGGAATCGCGTCGCGGCGGGCGCGTCCACGACGACACCGCTCAAGCATTCTGAGGAGTTCGCAGCGTGATTTTGTGCGATTTGCCGATTCCGCACGCAATAGGCTTTTCATGCCGACTATGCATGTCTGGCACCATGCGCAGACGCGACAATGGTGTAAGGATGCGTCGATGATCCTCAAGCGCTTCATCCTTCGGCATCGCATGCTCGTGGCGAGCGCCGTGGCATTGTCTGCCGCAAGCGCGCTGTCCACCATGGCGCTGCTATCGCACATCAACGCCATGGCAACGCATGGCGTGCATGCCGGTGACACCGCACCGCTATGGGAAGGCGCGGGCTGGTTGGTTGCGGTCCTCGCGACAGGAGCCGCGTCGCAATTCATTCTCGCCCGTCTGGGTGGCGATCTCGTCGCGCAGCTGCGCATCGACCTCTCGCGCCGATTCGTCGACCTCGAGTACGAAACGCTCGCCAACGAGAAGCACACGATCTTCGGATCGCTCATCGAAGACGTGGCGAGTATCGCGCCGCTGGTCCTCGTCGCACCCTTGCTGGCGTACAACGTGCTGCTTGTCGTCCTGTATGTGAGCTATCTCGCCAGCGTGTCGCCGCCGCTGCTCGCTATTCTCGCGGGCTTTCTCGGCGTCACCGTGGTTGCGTCGATGGCATTGGAACGTTTTCTTCGTCGTCGCTTCGATGCCTTGCGCGATGCGAACGAAAAGGTCTTCGAGTATTTCCGTTACTTGAGCGAAGGAAAAAAGGAACTGGCGCTCAATGCCGCCCGCGCAAAGCACGTCGCCGACGAACTCATCCGCCCGGCCATCGGCCGCTCCCGCCGCCTGATGGTGCAGGTACACACGGGCCTGGGCTTCAACGAGGCATGGACATCGACCGTGATCTACGCATCGGTCTTCGTCATCGTCTACATCGGCTATGCGAGTCTGGCCTTGCCGCAGACGACGATCATGCGGTTCGTGATCGGCGCCTTGTTTCTCAGCGGCCCCGTGGCCTTCATCGTGAGCGCTGCGCGGCAGGTAGGTGTCGGCACGGCGAGCCTTCGGCATCTTCAACGTGTCGGCCTGGACCTCGATGGTGACGGCTCATCGAGACGGTCCGCTGTGCAGGGGAAGGGCGGCGCGTGGCAGCGCATCGCGCTCCGCGGCGTGACCTATGCCTATGCCGGCGAAGAAGAAGGACGCGTGGCGCTAGGCCCCATCGACCTCGACATCCAGCGTGGCGAGTTGCTCTTCATCGTGGGCGGCAATGGCAGCGGCAAGTCGACCTTGTTGCTGCTGCTTGCCTCGTTGCTCACGCCCCGCACCGGGGAACTGCTCATCGATGACGTGCCGCTCGGTCGAGATACGCAACCGCACCGGCAACGCTTCACCGGGGTGTTCGGCGACTTCTTTCTCTTCCCCCACGTACTCGACGCGAGCGGGCGACCGCTCTCCGATGAGCGCATCCGGACCTTGCTGACCTCACTGGGCCTCGGCTCGCTGGTGCAGGTGGAGCAGGGGGAATTGTCCAAGCTCACGCTGTCCACCGGACAGCGCAAGCGCCTGGCGCTGTTGCAGTGCTATGCCGAGGACAGGGACATCTTCTTTTTCGACGAATGGGCCGCCGATCAGGACACGCACTTCCGCGATTACTTCTACCGAACCTTGCTGCCGGACCTGAAAGCTCAGGGCAAGACCGTGGTCGCGATTACCCATGACGACCGCTATTTCGCGCTCGCCGATCGCGTGGTGAAGCTGGAATCGGGACGCATCGTGTCCGATACGCGACGTCGTGACCCGGGGGTCGCCCACGCGGCGGGCGACCAGTCTGCGGATCATCGCGTGGGTTAGCGGCACTGAGCACCGCGTTCGGACGGGATACCGGGTATCGAAAGAACTTGCGTTCGCGTCTTCACGAAGACGTAGACATCGCTTGCCTATCGTTGCCCCACCGATCCCCGAATGAGTGCCCATGAACACCGCATCGCAACGCTCGCCACGTGCGCTCGAAGCGGCCAGTTTCTTTCTTGCCGATGTGCAGGCGGGTGTGGGCCCGTTCCTGGGCGTGTATCTCCAGGCGCACCACTGGGCGCCCGGGCAGATCGGAACGGCGATGACGATCGGCGGCCTCGTGGCACTTGCCGCGACGGCTCCGGCGGGTGCGCTGGTAGACGGCACCACACACAAGCGAGGGCTGGTGGCTCTGGCGAGCGTCGGGACCGTACTCGCGACGCTCCTGCTGCTGTACTCGACCGCATCGCCCGCCGTGGTGACGTCGCAGGTCCTCACGGCACTTACGGGCGCCGTGTTCGGTCCGGCGCTTGCCGGCCTCACGCTGGGCCTGGTGGGACAGAGCGGCTTCGATCGGCAGTTCGGTCGTGTGCAGGTGGCCAACCATGCCGGCAACGTCGTGGCCGCCGCATTGTCCGGTTATCTGGGCTGGCGTTTCGGTTTTCCCGCTATCTTCTTGCTTGCAGCGGCGTTCGGCGCGTTCGCCATCGGTGCTACCTACACCATCCGACGGACGGACATCGACGACCGACGCGCGCGCGGCATGGGCGAGGGGGCGCAGGGCGGGGACGCGGGTACACCCGGCGGCTTCCGCCTCGTCTGGCAGAACCGTGCACTGTTGATCCTCGCGGCGACACTCTGCCTCTTTCACCTCGGCAACGCGGCGATGCTGCCGCTGTTCGGTCTCGCTGTCGTGGGGCGAGGACAGGCCGACCCGGCACTGTTCACCTCCGCCACCATCGTGATCGCCCAGCTCGTCATGATCGTGGCGTCGCTCGTTGCCATGCGTTGGATGCGCACCCGCGGGCATTGGTGGGTCGTCATGCTGACCCTCGTCGCCCTGCCGATCCGTGGCGTGATCGCCGCACTCTGGATGGACACCTGGGGCGTCATTCCGGTGCAGGCGCTCGATGGCATCGGCGCGGGCCTGCAGAGCGTCGCGGTACCGGCGCTGGTCGCCCATCTGATGAACGGCACCGGACGCGTCAATGTCGCCCAGGGCGCGGTATTGGCCGTACAGGGCATCGGCGCGGCACTCAGTCCCGCATTGGGTGGCTGGGTAGCGCAGTGGTACGGCTTCGCCCCCGCGTTTCTCTGCCTTGGCGCGCTCGCGGCGTTCGCCATCGTTATCTGGTCCTTGGGCCGCGCCGCCTTCCCCCACACGACTCCCCACTCATCTCGTATGCCACAGGAAGCACACCATGCATTGGATTGATCCCGACCATCTCCCGATCACGCGCGGCAAGATCGCGCGCCTGTTGCTTAATCCCCACGGCCATCTCGACGGTGTATTGCTGAAGGACGGGACCGAGGTGCACATCCCGCCGCATCTGTCCGGCAAGCTTCTGCCACGCATGAAGATCGGCGACAGCATCGTGGTACGCGGCGTTCGCGTGCGCGGCAAGCCTCTTATCGTCGCGGTTGCCGTCGAGCCCGCGCATGGCGCGGCGGTCGTGGACAACGGACCGCAGGCCGAAAAGACCGTCGAACGTCACACACCGACCAAGGCAGAACGGTGGGGATACAGCGGCGTCATCGAATACCTCGTCCATGGCCCCAAGGGCGACGTCCACGGCGTGATCCTCGACGACGGCGTGCATCTTCGTTTCCCGCCCCATGCGGCGAAACGCTTCGCCAATGTCTTGAAGGTCGGTCGCGAGATCGAAGTGGAAGGCACCTGGCACGAATCGCCCCACGGCGTCGTCATCCACGCCGATCATCTGGCTCGCGCGGGGAGGCCGCTCGAAGCGGTCGAGTGAGGAGCCTGGGAGGGGCCGCCTGGATGGCGCTCCCTTGGCAGATCAGGCCGGAAGCCGACGGAGCGGTAGCTGTGAGGTGCATGTTTCTCGCCGCCATGGCGGCTCCTGCGACGACGGTGTCGCCACGCGCGCGACGCCAGGCCCGCTGTATGATCGCCAGTCATACGGCCTGCTCGGAGCCCGCATGTACGTTCCACCGTTGTTTACCGAATCCAGGCCCGAGGAACTCCGGCGCATCATTCAAGCGCATCCGCTCGGAATGATGGTCACTAACACGGCCGCTGGATTGGAGGCCAACCACCTGCCGTTCGTCTTGGACGAGAGCCGCGGTGCGTTCGGAGTGCTGCTCGCCCACGTCGCCCGCGCGAATCCGATCTGGCAAGAGGTTCGGAATGGCGATCCCGTCTTGGTGGTGTTTCGTGGCGCGCAGGGTTACATCTCCCCGAGCTGGTACGCGAGC
>Ga0209437_100906_pt1 | contig 11703 bp, 10 predicted proteins | sample AraplaL_Cvi_mTSA_FD_184266 | JGI IMG/M metagenome (GOLD analysis project Ga0209437, IMG submission 184266) | Arabidopsis root microbial communities from the University of North Carolina, USA - plate scrape CL_Cvi_mTSA (SPAdes) (version 2) | ecosystem: Host-associated > Plants > Roots > Endosphere...
CGCCTCGTAGTCGCGTGGCGTCTTCAGGAACCCATCGATGCAGCGTGCGTCGTTGGCCTCTTCGTCCGTGGAAAGCAGAAGGGCCATGTCGCCCTGCGTCGCATTGGCGACCGCCACGAGCGCGGCAGCCGCGCCCTTGATGTCACACGCGCCCAGACCGACCGCGCGATCCTGACCCACGCGCAGCTCGAACGGACTGGCCGTCCAATGCGGCGAATCGGGCACGGTGTCCAGATGCACGTTGAACAGGTACTTCGGCTTGCCGCGCACGGCGTACAGATTCACGGCACCGGCGCCGAAGTCCGTTACCTGTACGTCAAAACCGGGGAGGTTCGAACGCAGGTAATCGAAGATCCCGTCGGTGCCGATCGTTCGTGGCGGGTTGCGCGTGTCGAAGCCGACGAGCGCGCGCAGATGGTCGAGTGTGTCCTGAAGGAGCTTATCCATGAGCCTGTATCAGTTCCCGTTGGCGCGATCGACTTCGGCCCAGAGCGTGGAGCTCATGCCGTAGAGCTTGATGAAACCTTCCGCCTCGGCCACGCCCCAGTCGGCCGCCTGGGCGTAGGTCGCCTTCGACGACTGCAGGATGTGCTTCGATTCGACCTTCACCGCATACACCGTGCCGCCGCGGGTTTCGATGATGACCTTGCCGTCCACCTTGCGCTGCGTGGAGACGAGGAAGGCTTCGAGATCCGCCTTGATCGGATCATTGAAGAAACCTTCATAGGCGACCTCGGTCCACTTCCGACCGATCTCGGGCTTGAAACGATTCTGCTGCTTCGACAGCACCGTTTCCTCCAGCGCACGGTGTGCCGTGAGCAGCGCGGTCAGTGCCGGCGCCTCGAACACGATGCGGCCCTTGAGACCGATGTTCGTATCGCCCGTGTACATGCTGCGACCGACGCCATACTTGGCGAGTTCGCGGTTGAGGAAGCCGAGGATCTCGGGGCCCGAGGCCGGTTTGCCGTTCAACGAGACGGCCGTGCCCTTCTCGAAGCCGAGTTCGATGCGCAAGGGTTCGGACGGCCATTCGGCACGAGGCGCGCACCAGGCGACCGCGCCCTCTTCCGGAATCTCCCACGCATCGATCTCGCCGCCCGAGATCGTCACACCGAGCACGTTCTCGTTGATCGTGTAGTGCTTGGTCTTGGCCCGCACTTCGAAGCCCTTGTCTTCCAGGTACTTCTGTTCGTACGCACGCACCTGGGTGTGCTCGCGCTGGATCTCGCGGATGGGGGCGACGATCGTGTAATCGCCGAGTGCCTTGACGGTGAGATCGAAACGCACCTGGTCGTTGCCCATGCCAGTGCAGCCGTGCGCGAAGAACTTGGTGCCGAGTTCGTCGCAACGCTCCAGCGAGGCTTTCACGATGAGATAGCGATCGGACACCAGCAGCGGATACTGCCCCTGGTAGAACTCGCCGGCCCAGATCAGCGGGGTGACGAAGCTGTCCCAGATGGCCTGCGCGGCGTCTACCGTGCGATGGGACGCTGCGCCCAGCTCATGAGCGCGCTGCTCGATGTATTCGCGCTCTTCCGCCGAGACGCCGCCCGTGTCCACGAAGACGGTATGCACGGCATAGCCGCGCTCGATCAGGTAGGGGACGCAGAAACTGGTGTCGAGGCCGCCCGAAAAGGCGAGGACGATATCGTTACTGGACATGCTGGCTCCGGAGAAAGTCATGGAATCGAAAGGGGCGAGACGAATCAGAAGCCGAGGCCGGACGGTGCGCCCGACGACTGCGAGATGAGCGAGGCCATGACCGCCTTCTGCACGTGCAGGCGGTTCTCGGCTTCGTCGATGGCGATGCATGCGGGGGAATCCATCACGGCATCGGTGGCCTTGATGTTCCGGCGCAGGGGCAGGCAGTGGCTGAACAACCCGTGGTCGGTCAGCGCCATCTTGGCCTCGTCGACGATGAAATGTCGGTGCGCGTCGCGGATCGCCTTTTCCTCATCCCATCGGCCGAAATACGGAATGGCGCCCCAGCTCTTGGCGTAGACGACGTGCGCGTCGCGGTAGGCCGATTCGATGTCATGCGACACGCGCAGCGATCCGCCGTTCTCGCGTGCGTTGGCTTCGGCGAAATCCATGTAGCGCTGGTCGAGCACATACTCGGGCGTCGGGCACAGCAGTGTCACGTCCATACCCATCTTCGTCGCGATCAGCAGCGCCGAGTTCGCCACAGCGGTGTTAAGCGGCTTCGGATGGTAGGTCCAGGTCAGCACGTACTTGCGGTTCTGCAGGTCGCCGAGGTGCTCCTTCAGAGCGAGCGCGTGGGCAAGCTCCTGGCACGGATGCGTGATCGTCTCCAAGTTGATCACCGGGACCGTGGCGTACTGCGCGAACGCGGCAAGCACCTTGTCCTGGCGGTCCACCGACCAATCGACGAACTTCGGAAAGGCGCGCACGCCGATCATATCCACGTACCGCGAGAGCACCCGAGCGACCTCGGCGATGTGTTCTTCGGTCTCGCCATCCATCACGGCGCCGACCTCGAACTCGATCGGCCATGCGTCCTTACCCGGCGACAGCACTACCGCATGGCCGCCGAGCTGGAAGGCACCGAGCTCGAAGCTCGTGCGCGTGCGCATCGACGAATTGAAGAACAACAGTGCGATCGACTTGCCTGCCAGCTGCTGGCCCTGGGGCGAGCGCTTGAACTCGGCCGCCTGGTCGAGAAGGGCGTCGATCTCGGCGCGGCTGTAGTCCTGGGTGGAAAGGAAATGGCGAACGGTCATGGCGATCCAGATGGGTCGATGGCCCGGAGGCGGTGGAGGAAAGAGAAATCGGAAACGAAAAAACCCGGCACGTGGCCGGGTTTTTTAGTCGGTACGAATGAAACGCGCGCGACAGCCTACCCGGCCGATGGTCCCATGTACGGTCGACGAGCACGCGACGTCATTCCGGCGGCCATACGGGCGCTGGTCAAGACAATCGCGGTGTAGACAGTGTGGGACACGGCTGGGCCTGGAAACGTTGAACCGCGATCATGCCGGGATTTGGTGCGACGCGCAACAAGTCAGGCGGGCGGGGACCACACGGCGCCGGCATGGCCGGAAACGAGAAAGGCCGCGGTCTCCCGCGGCCTTTCCAAGAGCTTCACCGACCGGGTCAGTCGGCCGGCGCGACGCTCACGCGAACACGCAGGCGCTCGCCCGGGTCGTAGTTGAGCCGCGAGACGTAGACCTCGCCGCGATAGCGATATTCCACGTCGTAGCCGGCGATGCGGCGCTGCTCGGAGATCGAGCTGACGTCGCGGCACCGGGTCTCCGTGCCTTCGTAGGTACGGTCGCCGTTGCGGGCAATGCCATTGCCGACCGCGCCGCCGGCCACCGCGCCGACCACGGTAGCGGCCTTGCGGCCGTCGCCCTTGCCGACGGTGTTACCCAGCACGCCACCGACCACGGCGCCGAGAATGGTGCCGGCCGTGCTGTTGCCGCTCGACTCACGGCGGACGACGGGTTGGTCGTAGCACTCCTGGCGAGGCGTTTCGACACGAGCCACACCGTAGACGGGGTCGACCCGCAGGACGTCCGCCCAGCCGAAATGGGTGTTGTCGTCGGGCCCGGGCGGCGGACCGTAACGACCATCCTGCGCCATGGCGCCACTGGCGAAGACCGCGAGAACGAGAGCGGGGATGAACAACAGGCGAGACATGTGGGAGAACCTCCAGCCAGGCGCAAAAGGAGCGCCTACTGGCGTGCATTTCAACAAGTTCACGCTGAATCCACGCTTAGAACGGACGGGTGCGGCAGCGTGCCGCGTGTCAACCGATTCGGCGCATGCGCGTGCGCCGGGATGCGGGCAGGCTTGGTACTATCGGCGACCGGCCGCCCGCCGCGCTCGTCCACGGATTCACGATGCAGATTTCGCTCTACAACACCTTGTCTCGCCGCACGGAAGCGTTCACGCCGATCGATCCCCAGCGGGTGACGATGTACGTCTGCGGGCCCACCGTCTACAACTACATCCATATCGGCAACGCCCGGCCACCGGTCGTCTTCGACGTGCTGGCCCGGCTCATCCGCCGGCATTACCCAAAGCTGGTTTACGCCCGCAACGTGACCGACGTCGACGACAAGATCAACGCCGCAGCGGCCGCTGCGGGCGTGCCGATCGTGGAGATCACCGACCGCTACGCCAAGGCCTATCGCGAGGACATCGCGCGGCTGGGCGTGGCCCCGCCCGACGTCGAGCCCCACGCCACGGCGCATATTCCGCAGATCATCGCGATGATCGAGCGCCTCATCGCCACGGGCCATGCCTACGAGGCCGAAGGGCATGTGCTCTTCCACGTCGAATCGTTTCCGGCTTACGGCGCACTGTCGGGGCGCGATCCCGACGAGTTGCTCGCCGGTGCGCGGGTCGAGGTCGCGCCGTACAAGCGCAGTCCGGGCGACTTCGTGCTGTGGAAGCCCTCCGATGCCACCCTGCCCGGCTGGGACAGCCCCTGGGGCCGCGGGCGCCCGGGCTGGCACATCGAGTGCTCCGCCATGAGCGAGGCCCACCTCGGCGACACCATCGATATCCATGCCGGCGGGGTCGACCTGACCTTTCCGCACCACGAAAACGAGATTGCCCAGAGCGTCTGCGCCCACGGCGGCAAGCCCTTTGCCCGCTACTGGCTGCACAACGGCATGCTCACGTTCGAGGGGCGCAAGATGTCGAAGTCGATCGGCAACGTGCTCCAGTTGCATGAACTGCTGGAGCGGCATCCAGGTGAGGCTCTGCGCCTGATGCTGCTGCGCGGCCATTATCGGCAACCGCTGGACTGGTCGGACGCCGCAATGACCCAATCCGTACGCACGCTCGACGGCTGGTACGGCGCCCTGCGCGACCTCGCCGACGTGGATGCTGGCGAACCCGTCGTGCCCGCGGCGGTGGAAGCCGCCCTGTGCGACGACCTCAACACGCCGCAGGCTCTGGCCGAGCTGTCCCAGCTTGCCGACGAGGCGCGGCGCGCTCAGGGTGACGCCCGTGCTGCCGCCAAGGCCGCGTTGCTGGGCGGCGGTGCCCTGCTCGGCCTGCTCCAGCAAGATCCCGAAGCGTGGTTCCGGCAGGGCAACCCCGGCGATGCGATCGACGCTGCCGCCATCGAGGCGCTGCTCGAAGAGCGTCGTGCCGCCCGCGCGGCAAAGGATTTTTCACGTTCCGACGCGATCCGCGATCAGTTGAAAGCCCTTGGCATCGCCATCGAGGACAGCGCGCAAGGCACGCGCTGGAGCGTGGTGAAGGCATGACGACCGCACGCGAAGCCACTGCCGCCGAAGCCCAGGCCGCCATCGCGGAGGAGTTCGCCTTCTTCGGCGACTGGACCGAGCGCTACCAATACCTCATCGACCTGGGGCGCCAGTTGCCCGTGTTCCCCGATGAGCGCAAGACCGAGGAAAACCGCGTGCATGGCTGCCAGTCGATGGTCTGGCTGGTGCCCTCGGGCGACGCCTCGCGCATGCACTTCGACGCAGCCAGCGACTCCGCTATCGTCTCCGGCCTCATCGCCCTGGTGCTACGCGTGTATTCCGATCGCTCCGCCCGAGAAATCGTTGAGACCGAGCCGACCTACATTGAGCAGATCGGCCTCGCCAAGCATCTCTCCCCCACCCGCTCCAACGGCCTGGCAGCGATGCTGGTGAAGCTCAAGGCGTACGCAGCAGAAGCGCTGGCGAAGGGCTGAGAGGGGTCGCCCTCGCGGCGAAAACCCAAAAACGCGAGTGGGAGCCACAACCGAAGCGCCGGTGGGAGCCACCCTGGTGGCGAAAAGCCAACGGAGCGGTGTAGCCGCGAGGCAAGCTCCCATCGACAGCAGGCTGGCTCCCACCGACAAGCTGGCTCCTACCAGCAAGCTGGCTCCCGCCCGCAAATTCCCATCGCCGCCTTGCTGGCCTCACCAAACGAAAGAGCCCCGCGTTGCGGGGCTCTTTCGTTACCGGGTGCCGGAAAGAACGATCAGTCGCCCATCTGCTTCTGCAGGTGTTCGCGACGCTCCTGCGCGTCGAGCGACAGCGTGGCGATCGGGCGCGCGTCGAGACGATCGACACCGATCTCCTCGTCGGTCTCCTCGCAGAAGCCGTAGCGGCCTTCCTCGATACGGCGCAGGGCCTTGTCGATCTTGGAGATGAGCTTGCGGTAGCGATCGCGCGTGCGCAGTTCGAGCGAGTTCTCGGTCTCGCGCGTGGCGCGCTCGGCCTCGTCGCCGACGTCGCGGACTTCCTCGCGGAGGTTGTCCATCGTCTGGCGCGATTCCTCGACCAGCTGCTCGCGCCATTCCTTCAACTTGTTACGGAAATAGGCGAGCTGACGGGGATTCATGTACTCCTCGTCGTCACCCGGCTTGTAGCCCTTCGGGAGGTCAATGACGGTCGAAGCGGGCAGCGCATAGCGGCCGTCTTCGCGCGTGATGCCGTTATCGGCGGTATGGGAGGCAGTGCTGTTCATGCTTGCTTGAGCGGACTTCTCGTTTCTGGATGGGTTGGTGCCGGCCACCGCGGACGCAGTCCGGGGTGGCGCGGCGGCAACTGCCGATGCCGAACGACCCTTTTCAGGGCTGGCGGCGGGCGCGGCGGTTGCGGTTTTCTTGGCGGGTGCAGGCGCCGGGACGGGCGCCGACTTCACCGGTGCCGGCGGCGCTTTCTTCGCAGCGGCCGGCGGCGTTGCTTTCTTGGCGGCGACCGGAGACGCCTTTACGGGCGCCTTTGTGGCCTTCGCCGGAGTTTTCGTGGCGGTTTTTGCCGGTGCCGCCTTGGCAGCCTTCACCGGGGCAGCCTTCGCTGGCGCCTTCTTGGCGGCCGCTTTCGGTGCAGGCTTCGCTACGGCGTTCTTCGCCGGCGCAGCCGCTTTCTTCGGGGCAGGCTGGGCCGCCGTCTTCGCGGGCGACTTCGCGGTTGTTTTGGTCGACTTCACCCCGGCCACTACCGTCCTGGCCTTCTTCACGTCGCCGGCTCCGCCCTTCTTGGCGGCGCCCTTGGCGGTTGCGGAACTACGAGCGTCTTTCGCCATTTCCTTCACCTCGGTGGCCGTGGCGGCGGGGTGTTATAGCCCAGATGCGTTACCCCAGCAACCTATCTTCTGGGATACTGTGGACTGCTTATGCCGGCGAACACCGACACACAGTGACCCGCCTCCTCCTATTCCTGCTTTCCCTCTACAAACGCTGGCTGAGCCCCCTGCTCGGAGCCCGCTGCCGGTTCCATCCCTCCTGTTCCGATTATGCCCGGGTCGCCATCGCCCGCTTCGGTCCGCTGCGCGGCGGCACGCTCAGTGCGTGGCGCATCCTGCGCTGCCAGCCGCTTTGCGAAGGCGGCCACGATCCCGTACCCGACCAATTCGTCCTGCGCCGCTGCGGCGCTCAAGGAGCACATACCCATGACTGACGCCTGGCTCATCAAGAACGCCGAACTCGTCAACGAAGGCCGACGTTTCACCGCCGACGTCCGCGTCAGCGGCGGAAAAATCGAAACGATCGCGCAAGGCTTGGAAAATCGGCGTGACGAACAGGTCATCGACGCCACCGGCCTGTGGCTGCTGCCGGGCATGATCGACGATCAGGTGCATTTCCGCGAACCCGGCCTCACGCAGAAAGCCGACATCGCCAGCGAATCCCGCGCGTGTGCGGCAGGCGGCATCACCAGCTTCATGGAAATGCCGAATACGAAGCCACCGGCACTGGACCGCGACTCGCTCGAAGCCAAGTACTCGCGCGCTGCCGAAACCTCCGTGGTCAACTACGCGTTCTATCTCGGCGCGAGCAACGACAACCTCGAGGCCATCCGCGCACTCGATCCTAAGAGCGCACCGGGCATCAAGGTCTTCATGGGCGCTTCCACCGGCAACATGCTGGTCGACAACCCGGAAACCCTTGACCACATCTTCCGCGATGCGCCGACACCGATCATCACGCATTGCGAAGACACGCCGATGATCGATGCGAACCTCGCGAAGGCGCACGAAAAGTACGGCGAGGACATCCCCGCCTGGGAACACCCCCATATCCGTTCGCGCGAGGCCTGCATCAAGTCCACGCGCCTCGCGATCTCGCTCGCGAGAAAGCACAACACCCGTCTCCACGTGCTGCACATCTCCACCGCCGACGAGCTCGCCCTGTTCGAACCGGGTCCTATCGAAGGTAAGCGGATCACGGCGGAGACCTGCGTGCACTTCCTGCATTTCGGCGGCAAGGCCGATTACGACGAGAAGGGTTTCCTCATCAAGTGCAACCCGGCGATCAAGGACGAGGCCGATCGCGAGGCGATCATTAAGGCGCTGGCCGAGGGCCGTCTCGACGTCCTCGCCACCGACCACGCGCCGCATCTGCTCGAAGAAAAAGCACAGAAGTACGACAAGGCGCCGTCGGGGCTGCCGCTGGTCCAATTTGCCTTGCAGGCCGCGCTGGAACGCGTGTTTGAGAAAAAGCTCACCCTGGAGCGCGTGGTCGAAACCGTCTGTCACGCGCCGGCAAAGCTGTTCGACGTCGAAAAGCGAGGTTTCCTGCGCGAAGGCTACGCCGCCGATCTCGTACTGGTGGATCCGAAGCGCAAGCACACCGTGACGCGAGAAGAGGTGCTGTCCAAGTGCGGCTGGTCGCCATTCGAAGGCACCACCTTCAGCAGCAGCATCGTCTCCACCTTCGTCAACGGCCAGCGCGTGTGGGATGGCAAGACCGTGGACGGCAACGTACGCGGCCAGCGGCTGGCGTTCGATCGATGAGGCAATGGTTCGGCGCGCTCGGCGCGCTACTGCTCTCCGGCCAGGCGCAGGCGGCTGCCCAGGACCTTCCGACGAGCGTGTCCCAGGGCGCACTCGTGGTCGCGCATGCCAAACCCGGCGCCCGCGTCTTAGTCGACGACAGACCGGTACACGTAGCCCCCGACGGGGTCTACGTCTTCGGCGTGGGGCGTGACGAGAAAGGCCCTGTCGTCGTGACGGTAGGCGACGTGCGACATAACCTCGCCGTCGTCCCGCGCGACTGGCCGATCGAGCGCGTGGAGGGCGTGCCGCCCGGCACGGTGAACCCGCCGCCGGCCGTGGCCGCGCGCATCGAGCGCGAACAGGCAGCGGTCGTCGCTGCACGTTCGCGGGACGACGCCCGGGAAGATTTCGCACATGGCTTCATCTGGCCCGTCACGGGCCGGATCAGCGGCCGCTTCGGCAACCAGCGGATCTACAACGGCGATCCAAAAGCACCGCACTCGGGCATGGACATCGCCGTGCCCGAAGGCACGCCGGTCAAGGCGCCCGCAGACGGTGTAATCACCTTCGCCAACCCCGATCTCTACCTGACCGGCGGTACGGTGCTGCTCGACCACGGCTTCGGGCTGTCGTCCAACTTCCTGCATCTGTCGCGGATCGACGTGAAGGTCGGCCAGCGCGTTCACCAGGGGCAGATCATCGGCGCGGCGGGCAAGACGGGCCGCGCTACGGGCCCGCACCTGCACTGGGGCTTCAACTGGTTCGGTGTGCGCCTCGATCCCCTGCTGCTGCCAGGCATCGAACCCAATTCCTAGGGCCTGTCCAGGGCCTGTAACAGGCCCTGGACGCGAACCGCTTCAGCGCGCCTTGGAAGCGAACGCCACGGCATCGTGCGGATGCAGGCTTTCGTGATGGGCCACGCGCAGGTGGAAATCGGCGATCCGCGGATCGACCTCGAGCGTTTTCTGAATGCGCCGCGCCGCGTCCTCGCAGAACATCAGGTTCTGCCCGTTGGCGAGGGCGAAGGCCTGCTCGTCGGCGCGCTTGACGGCCGTCTGCACGGGCGTACCGAGCGCAGCTTCCACGTTATCGATCATGTCCACGAGGGGAAACACGCCCTCGCCCACGGGACGAACGCGAATGGTGGCGGTGCTGCGCTGCGCATGCGGCGTGGCGACGATGCCCTGCTCCGTACCCAGCCATGCCAGGATCGTCTCCCGATCCAGCGGCTCACCGGCCGCAAAGGTCTTGGCAAAGTTGTCCTGAATCAGCTGCCGTGACAACGCTGCAGAGGCCGGGCACGTCGACGAATAGACCACGTCCGTGGTGATCTCGATGCGGAAGTCGTCACCGTTGAGCGTGGCGTCGATGGTGACCGGGTACGCACGCCAGCCGCTGTTCTCGCTGCGCAACGACTTGCGGCGCACGAGATGCTCGAAGCGGATCGTGATACGCGCGCGATCGGACAGGCCTTCATGCGAGGACAGGAACGACTGCAACAGGCCGCGTACGCCGGCAACCGTCAACGGGGCCGCCGACAAGGCGTCGGAGACCAGCAGATAGAGCCGCGACATGTGAATGCCGCGCGCTTCCGGCTTCTTGAGATCGACGAAGGCACCGACACGCGCGCCGGTCGAGCGGACGTCGCCGTCGCCGGCATCGAACGCCACCGGCATTTCCATGCCGTCCATGCCTACCCAGTCGAGCGTGCCGACGGCCAGGGCATGTTCCTGCGAAGCGACGTCCGGCAGCAGGCGATGGGGAGAATCGTGGATGTACATCAGGGAAAATCCTTGGGACGTGCCGCGGGCGGCTTACCGTGACCACATGGGGGCCCGGGGAGGTGGCTCAATGGTGAGTGCCGGGAAACGGTCCGTTCAGTTGAATCGCTCTGCATGCCGCGCCGCAAGCCATGCCCGGATCGCCGTGGCGGGGCCGGTGCGCGACTGGCGTCGATGCAACTCGGCGAAAGGCTCGCCTGCGCGGGCGGCCGAGCGCGCCGTGGACAGCGAGGTCCGCCCCTCCAATCCGCGGAAGGTGCTCATCGGCTCCCCCTGCGCCAGCGCCTCACGCAGGCCGTCGGCCAGTTCGCCCAGTTGCGCACGCAACGCGTCGCGACGGCTTGGCGAATCGATCTTGAGTTGCGCGCGCGCGAGGCCGTGCCGCGCCAGTCGCGCCATGGGCAAAGGCAGGCGCTCGCGTTCCGCATCGAGCTCGAGCCGCGACAAGGCGAACACCAGATGCGACAGCGTCGCCACGCGAGACGCGGCCTCGGTCGGCGCGTCGGGACCGAACCACCACATGTTCTCGAGGCGCGCCAGCGCGCCGTGTAGCCCTTGCGAGGCCGCGACCTGTGCCGCGAAATCCGACGGCGTGCCCTGCTCCAGTTGCGCCATCGCTGCCAGCACCGGCGCCAGCCAGCCGTCCATAGGGATCGCGCGGGCCCTTTCGCTCGCGAACAGTGCCTGGGTCAGCGGATGGCGGCCGCCACTGGCCGGAGCACCTGACAATTCCTCCGCCCACCATTGCAGCTTCGCCGCGGCCACGCTCGGCTCACGGATGCCGTAGGCCGTCGCAACCAGTTCCTGCTCGAAGGCTGCGAGCGCCACGCGCTCGTCGCGCACCGACGGCGCGACGAAACCAAGCGCCACGCGCTGCTGCGGCTGCACGGCCAGCCACTTGTCGATGAAGCTCTGGGTGGCACTGTCGCTCACGCCGCAGCCTCCCTGACGCCCAGCAGGGCGGCGAGATCGTCGGGGTGGTCGAGCACGGCATCCGCACCCCATGCGTCCGGATCGCCGCCATCGAGGTAACCCCAGCGCACCGCCACCGTGAACAGCCCCGCTGCATTACCCGCGAGGATGTCGCGGCGGTCGTCCCCGACGAACACCGAGCGTGCCGCCTCGCACCCGGCGAGTGCGCACGCGTGCAGCACCGGCGCGGGATCGGGCTTCTTCACCGGCAGCGTGTCACCGGAGACCACCGCTGCCGGCTTCCAGTGCGGCACAGCCTGCG
>Ga0209437_100908_pt1 | contig 11585 bp, 3 predicted proteins | sample AraplaL_Cvi_mTSA_FD_184266 | JGI IMG/M metagenome (GOLD analysis project Ga0209437, IMG submission 184266) | Arabidopsis root microbial communities from the University of North Carolina, USA - plate scrape CL_Cvi_mTSA (SPAdes) (version 2) | ecosystem: Host-associated > Plants > Roots > Endosphere ...
CGTGCAGATAACCACTGTGAGAGCTGCGGGTGGGAGCCAGCCTGCTGGCGATGAGAACTTGCCTCACCGCTACACCGCTTCGTTGGCTTATCGCCAGCAGGCTGGCTCCCACCCGCAGACTGGTTCCCAGCGGCAAGTTCCCCTCGCCGCCATGGCGGCTCCCACATGCGGCTCCCGCACGCGGGTGCGAGCCCCCGTCAGGGGGCCTTCGCCGTCGGGAAGCTTTCGGGAAGGGTCAGCGACGTTTCGGTGGCGACGTCGGCGGCGGAGCGGGCCAGCTTGACGTTGTAGCTGCCTGCCGCGACCTGCCAGCGCTTCGCCTTGTCGTCGTAGCGGGCCAGCGCCAGCGGTTCCAGCGGGATGTCCACGCGCTGGCTGGCGCCCGGCTTCAGCGATACCTTGCTCCAGCCCGCCAGGCGCCGCGTGCTGGCGCCGGGTGCCGTGACGTAGATCTGCGGGACGTCGGCGCCTGCGACCTTGCCCGTGTTCTTCACCGTAACGTGCGCGACCGGGTGACCGCTCGCGTCCTTGTCCACCGAGAACTCGCTGTAGGCGAAGCTCGTGTACGTCAGGCCGTACCCGAAGGCGAACAGCGGCTCGCGCTTGGTCTTCTCGAACCAGCGGTAGCCCACGTCCGCGCCTTCGATGTTGTAGTCGACGTTGTCCGCGGGTTTTTCCTTGGAGTACAGCCCTGCGCCCGCGATGGTGGTGCGCGGCAATTGCGACTCGTCTTTCGGCCAGGTCAGCGGCAGGCGGCCCGACGGGGCACTCACGCCGTAGAGCAGGCGTGCGATGGCCTCACCGCCACCCGACCCCGGATACCACGCCTGCATGACCGCGCCCACGTGATCCAGCCACGGCATCGCCACCGGACCGTTGGTTTCCAGCACGACGACGGTCTTCGGGTTGGCCTTCGCCACGGCTTCCACCAGGGCGTCCTGCCCGTCCGGCAGGGCGAGGTTCGGGGTGTCGAACGATTCGGCGGCCCACTTCGTGACGAAGACGACCGCGACGTCCGCGTCGGCGGCGGCCTTCGCGGCGGCGGCCGGGTCGGTGCCCTCGTCGAAGCTCACCTTGCCGCCCAGCTTGCGCATGAACGTGAGGGGCGCGGACGCGTGATATTTGACCGGGCCCGGCCATGCCTTCGGTTCCAGCCCCGGCACCGGATCGCCAGCGACGTCGGACACGGCCGACGACCCGCCACCTGCGAGCACGCCCTTGTCGGCGCGACCACCGATGATGACGACGGACTGCCCCTTGCGAGCCAGCGGCAGCAACGCGTCCTGGTTGCGCAGCAGCACCGCGCCGGCTTCCAGCGCGTCGCGCGCCACGATGCGGTCGGCCTCGTAAGGCACCTTGGTGGGCTTCATCGGTTGATCGATGACGCCGTGGGCGAACAGGCTGCGCATGATCCGCTTGACCATGTCGTCCAGGCGCGCCTTCGGGAATTGCCCCGCCGCATACGCCTCGCGCAGGGGCTTGTCGAAGAACACTTCCTTGTCGAAGACCTCGCCGGCCGATTCCTGGTCCAGACCGGCGAGCGCGGCCTTGGCGCCGCTGTGCACGCCGCCCCAGTCCGACATGACCCAGCCCTTGAACCCCCATTCCTGCTTGAGCACCTGATTGAGCAGCCAGTCGTGCTCACCCGCGTAGGTGCCGTTGACCTTGTTGTACGAGGACATCACCGAGCCCGGATCGCCCTTGGCGATCGCAAGCTGGAAGGCGAGCAGGTCCGACTCGCGCAGCGCCACGGGATCGATGTCGGCGCTGAGCGTATTGCGACCGGATTCCAGGTCGTTGATGGCGAAGTGCTTCACCGTGGCGACCACCTTCTGCTCCTGCACGCCCCTCACCGCCGCGCCCGCCATCGTGCCCGCCAGCACCGGGTCTTCGCCCGCGTATTCGAAGTTGCGGCCATTGCGCGGATCGCGAACGAGGTTCACGCCGCCCGCAAGCAGCACGCCGTAGCCCTTGCCGCGCGCTTCGCCGCCGATCATGCGTCCGCCCGCATGCGCTACCGCGGGATCGAAGCTGGCGGCGGTCGCAAGACCGGCCGGCAGCGAGATCGCGCCGAGCCCATCGCTGCCCGGTCGGGTGACGCCGAGCCCGGCATCGGTCTCGTTCAGTGCGGCCAGTCCGAGGCGCGGTATGGACGGAACGAAGCCCGCGCCCTCCAGGGATTCGGGCGAGTGCGGCGCCTTGTCGTTCTTCTGGCCGAAGTCCGCGCGGATCATCCGGAACTTCTCGTCGTCCGTCATGGCCGCCACGATCAGCTCGGCGCGGCGGTCGGGCGACAGCGAGCGGTCCATCCACGGACGGTCGGCAGGGACGGCGGCGTGGGCCGTGCCGGCAAGGCCGGCGGCGAGGGCAAGGGCGAGAGCGGAGCGGCGCGCGAGGTCGGTCATGGTCACGATTCGTGGCAAGGAATGCCCCACCATCGCGAAGTAACGTTTTCATCGCAACCCGTGAGACGCCGAAGCGTACGCTGGACGCTTGCCCCGGGGCCGTGCGGACCCCACTTAAGTGATTCAATGAACTCACAAAAGTCGACAGCGCTCAGCGCCTTCCATCCCGCCGTCGCCGCGTGGTTCGCGAAGACCTTTCCCGAGCCCACCGCCGCGCAGGTCGCGGCGTGGCCGGCGATCCGCTCGGGCCGCCATACGCTGGTCGCGGCACCGACCGGCTCGGGCAAGACGCTCACCGCGTTCCTTTCCGCCATCGACGATCTCGTGCGCGAGGGCGTGGACGAAGGCGGGCTGCGCGATCGCACCACGATCCTCTACGTGTCGCCGCTGAAAGCGCTGTCGAACGACATTCGCATCAACCTCGAGGCGCCCCTGGCCGGGATCCGCGAAGAACTGCGCGCGCGTGGTCTGCCGGATCTGGAAATCCGCACCGCCGTGCGTACGGGCGACACACCGTCGTCCGATCGCGAGCGGATGAAGCGTCGTCCGCCGCACATCCTGGTTACGACGCCGGAATCGCTTTACGTACTGCTCGGCTCCGAGTCTGGACGCGCCATGCTGCGGAACATCCGCGAGGTGATCGTCGACGAAATCCATGCCGTCGCGGGAAGCAAGCGCGGCAGTCATCTCGCGGTCTCGCTGGAACGGCTGGAATGCGTGGCGCAGCGGCGCATCACGCGCATCGGCCTCTCCGCCACGCAGAAGCCCATCGAGCGCGTGGCGGCCTTCCTCACCGGCAACGAGCGCGAAGACTGCGCCCTCGTCGACATCGGCCACAGCCGCGCACGCGACCTGGCGCTGGAAGTACCGCCGGTACCGCTGGAAGCGGTGATGTCGAACGACATGTGGCAACTGGTCTACAACCGGCTCGCCAACCTCGTCGAGCAGCACCGCACCACGCTCGTCTTCGTCAACACACGTCGCATGGCCGAGCGCGTGGCGCGGCATCTCTCCGAGCGCCTGGGCAACGATGCGGTGGCCGCGCACCACGGCAGCCTCTCGCGCGAGCAGCGCCTCGACGCGGAACAACGCCTCAAGCGCGGCGAGCTGCGTGCGCTGGTCGCTACGGCGTCGCTGGAGTTGGGCATCGACATCGGCGATGTGGACCTCGTATGCCAGATCGCCTCGCCCCGCTCCATCGCGGCGTTCCTGCAGCGTGCCGGTCGTGCCGGCCATGCGGTCGGCGGCACGCCGAAAGCACGCCTCTTCGCGACCTCGCGCGACGACCTCGTGGAATGCGCCGCCTTGCTCGACTGCGTACGGCGTGGCGAACTCGACACGTTGATCATCCCGCACGAACCGCTGGACGTACTGGCCCAGCAGATCGTGGCGGAAGTGGCCTGCCAGGAGTGGGACGAGGACGCGCTCTACGATCTCGTACGTCGCGCCTATCCGTTCCGCACGCTGAAACGCGAGACCTTCGATGAAACCGTAAGGATGCTGGCCGACGGATTCACCACGCGCGTGGGTCCGCGGGGCTCGTACATTCATCGCGATGCGGTGAACCGACGTCTGCGCGAACGCCGCGGTGCGCGGCTGACGGCGGTCACCTCGGGTGGCACCATTCCCGACACCGGCGACTACAACGTCCTGCTCGAACCTCAGGCGACCGTCGTCGGCACGGTGAACGAAGACTTTGCGGTGGAAAGCCTCGCGGGCGACATCTTCCAGCTCGGTAATCGTTCGTACCGCATCCTGCGCGTGGAGATGGGGCGTCTTCGTGTGGAGGACGCTCAGGGCGCGCCGCCGAACATCCCGTTCTGGCTCGGCGAAGCGCCGGGACGAACGAACGAGCTGTCGCTCGGCGTGTCGCGTCTGCGCGAAGCCTTGTCGGCCGCGTTCGACGAAGGCGGTCGTGAGGCAGCGCTGGCGTGGCTCACGGGCGAACTGGCCCTGACCAAGGCCGCGGCAGAGCAGATCGTGGATTACCTGTTCCGCGCACGCGCGGCGCTCGGTGCGTTGCCGACGCTCGACACGCTGGTGATGGAGCGCTTCTTCGACGAATCCGGTGGCACCCAGCTCATCATCCACACGCCGTACGGCAGCCGGATCAACCGTGCCTGGGGTCTCGCACTGCGCAAGCGCTTCTGTCGCAAGTTCAACTTCGAGCTGCAGGCCGCAGCGACGGAAGACGCCATCGTGCTCTCGCTGTCCACCAGCCACAGCTTTCCGCTGGATGAAGTGGCGCGCTATCTGCACTCGCAGTCCGCCGAGCACGTGCTCGTGCAGGCATTGCTCGATGCGCCGCTGTTCGGAGTGCGCTGGCGCTGGAATGCGACCACGGCGCTGGCGCTGCCGCGCTTTACGGGCGGCAAGAAAGTGGCGCCGCAACTGCAGCGGATGAGGAGCGAGGATCTGCTCGCGACCGTGTTTCCCGATCAGGTGGCCTGCGCGGAAAACCTCGCGGGCGAACGCGAAGTACCCGATCATCCGCTGGTGAAGCAGACGCTGGACGATTGCCTGCACGAAGCGATGGATTGCGAGGGTCTGCTGACGATCCTGCGCGGCCTCGAAAGCGGGCGCATTCGCATGGTGGCTCGCGATCTCGCCACGCCGTCGCCGCTCGCTGCCGAAGTGTTGAGCGCGGCGCCGTACGCGTTCCTCGACGATGCCCCGTTGGAAGAGCGCCGCACGCAGGCCGTGCAGTCGCGGCGCTGGAACGATGCGGAAAGCGCCGACGATCTCGGACGTCTCGATCCGGAAGCCATCGCCTCCGTGCGCGAAGAAGCCTGGCCCGAGGCGCGTAGCGCGGATGAGATGCACGAGGCCCTGGTCCAGCTCGGTGCGGTTACGCTCGACGAAGTGCACGACAACGCGGGTTGGGCGGCGTTGCTCTCCGCCTTGGCGACGGACGCGCGCGCGACGTTGTTGCGCGCGGGCAATACCTCGCTCTGGGTGGCTGCCGAACGCCTGCCCGTCTGGCGCGCGATCCATCCGGAAGCGATGCTCACGCCATCCATTGCCGCGCCCGCGGAGTTCGAGGCACAGGCATGGACGCCGGAGTCGGCACGCGTCGACATCGTGCGTGGACGCCTCGGCGGCCTGGGGCCGGTCTCTGCCGAATCGCTGGCTGCGTCCTTGGGCGTGGCATCGATGGACGTGAATGCAGCGCTCGTGTCGCTCGAAAGCGAAGGCTACGTCATGCGCGGTCCGTTCTCGCCGGGCGCGACGGACACCGAATGGTGCGAGCGGCATCTGCTCGCGCGCATTCATCGCTACACGATGGGCCGCCTGCGTCGCGAGATCGAGCCGGTCGCGCCGCGCGACTTTCTGCGCTTCCTGCTCGACTGGCAGCACGTCACGCGCGCCACCCAGGTCGCCGGTCCCGATGCCCTGGCCGGCGTTATCGGTCAGTTGGAAGGGTTCGAGGCGGCCGCCGGCTCATGGGAATCCGAACTGCTCCCTGCGCGTGTCACCGACTACAGCATCGGCTGGCTCGACGACCTGTGCCGCGCTGGCCGCGTCGTCTGGAGCCGGTTGCGGCTCGGGTCGGGTAGCGGCGGCCCGGTTCGCTCGACGCCCATCGTGCTCTTGCCGAGGCGGCAACTCCCGATCTGGTCCGCTGCCGCCCCCGTGTCTACCGAGGAGGTGTCGCTCTCGTCGCGGGCGCAGGCGGTGGTCGATGCGCTGCGCGACGAAGGTGCGTTGTTCTTCGACGAGCTGGCGTCCACCACCCGCCTCCTGCGCACGGAACTGGAAGACGCGCTGGGCGAGCTGGTCGCTGCAGGTCGCGTCACGGCCGACAGCTTTGCCGGCCTGCGCGCCTTGCTGCTGCCCGCATCCAAGCGCAACGGCAGCCGGCATAGGCGCACGCGCAGGCACATGCTGAGCGGTATCGAAGACGCGGGACGCTGGGCGCTCGCGCGTCGCGCGAACGAATCGCGCACCGACGCGGATGGTCTCGAACACATCGCCCGTACGCTCTTGCGTCGCTACGGTGTGGTGAGCTGGCGCATCCTCGAACGCGAAGCCGCATGGCTGCCGCCATGGCGAGACCTGCGTCGTGTGTATCACCGACTCGAAGCCCGCGGTGAAATCCGTGGCGGTCGCTTTGTCGACGGTCTCGTTGGCGAACAGTTCGCGCTACCCGAAGCGTTGCCTGCGCTCAGGCAGATTCGTCACCGCGCGCACGATGGCGAGATCGTCTGTATCGCGGGCACGGACCCGCTCAATCTCGTTGGCACCATCGTCGTAGGCACCAAGGTACCTGCGACGATAGGCAACCGCATCGCCATTCGCGATGGCATGCCGCTGGCAGCGATGATCGCGGGCAAGTTCGTGACGCTGATGCCGCTGGAAGGCGACGAGGAGCGCGAGGCGCGTACCGCCCTGCAACGCAAGGCGGACATGCGGACGCCGGTACCGTTGTTCTGATACTGGCGTCCGTGAGTACGCGCGATCTGCCTAGCGAAGCTGCACGTCGCCCAGCACCCAGAGCTTCGGACCCGGTTTGCCGGTGATGACGAAGCAGAGATCGTGCGTGCCCTCGCGCTTGGGCAGAATGCCATCGAGCGTGGCGCGTCCGTCCTTGGCCTTCGCGAGCGGAATGCTCGTCAGCTTCGGGCCGTCGCAGGTGTCCTGATGGACTTCCAGTTCGCCCGCGGCCGAACGTGACTTGCGCGACACGATCCCCTTGGTGTCTTTCCAAAGCGCGTAGTTGTACGGAAGGCGATCCACGGTCACCGCGACGCCGTAGCGGCCGTCCAGCTTCACGCCCTTCCACATCCAGCACGTATCCATGATGTCTACCTTGTAGACGGGACGGCGACCGTCCACGGCTTCCGGCGATTCGAGGCGAAGGACGAGCTTGTCGCTGCATGTGGCGAGTTCGTCGCTGCTCCGGCTCAGCAGCGAGGCGGCGTCGATCTCGCGATCGCGCGGACCGGCAAGCCCGAAATTACCGGCGAAGGCATTCGCGCGCACGGTGGTCGGCAGCGATACCTCGAACGGACCGGTATAGGCCGTGGACTGCGCGGTAGGCGCCGAACCGTCCGTGGTGTAGCGCAGCGCGCCGTAACCGCTCTGGTTCGACAGCGTGACGGTCGCCTTGCCATCCGTGGCAGGCGCCACATCGATGGCCGCGGCGTACGCCCCGTCGGACGGCACGATTCCCGCCGCGCGATACCGCGACATCTGCGCCGGCAGGCGCGCGATGAATCCATTCCAGTCCGCCTTCGGCGACCAGGTACGCTCGGCCAGCGCCGCCATGCGCGGGAAAATCGCATGCTGCGTGCGGTACCAGTTGGGCAGGTACTCGCTGAACACCGTGACCTCGGCACCGAGCACGTGCTTCGCCTTGTCGGCGGTGATGTCCGTTGGCACCGGCTCGAAGTCGTAAAGGGTCTTGAGTGTCTGGCCTGAGGGGCGCCCTGGTTGTTCGTCGGGCAGCGTCGATTGCAACTGGTCGAGGTACAGCGTCGGGGACGGCGCGAGTACCACGTCATGTCCCGCATTCGCCGCCTTGATCGCGCCCTTCGTACCGCGCCACGACATAACGGTGGCGCTCGCGGGCACCTTGCCGTCCAGGATCTCGTCCCAGCCTATGAGATGGCGATTGTGCTTTTCGAGGTAATCGCCAATGCGCGCGATAAACCATCCCTGCATCTGTTCCTCGTCGTCGATGCCCAGCGACCTCATCTTCGCCTGCACCGTCTTCGAGCGCTCCCACTCATCCTTGGCCGCCTCGTCGCCACCCACGTGGATATACGTGGATGGGAAGATCGCCATCACTTCATCCAGCACGTCCTGCAGGAAGGTGAACGTGCCATCGTCGACGTTGTAAAGCGCGGTGTTGACGCCCCAGTCGGTCGACACCGCAAGTTTCTTCCCGCCTGCGCCCACTTTCGGATACGACGCTACCGCGGCCTGTGCATGGCCTGGCATTTCGATCTCGGGCACGACGGTGATGTGCCGCTCGGCGGCATAGGCGACGATCTGCCTGGCTTCTTCCTGCGTGTAGAAACCGCAGTAAGGCGTGTCGGCACCGCCGGTAAGTGCGACGTCCGGGCCCACCGGCTTGCGGCAAGCGCCCGTCTCGGTGAGCTTCGGGTATTTCTCAATCTGCAACCGCCAACCCTGATCGTCCGTGAGGTGCCAATGGAAGGTGTTGAGCTTGTGCATCGCCATCTGGTCGAGCAGATGCTGAATCTCGGCGACCGACTGGAAATGGCGACTGGAATCGAGCATCAGGCCGCGCCACTCGAAGCGTGGCGCATCGACGATGTGCACGGCGGGGACGCCGCTGTGCGCGGCGGGATCGGTCAGCAGCTGCCAATAGGTCACCGCGCCGTAGAACAACCCGGTTTCGTCGTTGGCGGCGATGCGCACGCCGCTGGCATCGACGTCGAGCGTATAAGCCTCGCGTCCTTTGACACTGGCCGTGGTCGCAAGGGCGATGCCGCCCTTACCCTTGCCTTCGACGATGGCGGGCGTGATGCCACGTGCCTGGCGAATCCAGCCTTGCAACTGGTTCGCTACGCGCTTCGCCTGCACGTCGCCCTTGGCCACGTTGATGGTCGTCGACGCGTCGAGGCGGAAGTGGCCAGGCAGCCGCTGGAGCTGCGCCGGCATGGGAATGAGCGACAGCGGCGTTTGATCGACGGGACCGGATTCTTGCCTCGGCTGGCTGGCACACGCACTGAGGCCGGCGGCCAGGGCGAGGAAGAGGAATCGGCGCATCGAGGGCTCCTGTCGTGGTGAGGCGATCGGGCGATTGTGGCGCTTTCACTGTAGGAGCCGCTATAGCGGCGAGGGGAGCGGAACCTGCCGGTGGGAGCCAGCCTGCTGGCGATGGGGACTTGCCTTGCTGCTACACCGCTTCGTTGGCTTTTCGCCACCAGGCTGGCTCCCACCTTTGCTTTGTAGGTTTCGCATCGCTACACAGCGGCTCCCGCAGGGGCCAAAAAAAAGGGCCCTGTCGAGGAGTTGACGGGCCCGAGGGGAATGGAGCTTGGGTCGGCGCGGCCGTCCTTGGCCGCGTCGCATGTCGCTTGTCAGAGTTCGAAATGCACCGAGGCCATGTAGCGGCGGCCCGTGGTGTACTTCGCGACCGGCATGGCCGTGATGCCGAGGTACTGCTTGTACTTCTCGTTGGTGAGGTTCATGCCCGCGAGGGTGAACGAGACCTGCTGGTTGAGCTTCCAGCCCAGCGTGGCACCCAGGTCGCCGTAGTCGGCGGTGGTGGCCGGCGGCGCGCCGGCAATGTAGCCACCGGCGAGGTACTTGCTGCGCCAGTTGTACGTGAGGCGGGCACTGAACGGGCCCATCTCGTAGTACGGGCTGACCGAGTACGAGTTCTTCGAGTTGTACGGCAGCGAACCGCCGGAATCGAGCGTTCCCTTGGCGTACGTGTAGTTCGCCGTGACGCCGAAGCCGGTATCCCAGAACGCCTGCTGGTAGCTCAGGCTGCCGCCGCGCACCTTGCCCGACCCCGTGTCGCGTGGGCGGCTGATGCTGTACGTGCAGAAGCCGTCGGGCGTGCAAAGGCCCTGCGCCACCTGGCGTGCGAACGTCGTCGGGTCGTTGAGCAGGCCCGAGTTGAACTGCGTTTCCGGTGCCGAGTCCACGAACGTGTAGTTCTCGATCTTCTTGTAGAAGCCGGTCAGCGCCAGGTACGACTGCGGCGCGAAGTACCACTCGGCGGAGAGCGAGAAGTTCTTCGACTTGTACGGCTTCAGGTTCGGGTTGCCGCCCGAGCCGGTGAGCACCGAGTCGTTGAGGAACAGGTTGTTCACCTGCATGTTGTACGGCGGACGCGCGATCACCTTGGCGGCGGCGAATCGCAGCACCACATCCTCGCTCACGTCGTAGGCGACGTTGAGGCTCGGCAGCCAGTTCTTCGTCGTCCGCGACGAGGTCTGCCACGAACCGGCCGGTGCCGGCAGCACCGGGGCGCCGCTGTACACGAAGCCCGTGCCGTCGGTCTTGGTGTCGACGTAGCGGAAGCCCACGTTGCCGTGGAAGTTGCCACCGGCGAAGTTGCCCTGCACATAGGCGGCATTGGTCTTCTCGACCAGCTTGTAGGTGCCGTTGAGGTAAGTACCCGGATCTTCGTTGCCGCCGTTCGTGTTGCGCACCCAGGCGTACTGCGCGTTGCGGTCGGGCATCACGTGGCTGGACGAACCGTCCAGCGCGCCGTCGAAGGCGTCGAGCGTATCGGTGTAGCCGCCGAAGCCGAGCGCGGCAAGGTTGGTCGGCGCGTTGCCGCCGTAGACATGCGCCTGCATGCCCTCCTCGTGCCGGTTCCAGCGGTAGCCGAAGGCCAGTTCGTTGAAGAACGAATCGAAGTACTTCGAGAAGTCGAGCTGCGCATAGGTATCGCGCGACTGCGCGGAATAGTCGCCGTAGTTACCCGGCCAGCCGCCCAGGCCGTCCACGTCGCCCATGTGCCAGTTGGCGGGATCGCGTGCCGCTGCCGGGTTGTCGAAAGCGAAACCCTTGTTGATATCCCAGGTGTAGCCGCCGGCATACACCGGCTCCATCACCGCTTGCGAGATGTTGTCGTTGTTGGCCTTGCTGTAACCCGCCGCGCCGCCGAGCTTCCAGCCGTCGCCACGATAGGTGGACTTCAGGTCGAACGCGGAGGTGCGCACCACCGACTTGCGGATGTTGCTGTCGAAGGTGCCCTGCGCGATGGCCGGGCAACCCACCGTGTCGTTGCCGCACACGTGGCCGCCCGTGACGATGCCGTTCGGACCCTGGTTGAAGCTCGTGACGTTGCCCGGCGTGGCGCCGGTGAACGGGTAGAGCGACTGGTTCCAGTTGTCGAAGTTCTCGCGGACGAACAGGTTGTTGATGTCGATGTCCCAGTTGTCCGTCGGATGGATCTGGAAACCGAGCGTCGCGGTGTCGCGCTTGCGCTTCTGCTGGAACCACGCCGAGTTCACCTCGTCGGGCACCTTGGCGTTGGGATCGAGCGTGCCGTTGGCGATGCCAGCGGCGACGGCAGGGCTGGAAGCCCACTTCGACACGGGACTGTAGCTGAAGATCTCGAAGCCCTGGCGGTCGATCTTTTCCTCGTAGTGCTGCACGGAAGCGATGACGCCGAAGGTGCTCGCAGCATTCTTCCAGCTGTACAACGCAGAGGCATTCGGACGCGTGCCCGGCGTGGCCTGATCGTTG
>Ga0209437_100910_pt1 | contig 11533 bp, 10 predicted proteins | sample AraplaL_Cvi_mTSA_FD_184266 | JGI IMG/M metagenome (GOLD analysis project Ga0209437, IMG submission 184266) | Arabidopsis root microbial communities from the University of North Carolina, USA - plate scrape CL_Cvi_mTSA (SPAdes) (version 2) | ecosystem: Host-associated > Plants > Roots > Endosphere...
TGCATCGTGGAGATCGAATAAAATCGGAATGGAGAAGCCGAACAGGAGTGGCAGGAAGGCGAGCAGAAATGTGTTACGCAGCAGTCGCCAGAAGTAAATGGAATTCACGAACTGTTCGAACCAGCGCAGTCCCACCCATTCCCCGCTGAGCATGCCCTGACCCGGCAGGAAATTGCGAAATGCCAACAGCACGCCAGGCATCGGAAGGTACATGAAGATGAGGTAATACAGGAAGATAGGTGAAAACATCAACAGTAAATACTTATCCCGTCTGATCAGGCTGAACAGTGTAGACATGCGTTTTTTCAACGTGAGACACTTCCCTTCGCTTCATAATTACAACGTTTGAATTTTTGAATAAAAATGAACTGTCATTTCACTGAAGTATTTGTTATTCATTCCATCCACATTTTGTAACAACCTATAATGTTCTGCGTAAAACGAGATATTTGCTCGAAATAGTCCTCCTTACACCGTAGTTCTGTCTTTTCAATAATTTCCTAAACCATAATTACAACGTTGTAATTTTAAATTAAATGTATACGCTTACATAAACTTTTTCTCATCTTAGCAAAGTCTCCTTCGTTTGGCAACAACAAAAATCAGTGGCATGCTGAAACGTAACAAAAAACAGTCTCGCATACGCGAGACCGTATTTATAATCTAAACTTGATTCCGATACTCCATCGGTGTCATAACATATACTCGCTGAAACGCTCTGTAAAACTGACTGACGCTGGAAAATCCCAGTTCATAACTGATAGTGGTTACCGAATCCGTCGTAAGGCGGAGCCTTCTGGACGCTTCTTCTACACGCAAATTTAACAAATATTGATACGGTGTTGTTCCCGTAAGAGCCTTGAAAGAACGCATGAAATGATACCGGCTCTGATGCGCGACCATCGCCATCGAATCAATATCCATTGGACCTGTATAGGCACTGTGAATGTACTCCAGCACCCGGCGGAGATGAGGGTCCATACATGTACGATTATCTACAATCGCTTTTCCATTTCCCTGCCCCGTCAACATGCGTCTTAGATACATCTCAACCGCCAGTTCCGTTTCCTGTACTTGCAGCGAATCCGGCATGTCATCTACCAAAATGGAGTTCCAGCCTCGGAACAGACTGCTGATCTCCGTTGGATCAAAAGTATGGGTGGGTCGAAACTCAGCTTGTCCGCTACTAATCTCCCCACTTGCGTAACTGCCTAATGGCGGCTTTCGGAACTTGATCACAATGACTGCCGAATCCGAACCTATTTCAAAATAATGCTCGGTCTGGGGATGAGCAATAATCCCCTTGCCCGCTTTCAGAGGGTATGCGTGCCGTTCCTGTACCAGATGACATTGGCCTCTGACCGGCAACGTTAGCTGATACCAGTCATTATGCACATGGGGTTCATTCGCGAACCCTCCGGTAGCTTTCCATAATTCCAACCCATTTAGCGTCATGTTTAATTCCATCGTTTCCTCACCTGCTGACATTATAGCAAATCGTGCTCACTTTCCAAGCACTTTTCACAAAGACAATGCCTGACCGTATCTTTTATCATAGAAAAAAATAATTCGAGGTGATCTCCCATGGCTCAGGCCACTTTAAGCAAAATGCAAATCAACTCTTCCGCCAATTGGGCACTCGCCGGAGTCAGCTTCGCCCATTTGCTGAATGATGCGATGCAGACCGTTGTTCCATCTGCTTTTCCGCTGTTTCAGCAAACCATGCAGCTCAGTTTCGCCCAGATGGGCTGGATTGCCTTCACCCTGAATATTACTGCATCCGTCCTTCAGCCCCTGGTCGGTTATATGTCGGATCGCAAGCCCATGCCGATCCTGCTTCCCGGAGGCATGTTATTCTCCCTGATCGGTGTCCTTGGCTTAGCCTTGTCTTCCGAGTTATGGATGCTGCTTGTTTCTGCAGCATTGATTGGCATAGGCTCATCCATCCTCCACCCCGAATCCTCACGCGTGGCTCATATGGCAGCCGGCCGTGGACGTGGAATGGCGCAATCGATCTTCCAGGTGGGAGGCAACACAGGACAGGCGATTGCTCCATTACTGGTCGCTTTCATCCTGCTGCCACATGGGCAGCGTAGTTTTCTATGGCTGATGGGCTTTGCCTTGGTCGGCATCTTCATTCAGTCTATTGTCAGTCGCTGGTACAGAGACAAGCTTAGCGAGACTCGCATTCGTCAGCAACAGCCTCTAACAACAAGCGGTGCAGAGCCAGTAGCTCGGCCTGTGAGCTGGGGATTCATCGCTTTTACAATGGGAATTCTCATCCTGCTGCTGTTTTCCAAATTCGTTTATATTGCTGGCATGACCGGATATTACGCCTTCTATTACGCCGAAGCATATGAATTGCCTCTCTCCCAGGCACAGATCTGTCTGTTTATTTTGCAATTTGCAGGCATGGTCGGAACCTTGCTCGGAGGCCCGCTCGCTGATCGCTATGGGCGTAAACCGATGATCTGGTTCTCCATTGCAGGTACTGCACCATTTTCGCTGTTGTTGCCTTATGCAGGCCCCGTCTTGTCCATGGTATTGTGTGGAATGATTGGACTAATCCTGATGTCCGGCTTCAGCGTCATCATTGTCTATGCACAGGAATTGCTTCCTCGGCATATTGGAACGGTATCCGGTTTATTTTTTGGCCTGTCATTCGGAATGGCTGGACTTGGCTCGGTTGTGCTGGGTTCCTTAATTGATGTGACCAGCGTTGCATTTGTTATCAAGTTATGTTCGTTTTTGCCACTGCTTGGTGTGTGTGCCGTATTTCTGCGCAAGGACCAACCAAGAACAACAGGATAACCGTTGAAACCTCACTGATGTTGTGACTACAATACACCTAGGACAATCGAGGATAACAGAAGGAGGGAATAACGCATGATTATTGATGTACAGCATGTCACTTGGAAAAGGGGACCTCTTACCCTGCTGAACGATGTAAGCTGGCAGGTTAATGACGGTGAACACTGGGCGTTGCTTGGCCTGAATGGCTCTGGCAAAACAACACTCCTGAACATGATCACCGGGTATCTCTGGCCAACTGAAGGCAAGATATCCGTGCTGGGCCATGAATATGGGGATGTCGATCTGAGGGAGCTCCGCAAATCCATCGGCTGGGTCAGTTCGTCTCTGCAAGAGAAATTGTACGGCACGGATCGCACACAGTATGTCGTGATCAGCGGCAAACATGCCACCATTGGCTTGTACGACAAGCTATCGGATGATGATCTGGATCAGGCACAGGAATTGATGCGAACACTGGGCTGTCAGCACCTGTGGGATCGCGAATATCGTACCTGTTCTCAAGGTGAGAAACAGAAACTTCTTATTGCCCGAGCACTCATGGCCAATCCGCGCGTACTCATTCTGGACGAGCCTTGCAATGGACTGGATCTGTTCTCAAGAGAGCGATTGCTGGACAGCATTCGTGAACTATCACAGCGTCCAGATACCCCTTCACTCATCTATGTCACCCATCATACCGAAGAAATATTGCCCGTGTTTAGTCACAGTCTCTTGCTTCGTAGGGGTGAAATCGTGAATAGCGGACTAACGAGCGAGCTGATGAACACCGAAGTGCTGAGCAACTTCTTCGAGGCACCTGTGGAAGTTGATCGGCACGGGGAACGTGTCTATGTCAGAGCTGCGGCGGATTCATAATTACGTGGTTATACACAGCACACGCAGCATAGGTGCAGTAACTTAACAGTAAAAGCCCAATATCTTATCCACATGTGGATAGATTTTGGGCTTTTCAATGCTATATCTAGTGTTATCCACCGTTTTCTGTGTAGAACTTTCTACTTTTTGAGTATAACTCAGCTATTCCATCTGTTTCTTCTCCGCGATCTATTTCCGGGCAGCCAGGAACAGAAACAATGGAATACGCTGCCTGCGCAGATAGGTTTCCTCGTTTATGAAATGGGCACGTTGTGGTGCTGACTCGCGTAAATGTTCTACACGAAACCCCGCCCGCTGCAATGCCATAAAGTAGGATTCGATGGACCGATGCATCTTTTTCACAGAACCGCCCAGCCACTGCTGCTCCCGGAATCCTTCCACAAAATACTGATCAACCACCCAATCCGTTCGAGTCCCGGAGGGTTGCAGTGTGGACGTGATCACAGGGTGTTCTACCGAGAATACAAATGTCCCGTTCTCTTTCAACGTGTTGTATATGTTGCGGAACAGGCAGTCTACATCCTCAATATAGTGAACAGCCAGTCTCGATATCACCAGATCGTACACTTCTTCCGGGTAGGTCCAATCTTCCATGAACGCTTGCTCAATCCGGGCATTCAATCCTTTTACGGATTCGTTAGCTGCCTGAATCATATTCACCGAACCCTCAATTCCCGTATACGTCGCACCTTCGCGCTCCCTGCTCAGCAATTCTGCGGCGAACCTTGCATCCCCGCAACCGAGGTCCAGTATATTCTTGCCAGCAACATCTCCGATCAACTCCAGCATCACCGGCTTTTCCAGTGTATCATTGGCGTTCTCCTGCCACTTGCGACGTTCCATATACTTCTCGAAATTCGCCTCATCATCGTAGAAGTCTGATCCTCTGTGGCCCATTCCACACGCCTCCGTTTCCTTTATGCAACGTTCAATATGTACAGCCTGAAAGAGTATACATAATGCCAACCGATCTTTCCATAGTAAAAAAGACTGCCTTCTGAACGAATCCAGAAAAAACAGCCCTTCATTTATAAGTTGATGTTTCTCAGCCAAAACGCTGCGTTTTGTACCATTTGGTTTCTCTCCGGAATAGCTTATCTCCAATAAGCGAGATAAATGCTTTGACGGATATGACCAGAAATAACTGGGCATATGTGAAATAGGAGAGGCAGGCCACAATAAAATTCTGCGTATTGCTTTGCCCAATATCTGCTGAGAGTGCGAGATTAATTTGTAGTACATAAATGTAGTACATTAATGCCCATGCTATTACGAGATACACGTAAACATCCCCTGAGAACTGGAAGGGAGAAATGACATTCGGATTAAATAATGCAATAACCTGATACACTAGATTCGAGACAAAAATAATATCCGATACAATAATAGCGATCATAAACCAGAAATAACTTGCAGCATAGTACAGAACATGCAGTTTAATTCTCCAGCTAGTACGGTCAAATAAATGCTTCACATTGTCGATAACAACCTGGTAATTTCCCTTGGACCAGCGCTGGCGCTGCTTCATATATACCGATAATTGCTCAGGTTCCTGCTGATAAGCCTCTGCTTGTGGCGCTAATGCAATAAGCTGACCCCGAGTAAGAATATCAAACGACACGGCCGTATCTTCCGTGATCGCATCAGGGTCCCATCCACCAATCTCACGGATCAGTGCTGCCTTGATAATATAGTTCGTACCAGGAATCGTGCCCAGTTTGAATAACTCCCATAGCCCCGTATGGTGAACACGTTGGACCGTTACAAGTTCCAAATTAATGCAACGGGAGAGAAAATTCTGACCCCGATTACGAGCTTTGTTTCGACCAAATACAGCACCATACTTCTCCGGGTTTTCCAATGCTTTTTGTGTCAAAAACATCAATGCATTCCGCTCAGGCGCCGCATCTGCGTCATAGATACATATCCATTCTCCCCACGCCAGTTCAAGGCCATCATTCAAAGCTCCCGACTTCCCACCTGTACCGGTACGCTCCAGAATGGTAAAGTCACGATCTGCATAACTCGTCTTGGCCTTGAGCTCCTTCAGGTGCTCTGCTGTATTATCTGTACAATTATCTGCAATAACAATAACTTGAACTTTATGCTCAGGGTAGTTCAGACGCAATATATGCTCAACGGTAGACACGATAACTACCCCTTCATTATGCGCAGGCACCATGACAGTCACAGTGGGGTAATCATCCATACTTTCAGGAATTTGAATTCCCTTTTTTTCTTGTTTGTTAATGAAACGAATAGCTCCAGCCATAATGACAATCGACTCGGTGACGGATATCCAAATACTGAGGATGGACATCAACAGCAGGAAATCAGCCATTCAATTTCCTCCGATCATATTTCCTGTTAATTTTCCCTCGAAAACGAAGAGTCGCGAAGGTTAATATAAGAATCGTAATGGCAAAGAAACTGCTAACTACAATACATAATGGAACAAACCATGTTAAATAATTCACAGAAATACTCCTCCCCCATAGCATCTAGATGTATTCACCAATGAGATCTGTCTCTGTGTTCCGTTCCAGTGCCGCAATAACAGCATCGATATCCTCATACTTACTGAATTGTTCCTTCTGGAATACCAGTGCACCAGATCGAATAACCGTCTGCAACTCATTTCCCTTTTTATCGATGATTTGCAGATCCATCATGGCTTTTTTGATCCGTTGTGTCAGGATGGGCAAGTACTCCACATTGGTCATTGGACAGATAATCACAAAACGTCCTCGATCCACAAAAAATTTATAATCCTCAAACCGAATCTGCTTCTGTATGGTAGTGGATAGTTCAAGAAGGAACTGTGCATAACGTACGGAACCGAGTGATTCCAGTACCAACGGCAAAAACTCGATCTTGAACATCGCCATGCTGAATCCATATTGATCCGAATAACGTCTGGCCAGATTACTTTGCTTAACAAGCGTATCCGCAAGTGCATCCTTATTGCCCAGGGAGGTATCCAGATCAATCTCCGGATTACGCTCCTGAAGCTCCTGCAGACGCTCCATGACACGCGCATTGCGCACAAGACTTGCCTTGATAAAAGCAGCCACAGCCACATTGCCTGGAATGAGCAGCCACCAAGAGAACGTAAGTACACTTACATCCGCGTAGGTAACAAGCCATACAAAATAAGAGACCAGATAGATAAATCCGGCGACGACAGATACCCCGACAGGTATCACAAAACCCAGGATCAGCGCTCCAAGCGACACAATGCTAAACACCACATCCAGTGTAGTATAACTCTGATTCATATAAATCTTAAGATAGACAACGAGCTGCTGGATTACGGCTAATCCAATCAAACTCGCATATCCCCATGCAATACGAAGGATGGGTGCTTTATTCCTCATAGGTTTCTTCTCTCCAGTAGATTGGTTAGTGATATTTCGAGTAAACAATATATGACATGAACAGACAAACTTCATGTTAACACATTGTTGAATATATTATATGACATTTTCATTACTTTTTAAGTAACTTTTGTAATTCAGTCTCCCCAAGCAAAGGAAACAGGTTATCAAACATATGTGTGTTTCCACTAAATACATATCCGCCTGGATAACTGGCGTCCAGACTACGCATGCTGATCATATGCTTATACAGCTGTTTCGCCCATTTTGGATCAACTGACTGTACCGCAAGCAGCATCGCGAGTCCATATACGGATGGAGATTGGTAAGATACCGCAGGTGTGCGAGTACTACGCTTATATTGTCCCGGCAGCTGATGACGGGTATTGAATTCTTTTTTCAAAAAAGCAATGAGCTTGTCCGGTTTGCGGCTGGTCGCAGTTAGATGGTTCGCTACGATCAGCTGATCAATCAGATTCACTGTGTCATCATATGTATACTCTTTCGTCCCCACATTGAATGTTTTCGGATAAAATATCCCGTCATCCGGCATACTCTTCAACATGGATTCGTACTTGGCATATGTGCCCGGCTCCAGCATTTCATGCTTCTCCATTAATTGGAGAGACGGTAGATCCACATAAACCAGGCTTAACATATCCGCGGAGTAACCATTGCCAAAATCGTGAAAATCAACATAATATCCTTTATTCTGAACCGACTGCGTCAGTGTACGGGAAATATCCGAGGCCGTTGCCAGTTTGGCTTCTCTTCCCTGTTGCCATTGATCTGCTGCCTTTAATAAGGCACCGACAATTCGGAAATCATCACCGAGCGCGTTGGTGGTCACGTGAGATTTTCCCTCAGCATCCAGCTTCCAGGCAATATATTTTTGCGGCATGAGGAAATAGGTCGTCAGCAGCTCATAGCTTTGCTCAAATAACGCCTGATCGTTCTTGGCTACAGCATATTGCATCCAAAGACCAAGTGATTCAGATAAAACCTCTCTGCCTGCTACGATATCCGCTTTTTCGGATGTGGCATCCTGCAAATAGGATGCAAGTAAACCATTGGGATTGGTCATATGATCTTGGACAAAGGATACTGTAGGGGATAATTCATTCATCACGAACCGCTCCTTCATGAAAATAATGAACGCTGCTGCAATACTGACCATCAATAGGACCAACCACGTTACTGTTTTCCGGTTCATTCTCTTCATGATTCCCTCCTGTACTTTTGCTATTGTGAGAAAATGACTCTGCTCCTTGAGATCGGTTCGGCTAGGGTCTGGGATGTAGGGGTCAAGGATAGAGGTATTGTTCATTCTGAGATATCCATGTAGGAACGCCGTCCGCCCTTTTTGACAAATTTCCAGTCTACCTCGATGTTGTGGCGCATTCGGCGGAGAAGCTTAACCGCGGTCTCTATCTCTTCATCCGTAAAGCCGTCCAGCGTCACCTGATCGGAATGCTCGCCCTCTTTACGAATGAACTCCCATGCTTTCAGGCCAGCTTCTGTCGGATATAACAACTTGTTCTTCTTATTGTCTATTGCCGACTGTTTGACAATAAATCCATCGGATTCGAGTTTGCTAATCGCTCTGGCCGCTGTCGTTCGATCTACTTTGATTAGTTCAGCCAGCTGGTTGGGAATAATGCCCGGATTCTCACATATACGATAAAGATACAGATATTGGCCTCGGGACAAGTTCAGATGTTGAAATTCCACATTGCTGATCGAATCCAGACAGCGGGCAATCATGCCAATTTCACGCAACACTTCTTTTTTATCAGTCAATGCGCTCACGCCCTTTTATAAAATTGTTGCATTCACAACATAAATAGTGATATAACTACAGTTAAATTGGATTAAATTTTAACCATGATACTCACATGGAACGGCTGCAATGATTATGCTATATACCAGTTTATCATGCCCGGATATGATTACTATCGTCCAAAGGAGAAACATTCATGAATACAACCATTGTTGAAGTTAATAATCAGGAATTGCTTAATGCCTGCTTCGCCATCCGCACCGCTATTTTCGTCGAAGAACAAGGCGTACCTGCAACGGATGAATTCGACGCTTATGATACATTAGACGCGGAGGCGCGCCACATCCTGCTCTACGTAGACGGTGTACCTGCTGCCTCCTCCAGACTGCGCGTTGTGGAGCAGGTCGCCAAATTGGAACGGATCTGTGTCATGCTCGATTACCGTAAACACGGTCTGGGCCGTGTGCTGATCGACAAGCTGGAGCAGATGGCTATTGCAGAAGGACTGGAGAAAGCCAAACTGCACGCCCAGGTACAAGCTTCCGGGTTCTACGAACGTCTCGGATATGCACCCGCGTCAGACGTATTTATGGAAGACGGCATTCCCCATCTGTTGATGACCAAAAAACTAAAATAATGAAATCCCAAAAACGCCTCCGTTATCACTTCTCAGTGATGTACAGAGGCGTTTTGTATTCAGGCAACACATTCATTCGTGACCCAACAACGGTATATGGCACATACAGACTCCGATTATAGTAATCAAGTATGCTAAACTGACTTGCCAGCTCCGCGTTGTGTCTTATCCCAGTGCCAGACGGTCTGACTCTGATTCGGCAGTGTTGTTCTTCATTTGTTTACTGCGCAACTGTCCGCAAGCAGCATCGATATCGGTACCATGTTCCATACGTACAGTAGAGTTGATGTTGTTCTTTTTGAGTGTATCATAGAAGCCCAGAATCGACTCTTCTGTACTCCGTTGATACTGACTGTGCTCATCCACCGGGTTGTATGGGATCAGATTCACACTGACCATACTTCTGCGACTGGACAACAGTTCAGCGAGCTCCGCGGCATGCTCACGTTGATCGTTAACATCACGCAAGAGGATATACTCGAACATGATACGTTTGTTCGTCGTAGCCAGATAATAATCGACTGCATCCATCAATTGCTCAATCGGGAAAGCCCGGTTGATCTTCATGATGTGGGTACGCAGTTCATTATTAGGTGCATGCAGAGAGATCGCCAGATTGACCTGGAGATTGCTGTCTGCAAATTCCTTGATTTTGTCCGGAAGGCCACTCGTGGACACCGTTATGCGTTTGGCGGCAAGTGCCAGTCCTTTGCGATCCTTGATGACTTCGATGAAATCACTCATGTGCTGGAAGTTGTCGAATGGTTCGCCAATGCCCATCACCACCACGTTGGTTACCCGCTCGTCTTGACCTGCTGCATCCAGATGCCGCTGCACGTGCATAATCTGCTCGACAATCTCGCCAGCGGTCAGGTCACGGCTCTTCTTGATCAGACCGCTCGCACAGAAGCTACAACCAATATTACAGCCGACTTGTGTGGTCACACAGACAGTAAGTCCGTATTTTTGCCGCATCAATACCGTCTCGATCAGGTTGCCGTCCTGCATCCGAAGCAGAAATTTCACGGTACCATCTGCCGATTCCTGCTTCACATGTTCGCTCAGCGAGTTCATGGTGAAATGCTCGGAAAGGACATCCAGACATTCCTGACGGACATCGGACATCTCCGGAAAATCGTGTACACGTTCTTGATATAACCATTCCCAGATCCGGGATGCACGGGATTTTTTCTGCCCATGCTCCGGCAGCCAGGAACGTAATTGCTCTAATGTTAATCCATATATGGATGATTTGTTCATTGTATAATCCTCTTTTCGCAAAAAAGCATATGGCTTATCGGTCCTACCCAAAAAACCTCTACTCCGTATTGTCCCAAAATTGACGAGGGAAAACAAGGGCTTTTGCATTTCTTCCAAGAGGTTTTATCCATGGTAAATCTGCACAACAGACCAACTTTAACCCTATCGGGCCTTCACATTTAGAAGTGAATGATACCGGATGTGTGCAGTAGAACCAGCAGAACCAGGATCGGAGCCACGTAACGCAGCATGAACAGCCACACACGGAACCATCCGGAACGCAGGCCGGAAGCTTCAGCAGCCGTTTTCCAGAAGTATCCCGCAAAAATCGTCACAAGCAGTCCACCTACAGGCAACAGGATGTTGGATGCTACAAAGTCCATCCAGTCGAACACACTCTTCGATCCAATCGTCCATTCAGGCAGCAAACCGAGCGATAGTACCGAAGGAAGTCCCACGATAAAGACCGCGAGTGATATTACCCATACCGTACGATTCCGGCTCCATGACAAACGTTCCATGAAATATTTCACCGGAACTTCCAGCAAGGATACTGCTGACGTCAAAGCCGCAATAGCCAGCAGGATGAAGAACAATCCGCCAAACAGGAATCCAAGCGGCATAGCTGAGAAGGCTGCCGGAAGAGCCACAAAGATGAGTGACGGGCCTTGGTCCGGTGCAATACCGAATGAGAATGTCGTTGGGAAGATGATCAGACCAGCAATGAATGCATAGATCAGGTCACCTGCACCAACGGCGACGGTTGCCGCACCGAGGGATTGATTTTTA
>Ga0209437_100911_pt1 | contig 11515 bp, 6 predicted proteins | sample AraplaL_Cvi_mTSA_FD_184266 | JGI IMG/M metagenome (GOLD analysis project Ga0209437, IMG submission 184266) | Arabidopsis root microbial communities from the University of North Carolina, USA - plate scrape CL_Cvi_mTSA (SPAdes) (version 2) | ecosystem: Host-associated > Plants > Roots > Endosphere ...
CGATGACATCCTTGTTCTCGGGTGAGATATCCGTCAATCCCACGCCGATGTAAAAACCATCCTCACCCGAAATTCTCTCCGCCTCAACGTGCACCTTGTAGTTGGTCCATTGGTCATTCAGCAGGTACAGTCCATTCAATCCACTAGTTTGTGCCTTCAAAATGAGTCCTTTCCCTTCGATTAACGTGTATCCTTCCGATCCGGGAATCTGGTTCCATGCCTCACTAGGCTCTGTACGTTCCCTGAAATCTTCATCTAGCAGTATCGTTCCATCCACATTGGACGTGACTGTGACTCGTTTCACCACGATGTCTGCATTCCCTGTCGCAATCTCGATGCCGCCACGCGGAATGAGATTCAGCGGTTTGCCTTTGCTGTATGTGGAGAACGAAGTCTCAAGTACCTGATTTCCTATATACTTTGCAAAAAGCTGCTGCACATAATAATTCGGTGTGTACCACACCGTTTCATCATCAAACCAGATGCAGTCCGGCGTCCAGCGGTAGGTACCGTCCGTTAGTACTTTGTTGAACAATGGCGCATAGGCAGCCAGGCGAACAACATCCGCATTATTTTCAAACCCGGTCATGATCGCCGCTTCTGCTACCGCTCCTGCCAGTGTGTTTTTGTCCGTGGAAGCATATTCTCCAACAAACACTTTGGATGTTTCTTTCCAATCGATACTTCCATCTTCATGATAAGCCCGGTCATAATAGTTGTATCGATCCACGTTATTCAGCAGATATTCATTGGATCGGTAGTAGTGCTCATCTGCGATGGTGTCCATGTAATTGTCCTGATTCTCATACCAGGTTACGGTCTCCTCAATGACCTCTGTGCCATCTGCAAAAGCAACTTGAGCTGATCCGGTGAGATTTCCGCTTAGGAACTTCCATCCTTCCTGGTACGCATCATCATCCGCTTGAGCACCAACCGTCGAGATAATGTGCAGCTCATGATCAGGATAGTTCCGTTTCATATACTCATCTATCGAACTTTTGAATACTTCGAAATTGGCAAAAAACTCAGTGCCCCAGTTCTCATTACCTACGCCCAGATAACGAAGATCGAACGGTTCAGGATGTCCCATCTGGCTTCGTACCGCCGCCCATTCGTTGTGTTCAAAGTCTGTACTGAGCGCAAAATCAATCAGGTCTGTGAAGTTGCGGATATAATAATCCCTTAAAGCACCACCCGCAGGGTGAGCATAATCCGAGCGTGCCTGACATAACACACCGCAAGCCATGACTGGAACCGGAGCGGCATTGAGATCTTCCGCCAGTTGGAAGTACTCCATATAACCAAGCCCCATCGTCATCATGTAACCCCAGACATTATAATTCTCTTTGCGCAGCTCAACAGGTCCCACAGAATCCTTCCAATCGTATACGTTGTCCCATATAAAGGACCCTTCGGAGATACATCCTCCCGGAAAACGCAGGAACTTTGGATGCAGATCTGCGAGTGCCTGAATTAGATCTTTTCTCAATCGATAGTTCGGATTACCTGCGTAGTTGGCATGTGCTGTAGCGGATATTCCTTCTTCTGTCGGATCAGCTCCCCATACATTCCGAGGCACTAAAGACACCATATCGACGGAGATGTCACCTGCAAACGTAAGTGCCAATTGACCAAGTACAGTCTCCGTTCCGGTAAGTGACAAGCCGTATTTCTTCCATGTGTTTCCGCCTTCAACATGTAACGTTACCGAATCACTGATGGGAGTGTCTTCCCTATCCTGCAATTGAACAGTGATCGTTCCTGCCGATTTTGCTTTTGCCCATACGGTAAAATCATACGCCTCACCCTGCTTGATGGACATGGCACAATGCTGGTTGGAGTCTGAGAATCCACGATTTCGAATCGTTGCCCCATCCTGAACTGTTACATAATAAGCATTTACTTCAGGATCTTGCACGTTAAAATGTGTATTCAATCCCTCCGTATGCTGCACGAGCATCTTCTCCGTATCACCTGACCAGGCAAACAAAGGTTCACGATTTCGACCTGTTGAACAACCACATTCCCCCGAATCATGTGAATATGTATCAAATGCAAAAGATTCAAATGATCGATTCTGGACAAGCTCCGCATAGATCCCGCCATCTGCGGCGTTATTAATATCCTCATAGAACAAACCATACATCACTTCACTGATGTCAGCCACTTTCTGATCTCCATGGATGGTGACCGTATAAGGTGGGAGGTGCGCCGGCACAACAGACACTTTAAAGCTTTGGCTCAGCTTACTATTACCTCTGTTCAGAAGCGCACGGAGCGTAACCTCTTGTGCTGATGTGATTGCCTGAACCTCTCCATTCTCAGACAGGACTTCCGGATTACTGGAACTCCACTGAACCGTCACTTTATCACCCAGCAAATCTGAGGGCAGTGACACATCTTTGGTGATAATTCGGTTGGGGAAAGACAAATACTTGTCTGCCGCAAGCTTCACAATCGCTTCATCTGTCAGTGATTCACACATCACTTCAATCACCTGATCCATGGTGAGCGCTGCCCCATAGATCCGAAAGTCGGACAACGAACCTGCAAAATCCATATCAGCTGCGTATTGGGAGCGTCCAATATAATTCTGGTTATAATTCTCAGGGTCCTTGAACGTATCAAACCATTTGCGCAGTTTGGCATAATTGCCACTGGACGTCTGACTGATCGAACCGTCTGCGGCCTTCTCCCCGTTCACATACACAATCGGACCTGCACTGCTGAGCGTCCCTCCTTGGCTGCCTGCCACGGAGAGTGCAATATGCATCCATTCACCGCTTGCAACTCCCCCACTTGGGTGAACAACCAGATTATCTCCGGCATATAACGTACCCAGGAGCTGACGCGTCAGAAACATATACGGTCCCTTCTCCCCCTTGCCAAAGTCAAAAATGCGTTCCCACACATTGGAGCCTTTGCCTAGAAACACCCAAGTCGCAACAGTAATTCCTGTGTTATCGCTTACATTCCGAAGTAGATCCGAAGGTAACTGCAGATAAGAAGTTCCATTCACTCCCCCGCTAAAAGTTACAGCCGATCTGCCTTTCAACTCGGATATTACAGGGGGGAACTCGCCTTTTGCCAAACTATCATGCCCGTTTCCTGAGTTGTCTTTACCGATATGAACAGCATCTTCAAACGTGTACCGTGCGATTAATTGGTTTTGATACGAAGTCATGTGCTAACCTCCTATGTAATTTGGAATTGTCTTCTCTTGCTTTTGATTTGCATAAGCATAAAATGATTGATAAATATTTAAACACATAATCTAAACGTAATACTATCGCATTACAGAGCCCAATTTCAATCCTAAATTTGAGAATGACTGCTGTTTTATTTATGTTTATTTCTATGTAAGATGCTTTGTCGGTCCGTCTCCCCACTCTTATTTTTATTCATTTTGCTATAAATCCATCATATTTATGGTTTACAAACATATAAACCAATTGATAATATATCAAATGAAAGCGCTTGATATAATGAAATACCCAAAGGAGGTCTGCTGAACCTTATATCGTGTGTTGCCAAGTATCGGGTTATTTTTCATTCCGGGGATTAGGAAAGGGGAAACGTATGAAACGTTATTGGATAAACGTACTTAACATTTCTGTACTAAGCACCGCATTACTTACTGCAACAACTTTGACGCCGGTCTCGGTGTTCGCAAATGGTTCAGGGGCAACCGTGGGTAACTCACAGACTTCCACCACACCTCTCGCAAATCCTGCTACATCATTCAAAAATGTTTCCGTTCATGACCCATCTGTCATTAAGGTGGATGATACGTTTTATATTTTTGGTTCACACTTGCAAGTGGCCAAGTCTAAAGACTTTCTGAACTGGGATCTCGTCGCATCGGGTGTTACGGATAACAATCCTGTTGTCCCCAATGTAACCAAGGAATTCGCTGAAGCGCTGGAATGGGCGCAAACAGATACGTTATGGGCAGCAGATGTCATTCAATTGGCGGACGGCAAATTTTATATGTACTACAATGCTTGTAAAGGGGACTCTCCGCGATCAGCGCTTGGCATTGCTGTCGCAGACAATATCGAAGGCCCTTATAAGGATCAAGGCATTCTGTTGAAATCCGGCATGTGGGATCAGATCAGTGAGGATGGTACCATTTACGATGCAACGATCCATCCCAATGTGGTCGATCCTGATGTCTTTTATGATAAAAACGGCAAGTTATGGATGGTGTATGGCTCGTACTCCGGAGGGATTTTCATTCTGGAGATGGATGCAACGACAGGTAAACCACTGCCAAATCAAGGTTATGGCAAAAAGCTGACCGGAGGCAATCATAGTCGTATTGAAGCCCCTTATATGCTCTACAGTCCCGAAACGGATTATTATTATCTGTACCTGTCTTACGGCGGACTGGGTGCTGACGGAGGATATAACATTCGAGTTGCTCGTTCCCAAGCGCCGGATGGTCCTTTCCTTGATGCCGAAGGAAACGATATGATCAACGTTAAAGCGGACAAGGATAAACCGCTATTTGACGATCGTTCCATTGAGCCTTTTGGAGTCAAATTAATGGGGAACTTCCTGTTCGAGAGACAGATTGGCGATCCCGGTACAGGCCTGGGAACCGGTTATGTATCACCGGGACATAACTCAGCTTATTTTGATGCGGAGACAGGCAAACAATATCTGATCTTCCATTCCCGTTTTCCGGGGCGTGGTGAAGAACATGAAGTCCGCGTACATGAGATGCATATGAATGCAGACGGTTGGCCCGTCGTTTCTCCGTATCGATATGCTGCCTTGGGAGAGGATACAACGCAACTGACAGCTCAGGATATCGCCGGTCAGTACCAGTGGGTGAATCACGGTAAGGACATCACGGCGGACATTCAGCCATCGCAGACCGTTCGGTTCACAGCAGATGGGCAAATTAATGGTGCCGTGACAGGAACATGGAGTCTCGGCACAGACAACAAAGTTCAGATTACATCGAATAACGTTGTGTACAACGGCGTTTTCACACATGAATGGAATTCGGAATCCCAAAGTACGGTTCTAACCTTTAGCGCCCTCTCCTCCTCCGGGATTGCCATCTGGGGAAGTCAAGGTGTTGAACGAAGTGATCAGGACATTGTAGATGCAATAAAAAAAGATCTGAGCATTGGTAATACGGATCATGTGTTCTTCAATCTCTCACTGCCTGCAAAGGGATCAAGTGATGCAGACATTACGTGGAAAAGCTCCAATACTTCGGCTCTATCCGCTACTGGTGTAGTGCAGCGACCACGCGCTGGCAAGGGGGATGCCAAAGTGAAATTAACTGCTACGATTCGTAAAGGAGCTGCGGTAAACTCCAAAACGTTCAACGTTATCATTCCGCAGCAAGCGGTAAGCCCATTGCTCGGGGAGTATACGTTTGAACACAAGAAAATTGCAAAAATCGCACAGGATGACAGTAAGAACAAATATCATGGACAAGCTTATAATGTGGTGAGTTCTGCTGCAGGTGGCAAAAATCAGGCTGCCACATTTAACGGAACCGACAGTTACATCCAGTTGCCTGGACTCCTCACAGATACAACGGATTTCACCTTTAGCGCTTGGGTCAATTGGGATGGCGGCGGGTCCTGGCAGCGTATTTTCGACTTTGGAAATGGCTTGACAAGACATATGTTCCTTACTCCATCCCAGCATAATGGGGCATTACAATTCACCATCCATAATGAGGGACGGGATCAGAGTCTGATTGCTGCCAATCCCTTGCCTTCTAAGGAGTGGGTTCATGTGGCTGTAACCCTTCAAGGGGATGTGGGCACTCTATATGTGAATGGCACATCTGTTGCAAGCAGCTCCGAGATCACCTTTAATCCTAAGGATCTGCAAGTGACAGAAGCTTATCTGGGCAAAAGTCGTTATGCGGCTGATCCGTTCTACAAAGGTAGCCTGGATAATGTAAGAGTGTATGATAAAGCATTAACAGCGAAGGAAATCCAGCGTCAGGCCAAAGAAAAGCCTTAACCCGATCTATATCATAGGCGCTGGGTTCTATAACGAACACACCAATAAAGCAGCCAATGTATTGAACTGCACACCTTTGTTAGACATGTTTAACAATGGAGTTGCAGTTCCTTGCATCAGGCTGCTTTGTTGGCATTTCATATATGCATTCATTCTTTCATCGTTCGTTAAAATTACAGCCGAATCCTTGCATATTACTTCGAATAATGAATAACCATGTTTATTTTATTGGTCTTAGCACCAGCGTTAACATAGGCATGAGGCTTGTCCGCTCCAAAACGAATGGATTCCCCTTGGTTTACCGTATATTCTTCCGTCCCAACCCGAATCGTAACTTCCCCTTCAAAGACCGTAATAAATTCTTCCGTACCTTCGATATGCGATTCTGCATTTAACGCAGACTGGGGGTCCATCTCCATCATATATATTTCAAAACGCCGACCCTCTTCAAAAGGAAAATGCGGATATATTCGTACTCTTCCTTCATCCTCCATCAAAACTTGAATATCATTGCCCGTTACAACGGTAGTATCTGACTTCGGTTCGTGGATCAAAGCAGTAAAAGAAATTTTCAGGCCGTTGGCAATCTTCCATACAGTTGCAATCGATGGATTGGATTCGCCCCGTTCAATCTGACCAAGCATGGTCTTGCTGATACCGGACATTTCGGCAACCTTATCCAGACTAAGCTTTCTTTGTTCCCTAAGCTGTTTCAAGTTCTGGGCAAGAATATGATTAATGTTCTTCAAAATCCATCCTCCTCCATATATAAACAAGTTGTGCTTTATAGCGTACATATTGTACAATGATAAAGAACGTGCGTTATAACGTACATTTTAGTTTATTATATCACACAACTTGAGAAGACGTGGAGGATACATGAACATTATACCTTTGGTGACATACGCAATCATCGCATCATTTACACCGGGCCCCAACAATATCATTTCCATGACGCATGCAAGAAATAAGGGTTTCCGCAAGACCCTACCGTTTATTAGTGGAGTTGCAGCTGGCTGCCTGCTTATTATGTTTCTGTCCAGTTATTTCAACCTTATTCTTCATCAATATATCCCCAAGATCACACCCATTTTCAACCTGTTGGGATGTGTGTACATGCTTTATCTGGCGCTCAAAATTATGCGAAGTAAACCTGCAAATGCGGATGAGAACAAGGTCAATCATTATTCATTTCTATTTGGGTTCACCCTGCAATTCATTAATCCCAAAGTCATTCTGTATGGACTTACGGCCATATCCGTTTTTGTTCTGCCTCTTGGACAATCGCATGTTCAACTCATCGCATTTTCCTTGTTGCTCACCTTTATCGGCATTAGTGCCAATATGACCTGGGCATTTGGTGGTCTGTTATTCCAGAGCTTTCTATTGCGATACGAACGTCCAGTTAATATCGTGATGGGTATTTTGTTAATCTACAGTGCTCTATCAATCCTGATGTGAAATGCACCAAGAAAAAGCGTCCACTCATTGAATGAGCTGAACGCTTTTAATTTCAACCTAATTCCGGTCTCCACCATGGGTGTGTAGGATAATCCTCCGTATGAAGTACAACCTTCTCGCCGATTTTGGGTGTTGCAATCTTAACTTTCAAAGCATGTGCAGCCTTGGTAATCCGTTCGACGGGTTCATTCCAGGCATGATAAGCCAGCGTAAATGCCGCCCAATGAATCGGGATAAGCAACTTGCCACCTACATCCAAATGCGCTTGCACCGTTTCTTCTGGCATCATGTGAATGTTGGACCACCGTTCGTCATATTGCCCACATTCCATCAAAGTCAGGTCAAATGGCCCGTATTTACTGCCAATTTCCTTGAAATGAGGGCCGTATCCGCTGTCACCACTAAAGAACACTTTTGTATGTTGTCCAGCGATGACCCACGAACACCATAAGGTAGAATTACGGTCGAATAATCCTCTGCCTGAAAAATGTCGTGCTGGCGTACAAGCAAATGTTAGACCTTTGAACGATAACTCATCCCACCAGTTATGCTCGGTAATCTGCTCCGAAGGCACACCCAGTTGAATCAGTCGACGGCGGACGCCAAGCGGCACGATAAATCGCTTTGTTTTATCCTTCAATCTGCGAATGGAGTCATAGTCCAGATGATCATAATGGTCATGCGATATAATGATTGCATCCAGAGCCGGAAAATCCTCCGGTTGCATCGGTAGATTCGTGCTGTAACGTTTGGTACCCACCCAGGACACAGGGGATGGACGATTGCCCAGCATCGGATCAAAGAGCAACCTGTGACCCTCGATTTCAAGCAAAAATGCCGAATGGCCGAACCATGTAACCTGCGAATTATCGGATGCACTGAATGATTCTGCAGGTTCACATATCTCCATGGGCATCGTACCTGATGGCCTCCGCTCTACATCTCCACGCATGGAATCTCTCAATATACTGATCAAGGACTTGAAGTTCATGCCGGCTGAAGTCGGGAGCTGATTTTCGTATTTTGTCATTGTACATACCTTCTGTTCTATATAATCGATCTGTGATTCAGCATTGGATAAAATATATTCATATCGTAGCTATATATTAATTCATTGGCTGTTGATATTCAATTTTCGGTTAATTAAGACAGAATTAAGACTGTGTTTTCTCTCATATAAGATTGGGCGTATATGATAGAGAAAATACATGGAGAGTATGTGATAGAACATGAAGAAATGGCGTAAAAGGATAGTTAAGTTTTTGATATTCGACCTGGCTGTGATTCTGTTGCTTCTGAGTACAGGGGTGATCTACCAACAAGTAGGTGCAAGACAAGATGCAAAAATACTTGTGCCTCCTGGAGAGTTGTACCAAGTACATGGTGAAAATATGCATTTATATACGGGTGGAGAAGGCGATGTTACCGTAGTGCTCGCCTCCGGCTGGGGTACCGCTAATCCCTATGTAGACTATTATCCGTTATATGAAAAACTCGCTCCCAATACGAAATTCGCAGTATATGACCGATTTGGCTATGGATATAGCGATCAAACCGATCAGAAACGTGATGTCGATACCCTCGCTGAGGAATTGCATGAGTTATTACAAGTATCCGGACAGAAACCACCTTATGTATTGGTTGGACATTCACTCGGCTCGCTGGAAACCATTCGTTTTGCGCAAAAATACCCGGAACTCGTCAAGGGTATCGTCATGATTGATGGCGGAAGCCCCGAATATTATGCGAAGGACGATGACTCTTTGGCAGATACAATTGGTGGTTTTGCGAATAAATTCCGTATCCAAACCGGATTATTCCGCCTCTCCATGCAATCAGACCTGGTTGTCGAGACATCCAATGCCAATCGTAACAAATTGAAACTTGTACCCGATGAACTGAAGAAAATCGATACAACTGCTCTGTTGCACAACTATGGAAATGCAAACACGTTGGATGAATTACGTGAAATAGCTGAAAATGCCAAAGTGGTCGTAGATCACAAGCAACCGTTTCCGTTTCCACTCACGATACTGACGGCTGACTACCTTGGTGCTAGTGAACCCGACTGGGATAAATCACAAGCAGAATTCATATCCTGGTCAGATGATTCCAAACAAATAACCATTAAAGATACCGATCATTACATCCATCAGTATCATCCTGATCTCGTTGCCGATGAAATATTGGCCCTGGTGAAGAAGTAACTTACACTCTACCAAAGTAATGAGGCTATAGTAAAAAAGAAACCCCAAAGATTATCCATATCTTTGGGGTTTTGCGTATGAGATTTATTGTGCTAACGCCAGCCTTGGCCGCTCGGCTCTGAAATCGCTGAAGGCTTGCTCGATCTCTGAAGAAGTAAGCTGGTGACGATAGAAATACTGTTCCATTGCCTCCATTTCGGTTCGATCCCCATTGTAGATGTGTTCAATCTTTTGAATGACCTGATTATACAGACTCTCACGTCTGGCTATTACAGGCTCACACAACCAAAAGTCTGTTCTTTTCACATCACCGGTCTCCGTCCAAAGCAAATTCTCATATCGGATAACATCCCAGTCCCAATATCCAGCATGAATCTGCTGAAGCTCTGTCGTGAACATATCATATATCAAGCTCGGAGGAATATGTCCATACGCCGCACGGTATTGTTTCAGATTACATGCGTCAATCCACTCTGTCAGGGTGTACTCCCCTGGTGAATACGCATACAATTTAGGTGCATAAGGATTATTTTGCAATGACCTAAGTGCTTCGCTTTCCATCTCCCCATCCAACCTTGCACGTGAAGCGTATACCTTGAGACAATAGTCTTGCAATCTATATACAACCGAACTATTACTAATAAGTGAAGCCTGTAGTGTGAGATGGCCATTTTTTTCGTAGTGCAACAGCATCTCTTCGATCGCGTTATCCATGGGATGAATGATTATCATAATGAGGTCTCCTTGCGTGAAGATAAAAATATAAAGCGTTTTCGATTCATTAAAAATTGGACTAATATAATCCTATATTACCCTTTTATATTAGTATGAACATATACAATCTTGCCGGAACATGAAGTATTTGCTCTGAAATTTTATTCTTTGAGCTACCGAAGTTCGGCTATATACTTACTCTAATGCCTGAAACCCGTTTCACGTCAACACAAATTATCGAACATATAAATTTCTTCAAACAAAAGAGCGATGCATCCTTATGGTTAAGGACGCATCGCTCTTGATATTACGTAGTTTACATTAATTAATGCATTGGACCTTGTTGTCCAGCTTGAGCGCCAACTTTGACCCGTTTCACAAAGAGTGAAATGATCAGTCCGATTACGGCAAGAACCAATGCAAAGACAAACGCATTTTGTACACCTGACGTGAAACCAGCCAACTGATTCTCCGGGGTCTCCGGGTTCGCCACACTGCTCAAGAAACGACTCTGTCCTGCGCTCAGGATACTTACTGCCACAGCCGTACCAATAGCTCCGGATACCTGTTGCAGAGTATTCATAATCGCAGTGCCGTGAGGGTAGAACTCAGGAGGCAATTGGTTCAAACCGTTGGTTTGTGCAGGCATCATAATCATCGAAATACCAACCATCATGAACACGTGCAATGTAATGATCATGCCAAGGGAAGTTGTTGCTTCGATACCTGTATATAGGAACAAAACAACGGATACGATAGCCATCCCGATAATAACAAGCCATTTTGGACCAAACTTGTCGAACAGACGTCCCATAATTGGAGACAAGAATCCATTCAGCAAGCTACCTGGCAACAGGACTAGTCCAGCAGTCAACGCTGTAACCGCCATACCTTGTTGCAAGTACATCGGCAGAATCAACATCGAAGACAGCATCATCATCATAGAGATGAAGATCAGGATCAGACCAATTGTGAACATTGGATATCGGAATGCACGCAGATCCATCATTGGCTGTTTCATTCGTAGCTGACGGATACTGAATAACAGCAAGGACAACACACCAATAACGAGAGTGGCAACAACGACCGGACTCGTCCAGCCTCCGCCAGTTTCCCCGTGTCCCCCTGCGCTACTG
>Ga0209437_100914_pt1 | contig 11478 bp, 14 predicted proteins | sample AraplaL_Cvi_mTSA_FD_184266 | JGI IMG/M metagenome (GOLD analysis project Ga0209437, IMG submission 184266) | Arabidopsis root microbial communities from the University of North Carolina, USA - plate scrape CL_Cvi_mTSA (SPAdes) (version 2) | ecosystem: Host-associated > Plants > Roots > Endosphere...
GCTCAACGGATAAAAGGTACTCCGGGGATAACAGGCTGATACCGCCCAAGAGTTCATATCGACGGCGGTGTTTGGCACCTCGATGTCGGCTCATCACATCCTGGGGCTGAAGTAGGTCCCAAGGGTACGGCTGTTCGCCGTTTAAAGTGGTACGCGAGCTGGGTTTAGAACGTCGTGAGACAGTTCGGTCCCTATCTGCCGTGGGCGCTGGAGAATTGAGGGGGGTTGCTCCTAGTACGAGAGGACCGGAGTGAACGCACCACTGGTGTTCGGGTTGTCATGCCAATGGCATTGCCCGGTAGCTAAGTGCGGAAAAGATAAGTGCTGAAAGCATCTAAGCACGAAACTTGCCCCGAGATGAGTTCTCCCTGACTCCTTGAGAGTCCTGAAGGGACGTTGAAGACTACGACGTTGATAGGCCGGGTGTGTAAGCGCAGCGATGCGTTGAGCTAACCGGTACTAATGACCCGTGAGGCTTAACCTTACAACGCCAGAGGCGTTTTTGAGAGACACGATTTTCAGCCTGTTACCGGATACAGTTGTGTCCTGCGGACTGAAGTCCGAAGGATTTTGCGCTGAGGCAAGGCGGCAACCGACCGATGTGAAGGAGCATACTGAAGTATGTGACTGAGCAGCGCGAGGGCGGCCAACGCAGCATCAGCACAAAAGACACAGGACAGAGCACAAAGAATTTGCCTGGCGGCTTTAGCGCGGTGGTCCCACCTGACCCCATGCCGAACTCAGAAGTGAAACGCCGTAGCGCCGATGGTAGTGTGGGGTCTCCCCATGCGAGAGTAGGGAACTGCCAGGCATTAAATAAGTGAAGAAGCCCCGCACGAGAGTGCGGGGCTTTTTTACGTCTGCAGATCGTGAAAAACCTCATCATAATCCCCGAAAACAGCCTGAGAACCCCTCCCTGATACGGTAAACTACGCCCAGATAACTCAGTAAAGGTCGTCAAATGTCCAGCCAGCATCCTTCCTTAAAAGCCGACAATACGCTTGGGCTTGAAGTACATACACAGAAACGCATCGTTGCTGAGACGCCAGCTGCCATTCTGGCTGCATGGCAGGCCAGCCAGCGTGATCAAACCCCTTTCATGGTGCTTGGTGAAGGCAGCAATGTCCTCTTTCTGGATGATTTCGCTGGTACTGTGGTACTTAACCGCATTAAAGGCATCAACATTCAGGATGAGTATGAGTACTGGAAGTTGCATGTCGGAGCAGGTGAGAACTGGCATCAGCTGGTTAAGAGCACACTGGAAAAAGGGATCACTGGCCTGGAGAATCTGGCATTAATCCCTGGAATGACGGGTTCTGCACCGATTCAGAACATTGGTGCCTATGGTGTGGAATTAAAAGATGTCTGCGAATATGTGGATGTGCTTAACCTGGACAGTGGTGAGACAGAGCGTCTCGATCGTGAAGCCTGTGAATTTGGCTATCGTGACAGCATTTTCAAGCATCGCTATCAGAGAGGTTATGTCATCGTCGCGGTCGGGATAATCCTGCCTAAACAATGGCAGCCCGTATTGACCTACGGTGATCTGAAGACTCTGAATCCGGTAACGGCTAGCGCCTGGGATGTTTATCACGCGGTGTGCCAGATGCGGCAGAGCAAATTACCGGATCCAAAAGTGACCGGGAATGTAGGCAGCTTCTTCAAAAATCCGGTCGTTACCGAGGCGCAGTGCAGCGCCTTGCTGGCGCATTTTCCAGCTATGCCACACTATCTGATGCCGAATGGTGAAACCAAGCTGGCAGCCGGATGGCTTATCGATCAGTGTCAGTTGAAAGGTTATCGTATCGGCGGTGCCGCCGTTCATCAGCAACAGGCTCTGGTGCTGATTAATGCTGATAATGCCACACCTGACGATATCGTTGCGCTGGCAAAAACCGTGCGTGCGAAGGTGGGTGAAAAGTTTGATGTCTGGCTGGAGCCTGAGGTGCGGTTTATTCAGGCACAGGGCGAGTGCAATGCTGTCGGGGTAATCGCATGAAAGACAACAGTATCCCGCTAAAGCTGGTCGATATTTTATCGGACGGTGAGTTTCATTCTGGCGAACAGCTGGGTGAAACACTGGGCATGAGTCGCGCAGCCATTAACAAGCATATCCAGACCTTAAAAAGCTGGGGACTTGACGTTTATACCGTGACAGGGAAGGGCTACAGTCTCTCTGCCCCGGTGCAGCTGTTGGATGAGCAGGCAATTGTCGCTCAGGTTAAGCAGGGCAATATCTCTGTTATCCCGGTGATTGACTCCACAAATCAGTATCTGCTGGAGCGCATGCATGAGATGGAGTCGGGTGCTGCCTGTATCGCTGAGTATCAGCAGGCTGGTCGTGGCCGTCGTGGGCGTCAATGGTTCTCTCCCTTTGGCGCTAATCTCTACATGTCTATGTACTGGCGTCTGGAGCAGGGACCCGCTGCGGCGATGGGTCTTAGTCTTGTGATTGGTATTATCATTGCTGAGACATTACGTTCATTAGGGGCTGATGATGTTCGCGTCAAATGGCCCAATGATATTTACCTTAACGATCGCAAACTGGCAGGTATTCTGGTCGAACTGACCGGTAAAACGGGTGATGCCGCGCATATCGTCATGGGGGCCGGGATTAACCTTGCTATGCGTACAGCCGATGCATCGCAGATTAATCAGGGCTGGATTAACCTGCAGGAAGCCGGTGTATCCGTTAACCGCAATGAGCTGGCCGCCCATCTGATAAATAATCTGCGCGAAGCCCTGCCGTTGTTTGAGCAGGAAGGGTTAACGCCCTTTGTTACACGCTGGATGGTGCTGGATAACTTTATTCACCGGCCTGTTAAATTGCTCATTGGTGAACGTGAAGTGCATGGTATTGCGCGGGGCATTGACAGTCAGGGTGGCCTGTTACTTGAGCAGGATGGCGAAATAAAAGCCTGGGTGGGCGGAGAAATATCTCTACGTCCTCTCTGATCAAAAAAGCCTGCACTAATGCAGGCTTTTTTACTGGAGCGGTTATTTACGCAGGCGAACCCTGTCGACCGCATGATTGCCACTTTTAGTCATGATCAGGCTGGCCCGTTCGCGCGTTGGCAGGATATTTTCCCGCAGGTTTAGCCAGTTAATCTCTTTCCATAAATTGCCCGCTATCTCCACTGCTTCCGCTTCTGAGAGCTGGGCATAATGGTGGAAGTAAGAGTCCGGATCGGTAAATGCCCCCTGGCGGAATTTGAGGAATCGATTGATATACCAGCTTTGCAGCAGCTCTTCCTCAGCGTCGACATAGATAGAAAAATCAACGAAGTCTGAAACAAAGACATGATGTGGGTCATGGGGATAGTCCATGCCACTCTGCAATACATTCAGACCTTCCAGAATAAGGATATCAGGCTGCTGAACCACTTTATCGCCATCAGGGATGACATCATAAATCAGATGCGAATAGACCGGTGCTGTGACCTGACTGGCGCCTGATTTCAAATCGGAGACGAAATTGACCAGCCGGTGCATATCATAAGATTGCGGAAACCCTTTTTTCTTCATTAATCCGCGCTCTTTCAGCACGGCATTGGGATGAAGAAAGCCATCCGTCGTGATCAATTCTACTTTACGATGTTCAGGCCAGCGGCTGAGCAACGCCTGTAATACACGCGCAGTTGTGCTTTTACCGACGGCTACGCTGCCCGCAATACTGATGATATAGGGGATTTTCTGGCCATTGGTACCCAGAAATTGCTCCAGTACAGCCTGCCGACGAACATTAGAGCTGATATAGAAATTAAGCAGACGCGAAAGTGGCAGATAAATTTCTGCTACCTCCTCCAGCGAGAGATCCTCGTTGATGCCCTCCAGCTGCGCGATCTCTTCCTCTGACAGTGTCATAGGAACGGAATCACGTAATGCAGCCCACTGCTCACGAGTGAACTCTAAATAAGGCGTTGTCAGGGGGGTCGTTTTATCCATAAGCATGCATCTGACCGCAAATTCATTGCTATCAACCGCGTGTCATCCGATAAGCAGGAGAGCACAGGTGAAATAAATCACGAATCGCTGGTTTATCAGTGAGAACAATGGGCTGGAGGGTATCACCAGTATGGCTTTTAACAGAAGTAAAAAGATAAACGTGATCGCGCTTTCGTCGGCATACCCACAAAACATCATAATAACGCTAATTCTGACAGCTGTATCACTACGTATAGTGCTACACGGGCCATCAAAGCTTATGTGCGGCTTTTATCTGCCTTAAATAGCAGTCAGACGCCCTGTATGACCCAATAGAGCTGTAACGGCGTACAGAGAGGCTAAAAGCACATACATTCAATATGCAGCGTATATTTCCCGACTGAAGAATAAAGAGCTGCGAGACACTGGAACCGTTTTTTACCGTTATCGTCGTACCAGCGAGAGAGATATGCAGGACAAAAACGTCTCCCTGTTCTGCAGATATCTTAAGTGCACGAAAAATAACGCCGATAAGGGTTAAAAAAGCATCACTCAGAACAGGCTGCGCAAAATAAAAAGGCGATGGGCGGAATATTTTACCTTAAAAAGAGCATGCCAGAGCAGCAGGGGACGATAGCGAGGCAGGGTGGGCGGTGTAAAAACAGGACCAGATCGCACAAATATTCTGCACAAAAACGCCAGAATGCGATGATTTGCACAAATAGTAAGCGATAGAGCAAAATTAGTGATTTTTTAGTTGCATCGAAGGCCCGACCTTCCTAGAATGCGCTCCACTTGATGCCGGCTTAGCTCAGTTGGTAGAGCAACTGACTTGTAATCAGTAGGTCACCAGTTCGATTCCGGTAGCCGGCACCATCAAGTAGGTGGGATTCCCGAGCGGCCAAAGGGAGCAGACTGTAAATCTGCCGTCACAGACTTCGAAGGTTCGAATCCTTCTCCCACCACCATCTCAGCCTCACGGTTGAGTACAGGTAAACAACCTGTTTATCTGTCAGGTGAGTCACTTATCACCCTGAATTCAGACTGAGCGTTAGCGAAGTCAACGTCGGTCAGCTTCGCTGGCAGACAGTAGATAGCAGAGAAACATTCACTGTTATCTGCAAGCTACAGAAAGAACAGGTAGCCGAGTTCCAGGATGCGGGCATCGTATAATGGCTATTACCTCAGCCTTCCAAGCTGATGATGCGGGTTCGATTCCCGCTGCCCGCTCCAGATGTGCTGATATGGCTCAGTTGGTAGAGCGCACCCTTGGTAAGGGTGAGGTCCCCAGTTCGACTCTGGGTATCAGCACCACTTCCTTTAATCTCCCTCCTGATTTTCTCTGTAACTTCCTTGCAGTCAGGCAATGCCTGGTTAATGTGATGATATCATTGATATATCCGTGTCTTAGAGGGACTAGCGATGGCTAAAGAGCAATTTCAACGTAACAAACTGCACGTAAACGTGGGCACCATCGGTCACGTTGACCACGGTAAAACCACCCTGACTGCAGCTATCACTACCGTACTGGCTAAAACCAACGGCGGCCAGGCTCGTGCATTCGATCAGATCGACAGCACACCTGAAGAAAAAGCCCGCGGTATCACCATCAACACCGCTCACGTTGAGTATGAGACTGCTGCACGTCACTACGCTCACGTTGACTGCCCAGGCCACGCCGACTATGTGAAAAACATGATCACCGGTGCTGCGCAGATGGACGGCGCGATCCTGGTTGTTGCTGCGACTGATGGCCCAATGCCACAGACCCGTGAGCACATCCTGCTGGGTCGTCAGGTTGGCGTTCCTTACATCATCGTGTTCCTGAACAAGTGTGACATGGTTGATGATGAAGAGCTGCTGGAACTGGTAGAAATGGAAGTTCGTGACCTGCTGTCAGCATATGACTTCCCAGGCGACGACACTCCAATCGTTCGTGGTTCTGCTCTGAAAGCGCTGGAAGGCGAAGCTGAGTGGGAAGCGAAAATCATCGAACTGGCTGAGCATCTGGATAACTACATCCCAGAACCACAGCGTGCGATCGACATGCCGTTCCTGCTGCCAATCGAAGACGTATTCTCAATCTCTGGCCGTGGTACTGTTGTTACCGGTCGTGTTGAGCGCGGCATCGTTAAAGTCGGCGACGAAGTTGAAATCGTGGGTATCAAAGATACTGCGAAATCAACCTGTACCGGTGTTGAGATGTTCCGTAAGCTGCTGGACCAGGGTCAGGCAGGCGAAAACTGTGGTGTTCTGCTGCGCGGTATCAAGCGTGAAGACATCCAGCGTGGCCAGGTTCTGGCTAAGCCAGGCTCAATCAAGCCACACACCCAGTTCGAGTCAGAAGTTTACGTTCTGTCTAAAGACGAAGGTGGTCGCCATACTCCGTTCTTCAAAGGCTATCGTCCACAGTTCTACTTCCGTACAACTGACGTAACCGGCTCAGTAGAGCTGCCAGAAGGCGTTGAAATGGTCATGCCAGGCGACAACATCAAAATGGTTGTTACCCTGATCCACCCAATCGCAATGGACGAAGGTCTGCGCTTCGCAATCCGCGAAGGCGGCCGTACCGTTGGCGCGGGTGTTGTTGCTAAAGTTATCGCTTAATTGTGATATCTGCTGTAGTCGTGCAAACGGCCACTGCAACACAGATAAAAGAGCACTTCGGTGCTCTTTTTTTTTGCTCTGAATAAGCCATAACCCTGCAAAGGGTGGGTTTGAAATAAAAACTATTCGCATTTACACTGTGTATAGAAAATGTACCAGAGTGATGAATCAATGTACGTCTGCCTTTGTAATGCCATCAGTGATAAAACCCTTCGTGAAGTCGTGCGTCGCTATCAGCCTGAGTCTATCCAGCAACTGCGTCAGTTTGTGCCAGTAGGCAAACAATGCGGCAAATGCGTTCGTGCTGCGCGTGAAATCCTGGATGAAGAGATGCAAAATCCGCCACTCTATAAAGAGATAGCCTGACGAACATCGGTGTGTGAATACCCACAATATCTGTGACGCTTTTTTGACTTCTTTTTAACCGCATCTACGCTCTAATAAATCAGACGCGGAGGGTTAACAATGAAGGGTGATATCAAAGTTATTAGTCATCTCAATAAACTGCTTGGAAATGAACTGGTTGCTATCAACCAGTACTTTCTGCATGCACGCATGTTTAAAAACTGGGGACTGATGCGCCTCAATGATGTGGAGTATCACGAATCAATCGATGAGATGAAGCATGCTGACAAATATATTGAGCGCATTCTTTTTCTTGAAGGCATTCCAAATCTTCAGGATCTGGGACGTCTGCGTATTGGAGAAGACGTTGAGGAGATGCTGAGTTCAGACCTGAATCTGGAGCTGGAAGGCGCTAAAGATCTTCGTGAAGCGATCTCCTATGCTGATAAAGTTCATGATTACGTCAGCCGTGACATGATGATTGAAATCCTGGCGGATGAAGAACACCACATCGACTGGATTGAGACGGAGCTTGAGCTCATCCAGAGGATGGGCATCCAGAACTATTTGCAGGCTCAAATCAAAGAAGAGTGAACCGCGCCTGAAGTACAAGCATCACCCAGCCCGCAATGGCCAGGAACGGCCCAAAGGGTAGCGGGCTGTCCATCTGGACTACGCCCCGTCGTTGCAACATCACGATGGTCGCTAACGCCAGAACTGTAGCACCCAGCGCAATCCAGGGTAATGCCTGCCAGCCACAGCAGGCACCTAGCGCTGCAAAAAGCTTGATATCGCCATAGCCTAATCCTTCAAACCCCCTTACCAGCCGATAGCCCCAGGCAAGCAGCCACAACGCACAGTATCCAGTCAGGGCGCCCCATATCGCCGCTGTTTCATTTCCGGTTAGTGAGGCGTGCAGTAATCCCAGCCAGAGCAGCAGATAGCTCAGCGGGTCGGGTATACAGTAGTGGCGACAATCAATAGCCGCCACCAGTAGCAACAGGCCAGAGGCCGCAATAATAAAAATCGCGTCTGCAGAATGGGTAAAGCTTTGTAGCACCAGCAGACAGAGCATTGCAGTCAGACATTCCATGACAAAGCTCGATTCGCTGAATAGCTGATTGCAGAAACGACACCGTCCTTTTAAGACTGGCCAGCTGACCAGAGGCAGTTTATCGCGCCATAGCAGGCGCTGCTGACAATGGGTGCACCGTGACCCGGGGAAGCAGAGTGAGGCAAACCACTGGTCAGGAGGGAGGGCAGGAGAGAAGCGCGCACAGGCCAGAGACAGAAAGCTTCCTAATGCACCTCCGCCAGCCAGAACAGCGATTTGAGTAATAAAGGGCAGGGACATGGTTATGCTCCAGGTAAAAGGTGACGAACACTCTCACCGGCTTGCTGTTCTGTGTCATCTGCGAATGAGGAACCCCGGAAATGTGCTCACAATTGAATCCATGATTTATCAGCCTTAAAGCAGTTCACTGCGACGCGCGCCTCACACGTCGGCCACTATTTAGCAGGGAAAAGCGCAACACGGGTTGCTTCCTGAACAGATTTACGTATAATGCGTGGGCCTGCAGATATTGCAGGCGCGATTCGAGCAGAATCGCAGACGGCTGAATTTTAGGCCGCCTGACAATACTCCCAATTGTGGAGTTATATGCTGAACGATTACACTCTCCCATCAATCGTAATGGGCTCGAGTAGTAATTTTTTTCGTCTATAAAAAGTTTGGAGCTCTGGTCTCATGCAGAACCAAAGAATCCGTATCCGTCTTAAAGCGTTTGATCATCGTCTGATCGATCAATCAACCGCGGAAATCGTTGAGACCGCCAAGCGCACTGGTGCGCAGGTTCGTGGTCCAATCCCGCTGCCAACCCGCAAAGAGCGTTTTACTGTTCTGATCTCTCCGCACGTTAACAAAGATGCGCGTGATCAGTACGAAATCCGCACTCACAAGCGTCTGGTAGACATCGTTGAGCCAACTGAAAAAACCGTTGATGCTCTGATGCGTCTGGATCTGGCTGCCGGTGTTGACGTGCAGATCAGCCTGGGTTAATCAGGTCATCGAGCGATTGAGAGGTTGAAACAATGATTGGTTTAGTCGGTAAAAAAGTGGGCATGACCCGCATCTTCACTGAAGATGGCGTTTCTATCCCCGTCACCGTAATCGAAGTTGAAGCGAACCGCGTTACTCAGGTCAAAGGCCTGGAAAACGATGGTTACCAGGCAATTCAGGTTACCACCGGTGCTAAAAAAGCAAACCGTGTGACCAAACCTGAAGCTGGTCATTTTGCTAAAGCTGGCGTTGAAGCTGGCCGTGGCCTGTGGGAATTCCGCACCGCTGAAGGTGAAGAATACTCTGTAGGTCAGAGCATCAGCGTTGAAATTTTCGCTGAAGTTAAAAAAGTTGACGTAACCGGTACCTCAAAAGGTAAAGGTTTCGCCGGTACCGTTAAGCGCTGGAACTTCCGTACCCAGGACGCTACTCACGGTAACTCCTTGTCTCACCGCGTTCCGGGTTCAATCGGTCAGAACCAGACTCCGGGCAAAGTGTTCAAAGGCAAGAAAATGGCAGGTCAGCTGGGTAATGAGCGCGTAACCGTTCAGAGTCTGGACGTGGTACGTGTTGACGCTGAGCGCAACCTGCTGCTGGTTAAAGGTGCAGTTCCCGGTGCTACCGGTAGCGACCTGATCGTTAAACCAGCTGTGAAGGCGTAAGGGGATAGCAATGGAATTAGTATTGAAAGACGCGCAGAGCGCGCTGACTGTTTCCGAAACTACCTTCGGTCGTGATTTCAACGAAGCGCTGGTTCACCAGGTTGTTGTTGCTTACGCATCTGGCGCCCGCCAGGGTACTCGTGCGCAGAAAACTCGCGCCGAAGTAACTGGTTCAGGCAAAAAGCCATGGCGTCAAAAAGGCACCGGCCGTGCGCGTGCAGGTTCTGTAAAGAGCCCAATCTGGCGTTCAGGTGGTGTGACCTTTGCTGCGAAGCCACAGGACCACAGTCAAAAAGTTAACAAAAAGATGTACCGCGGCGCGCTGAAAAGCATCCTGTCCGAACTGGTACGTCAAGATCGTCTGATCGTTGTCGAATCATTTGCTGTAGAAGCACCGAAAACCAAGCTGCTGGTACAGAAACTGAAAGACATGGCTCTGGAAGACGTGCTGATCATCACCGGTGAACTGGATGAGAATCTGTTCCTGGCTGCGCGTAACCTGTACAAGGTTGACGTGCGTGATGCATCCGGTATCGACCCAGTTAGCCTGATCGCCTTCGACAAAGTCGTTATGACTGCTGATGCAGTTAAGCAAGTTGAGGAGATGCTGGCATGATCCGTGAAGAACGTCTGCTGAAAGTACTGCGCGCGCCGCACGTATCTGAAAAAGCATCTAGCGCGATGGAAAAAACCAATACCATCGTTCTCAAAGTTGCTAATGACGCGACCAAAGCAGAGATCGTTGCTGCTGTTGAGAAACTGTTCGAAGTAGAAGTTAAAGACGTAAACACCCTGGTAGTTAAGGGCAAAGTTAAGCGTCAAGGACAGCGTATCGGTCGTCGTAGCGACTGGAAAAAAGCTTACGTCACCCTGAAAGAAGGCCAGAATCTGGACTTCGCTGGCGGCGCTGAGTAAGTCGGAGGAGAAAGACAATGGCAGTTGTTAAATGTAAACCGACATCTCCGGGTCGTCGCCATGTAGTTAAAGTGGTAAACGCGGAGCTGCACAAGGGCAAACCATTCGCCCCGCTGGTAGAAAAAAACAGCAAATCCGGTGGCCGTAACAACAATGGTCGTATCACTACCCGTCATATCGGTGGTGGTCACAAGCAGGCTTACCGTATTGTTGACTTCAAACGCAACAAAGATGGTATCCCGGCAGTTGTTGAACGTCTTGAGTACGATCCGAACCGCTCTGCGAACATCGCACTGGTTCTGTACAAAGACGGCGAGCGCCGTTACATCCTGGCCCCTAAAGGCCTGAAAGCCGGCGACCAGATTCAATCTGGCGTTGATGCTGCGATCAAAGCAGGTAACACTCTGCCGATGCGTAACATCCCGGTGGGTTCAACCGTGCATAACGTAGAAATGAAACCAGGCAAAGGCGGTCAGATTGCTCGCTCAGCTGGTGCTTACGTGCAGATCGTTGCGCGTGAAGGTTCTTACGTTACCCTGCGTCTGCGTTCAGGTGAAATGCGTAAAGTCGAGTCTGACTGCCGCGCAACACTGGGCGAAGTCGGCAACGCTGAGCACATGCTTCGCGTTCTGGGTAAAGCCGGTGCAGCCCGTTGGCGTGGTGTTCGTCCGACCGTTCGTGGTACCGCGATGAACCCAGTTGATCACCCGCACGGTGGTGGTGAAGGTCGTAACTTTGGTAAGCACCCGGTAACTCCGTGGGGCGTTCAGACCAAAGGTAAGAAGACCCGTAGCAACAAGCGTACCGATAAGTTTATCGTACGTCGCCGTAGCAAATAATATTAGAGGATAAGCCATGCCACGTTCTCTCAAGAAAGGTCCTTTTATTGACCTGCACTTGCTGAAGAAGGTAGAGAAAGCGGTGGAAAGCGGTGACAAGAAGCCTTTGCGCACTTGGTCCCGTCGT
>Ga0209437_100915_pt1 | contig 11383 bp, 10 predicted proteins | sample AraplaL_Cvi_mTSA_FD_184266 | JGI IMG/M metagenome (GOLD analysis project Ga0209437, IMG submission 184266) | Arabidopsis root microbial communities from the University of North Carolina, USA - plate scrape CL_Cvi_mTSA (SPAdes) (version 2) | ecosystem: Host-associated > Plants > Roots > Endosphere...
AATCCACAGGTACTGTGCAGTCTCGATGGAGGAAGAAGATTCGGGAATAGCCATCAGTTTGCCATCGATGGTTGCCGCATCAAATGCGCCTGTTCCCTCTGCCTCTAATATACTCTTCGTAAGAGGTGAAGCATGCTCTTGGTACACATGGGTTAAATCTTCAATCATCCCAGCGTTGCTCAGTTGTCTGAGTTGATATGGATTTACTTTCACCACATCCGGGAAACGTCCTGCAGCAAGGGATACACCCAGTTTCTGATTGTACACATCTCCATTAGCAATCCAGTCGTAGTGAATCTGAATTCCTAGTTCCTTCTCATACAAACGAGTCCAGCGATTGTCCAGCATCGTCTCCCCAGGCAGCTGGTTAATCATGCGCTCAATATCATCTCCGGTTTCCCTGACAAAAGAGACTACTATGGGAGGGGAATACCTCTCAAACACAGCGGGGAGTAGAACCTGCTGCCCATCTGGCTGCGAATGATGTTGTTTGGAATTCCCTTCGGTATGGCCTGCTGGTATCGACACAGCAAGGAACAGAATGAAGGTCCATTTTGTTATGTCCAGACATCTCTTATACATGACGACATGCCCCCAGTTCGGTTTGAACAACTCTTTTCTCTCTGGCAACTTTGAATCCATATCATTGTACAACAACTTGTAATCATTGAATACGAAAAGCCGCCGTTGGGCGGCTTTTACATATGTTCATTGTTTCTCTTCCGGATGAATCATACGATATTGGAAATTTGAAAAGTCAGCTGTCCCTCCAACCATTTGGGTTGAATATACAAACAACCCCGTTCGGCAACCCATAAAATGATCCAGTTTATATATCATTTTATGGACAATCCCGATATCTCTCCATTCAATTCCATCGAAATAGGCAAAAGAGCACTCATCCAGATTGTTCTCAAAATTTCCGAATGCTTTTAGTTTAACTACTGGACCTGATACCGGGATACGTTCATGCTCCGTAGCAGGCTCTTGGTCAATCAGATTACCAAATATGGTCGAGTCCTCACCATCTCTAGCATGCATGACCAAGTGAAACTGGTTATCCTGCTTCGTAAGAGCGATCATACCGTATGAACCGATCAGAAAGCATAACCCGGCATAATCGCCATTATTCAGACCACTGCCGTCAAGCGTAACGATTGCTTCGCAAGCGGGCCCCATTGAACGCTGGGTTAGTGTGTTGACGGCGAATATCAGATTCGGGCTGATCTGTCCGGTTCGAACACGATAAACCCCGGGTTTCTCTGTGACGGACCAGAGTTCTTGATTAGGGGTATGATTCCATTGCCAAAAATCACGGAGGCGTACTCTTCCATCTTCTTCGGCTTCATAATTGAAACTGTCGCTACCTATTAACGGGTTATAACGGTACTCTGGTCTGGTGCTCGGAATATCAATCTGTTTTGGAGCTTTGTTCGCAAATACCGGAATACCTTGATCAAAATGGAGCGGAACCAAAACAGGAATCCGGCCTACAGCCCCATGATCCTGAAACAGCATTGCATACCAATCCCCATTCGGTGTATCCACGATGCCACCCTGAGCAACACCAGAATTGAAATAATCCATATCGTCATTAAATACTTCTCCACCAGTGAAGACATCTTCCAGAGAGTCTGCCGTATAACACGCCTGCGTTCTCCGTCCGGAAGCTTTCGTGATATGAATCAGGAATACAACATATTTCCCATTGATCTTGTAGAAATGTGCTCCTTCATAACCAAGGTGATAAGGCTGCTCTTCTTTTACAATCAAGCGATGCACTCCACCCGGTTTGGGCCCGGTCAGATCGGAGCTTAATTCGGTCAGATAAATCTCGGTATTCCCGTACACAAGATAAACTCGTTCGTCATCATCAAAAAATAAGGAGCAATCATGGTAAAATCCCTCCACTACTTGCTTCTTCCACTCTCCCGAGATGGAGGTCGACGTGTACAAGTACGTTTTACGGGTATCATTTGCGACAAAAATGACATAGAACATGCCTTGATGATAACGAAGGGAAGCGGCCCACATGCCTTTACTATATATATGTTGACCATTTTCAAGCCGTTGCGCGGGTGTATCATCCAATGTGTCGTATACATATGTGGCTACTTCCCAATGGATCAGATCATATGAACGCAGAATGACACATCCCGGCATCATATGCATGGTTGTACTGACCATATAATATGTGTCCTCTACACGAATAACGTCAAGATCCGGGTAATCGGCCCAAATAATCGGATTCGGATTCATGCTTTAATTACACCTCATTTTTTCTATTAAACTTCCATTCTCTTAAAAGGATAGTTGAGCTGTCTGTTGTACTTTTAAAGATAATATACAAGTCTTGCACACCTTGCGCACCCGTAACTTTGGTTGTTACTTCCATCCATTGAAGAGATTCGGTGGCGGGCGGAACAATGAGTTCTCCAATTAAAGGTCCGTCCGTGCGATCAATCCGAAGCTCCAACGTACCTTCGGTTCCTTGATTCGAAATCATGGCTGAGAAGCTAGAAGGTCCTCCACTTTCAAAATCGGCCTTGGATATGGCTATCCAGCTGTCATTTTGCAGCTTGGCGGCAATGATATTCGAATCTGATACAGACATCTCACCAGAGTCCGGATATTGCTCAGTGGATACTCTGCTGCTCCATCCAATTGTGGAACCTGTTACCGGCTTATAGGGATTGAAATACTTAATTTGATCCACGCCCTGATAATCTGCATGTACTTTCTTAATCTTACCCGTAGCCTCATCATGCTCGACTCGATTCACATGTGTTGAACGGTAACCTTCGGGAATATTCATGGCTTGGCATAATGTTTGGGCATGATAGGCAATGTACCACTGATCTGCTAGTTGAAATATAGCCTGGTGGTTGTTGCCGCCAATACCAAAGAAGTGTCCGGGATTCTGGAGCAGCGTGCCCTGATATGTCCATGGACCCATTGGTTGAACGCTAGTCATATAGGCAATCTCACCGGGTGGCGGGCTGCCCTCTGGCCGATCTGCCTTGTCAAAATTGGAACAATACGTATAGTAGTAATTATTATTATATTTATGTATCCCTGAGCTTTCAAACATATAAGGCGCCTGAATAACCTTAGCTGTGCCAACGACACTGATCATATCGTCTCCCAATCGCATAACTCTTGCCGTATCAGGTCTTCCTGCTTTCCCTTCCGGAATACCACCACCAAAGTAGAGGTAAGCCTCATGATCATCATCTACAAGTACAGCTGGATCGAACAGCCAAGTTACGTCTTCCACTCCCGGAGTCTCTCTTGTAATAAGTGCTTTTCCGATAGGGTCTACCCATGGACCTACAGGTGTTGGCGCAGACAATACCCCGATTCCACTGGCGTTGTTAGCGAAATAAAGAAAGAAGCAATCCTCGCCATCCAAGATTTGATGAGCAGCTGCCGGGGCCCAGGATTGCGAAGCCCATGTTGCTGCACCTTGAGGTCCGGCAACTCTGATCTCCCCATGATCAGTCCAGTTGATTAAGTCATCTGAGGAAATGACCGTAATCCGGTTGATTGAACTATAGCTGTTTATCTGAGGAAGACCGTCCTTATCATATTCAAGCTTATCACTTGTCATATATAAGTAGACTCTATTTTTAAATACCAGAGCATAGGGATCGGCTCCGAATTTGTGGGCCACCAGAGGGTTACCGTTGGGACGAAGCTTTCCAATCTCCCTTGGAAGACTCTCCCAATTGGCATCTTGGTCTCGGTTTTGCTCACCAGCAAGTGGTGTAGAATGATGATTCATCGAATTAATCCCCCTTAATCGTTATTAGTTGTGCTCTATCTAAGAAAGCGTTTGCAATACAAAAGGTATCATGATAGGATGATTACATTTTAAGGTAACCTGAATACAATTTCATTGCGTTAACCGCTCTATTTATTGCGTGAAATGACAGGAGGTACTTCATGAGTGGATCCTCTGAGTGTTTTTATGATCCCATCGAGCCTGAGCTCTTATATCTGCACCGCGTAACGACGTATAAGCTGGAAACAATCTATCATCGCCATAATGCATACGAGATCTACCTGTTTCTTCGTGGGAACGTTCACTTTTATGTAGAAAATCGATGTTACCATGTACAGCCTGGTGATTTGCTTGTAATGTCACCCGAGGAGATGCACCGAGCCTTTATACTGGATGAATCTGAGTATGAGCGCATTACAATCAATCTAAAAAAACCATACCTTTACCAGCTGTCTACGCCATCAACCAATCTGTCGTCATGTTTTGATCATCGCCCCAAAGGAAAGGGCAATATCGTGCATTTAGACAATCAAGGCTTGAAAATGATGATGCAATGGACGAACGAACTGGAGGGACTGCTTGCTTCGGATGCTTATGGCACGGACATCAAAATTAATGCAGCGGTAGCCCAATTATTGGTCATGGTTAACGTCTGGTTTCACAACAATTCATTTGTTCCCAATGACATCATGCCTGAGCTGGTTCGTGAAACGATGGATTATATTGAGGTTCATCTTAATCAAGATATTACACTTCGTAAACTTGCCGAAGCATTCTATATGAACAGCACATACATCAGCCGACAGTTCAAAAAGCATACCGGATTAACGATCCGCTCCTACATTTTGGGTCGTCGTATAGAACGGGCCAAATTCCACCTTTCTGATGGAATGAGTATTACGGATGCATGCTTTCAATCGGGCTTTAGTGACTATGCCAATTTTATTCGCAGTTTCACTAAAATGGTCGGCATTTCTCCGGGCAAATATAGCAAACAACGACGTGATGCAATCGAAATATGATGATGATAACGACAAGATAATGCGCCAAGTAAAAAACATCAAGCCATGTAGGTTGGCTCGATGTTTCTCTTTTTCTTCATTTGCTTGCGAGGCGTATCTAATCTGCATTTAACCTGTTAACGAGATCATGTCCGCGGGTTAATTGATCTCTTTTCCCGTCCATAATCTAACACGATCTTTAATCCACTCTGTATACTGCTGTTCCATGGCAACTGCACCTGCATTATCAAGTTCGGTAATCATGTTATCATATATGTCTTCAAAAGCACTCGGAGAGGATGTAATTGCTTCCGCGATCCGTTTCTGGATAATATCTTGTGTCTTCTGATACACCACGTTATAGTCTCCGCTATCCGTAGGAATCGGCATATTATAAGCTGCACCCCACTCTTTCACCGGGAACTCATCTCCGTTAGGGAACAGCTCCTTCCAGGTTGTAATACCATAACCTTTCAGCGTTTCTTTTTCTATATCAGAATAACCTTCCTGGATCTGCAAAGGATAGTTGGTTGTATAATAGTTGTCCGTTGAATCTTTGACACCGTCTCCATAATGAGCGCCAAAAATGGTGTATAAGTTTATACCGGTTTCTTTGCTGAATGTGCTATTGTCTTTGTTTTTACGCTCCTGAATATCTGCCGGTATTTTGCGAACTCCGTCTTCCACAACGTAATGTTCACCTTCGATACCCCAATTTCTTAATACTTGACCTTCCTCAGAAGAAAGCCAATCCAGGAATTTGATGGCCCGGACAGGGTCTTCAGCATCAACAGTTATGCCGATACCATATCCATCGAATCCGATATCCTGAAAATCTTTGCGTTGGAAGCTGTCGTTCAGCGTTACAGGATAGAATCCGTAAGTCATGTCGTCCTTGCCTGCACTTTTCAAAGCATTTTCCGCATCGCTGAATCCCCAAAGCGGATCAAGCACCGATAGAACACGTCCACTGGCGATTTTGGACTTATACTGATCATCCTTTTGTACAAAACTGTCTTTATCTACTAGACCTTCATTATACATTTTGTTCAACCAACGGAAATATTCCTTCTCCTCAGGACGCTTATAATGCAGAACAGCTTCATATGTGTCAGGGTTAATGAAATATTCACCATCCCCAGGTCCTCCAGTAGCCATCACTGCCGGATCGGTAACGGTGATCATTCGCCGCCATCCATCTGCACTGAGTGTCAGCGGGATTGTCGGTTGGCCATCATCCGTAGTTGGATTATTTTTATAATACTCACGCAGGACATTTTCATAATCCTCCAAGGTTTTGATCTCGGGGTATCCAAGTTCTTTGACTACTCGGTGCTGAATAGCAGCACCATTCGTGGCATCGAAGCTTTCTTGATCAATCGCACCATTCGTTGGAATCCAATATATGGATGGGTCTTCATTGCTATATTTCAAGCGATTAAAATGCTCACCGTAAATTTTTTTCAAATTGGGCGCATGTTCTTCGATCAGATCCGTCAGATCAATCATTGCACCAGCATCAACAAGTCTGCTCAGGTTACCTTTAGGGAATATTAAATCCGGGTAATCACCGCTGGCGGCCATAAGGGATATACGGTCGTTTCCTCCTCCGCTTGAGATATCGAATTCAGCATTAATGGTTACACCCGTTTTTTCCGTAATTTTCTTCCCTACAGCATCCTGCATATTGTTCCAGTTGGGACTTGCATCTGCGCCAAAGAAGGTAAACGTAATCGGACTGTTGGGGTCACTGGTATTCGATTCGGAATTCTCTGCAGCGTTTCCGCAACCTGCGGAAACCAGCACAACACTCGTTACGAGACATGCTCCTAGCATTTTTGAAACGACTCTCATTATTTTTCTGCCCCCTAAATGGTGTTAGTCGTAATAACCAATCCAGACATTAAGATGGTTGGCTATGGAGTAGTATACGCTTACATATTCAACTGTTAGTGTACGAGTACACTCCCGCCTAACCTATTCCATGCTTAAAGTATAAGGAAGTCTACTAACCCCAACCTTGATTATTAAGCCATGAAATAGCATGATCTAGACATGAGTTTGAGTAGAGTCTGAGTAGAATCTGAAGACCAAAAAAGCGATGGTTGCCCATCGCCTCATCACACCAAACATACTTTTCAGTAATATAATTCCAACGTAAATCCTTGGATCTCCGCTTCAACTTCCCGCAACAATTCCATGACTTGGTCAGCGTAATCTCCAAGAATTTCTTTGCTCTTCTCGAAGCCAAGCCATTGAACAGTAAGCGGCATACTTACAGCTCCAGTTAAGACATCCCACAGCGCGTCCAAATTGCCCCCGTAGTTCTCGTCTAACTCAAGCTGGTTCTGAAGAACGTGATGCAATTCTTCCTTGCTGTGAATGTGGTATCCGTCAATCTGAATATTGCTCATATTAGTTCCTCCATTTATTTTAACTGTTCAAATGACTTGTAATGATCTGTCGTCTTATAGATTAGACCGTCATTCGAATATAGAATTCGGTCGCTTCCGCGCCGTCCTCCTGAGTAATTTATATCGGCTTCATACCATATCCGGCCTTTTTTGTTGGGGAGCAATCCTTCCCGGTTTCTGAACACGTCGCCGCCAATGCTTTTACCTGGAGCCACTTCACGTAAATTCCCTTCACTTGGTTCCCATCCCAGATCACTGGCCTCTTTCTTGGTGATATAGTTTGGTGGGAGCTCTTTATACTCCGAGATATAATTGGCAACCTCATCAAATCCCATATCCTCCGAAACTTGAGGTGATCCGATATCAAGCACAGACTCTGATGTACAACCGGAGAACAATAATGCAGCGAGGATGATCACTAACGTGTAAGCAAATTTTCTGAAAAACATAATCTTTTCTCCTTTTGATGTTCTTGCTCTTGCTGTCTTCCGTTTATAAGCCTATCATTGAATTGAAATTCAATCAATAAAAGCAGGTAACCCTCCTCCACTGAGGCACAGCCGTATCCTTCAACAAAAAAAGCCGCTAAAATAGCGACTTTAATCGTACCACGAATCATTACCATTCGGCACATAGCTGATTATTATTATTTTAATTTATCCATCCAGTTCCGCAATGCTACGACAACCTCTTCCAACTGCTCTTCTTCCGTAATAGTAGGCTGATTGTCTCCTTTTTGCATGCCATATGAGCCAAATTGACCGTGATTTCCACCCTCAATACTTACATATGTCGTGTCTTCTGGAAGATTTGCTTTGGAGTTCTCCCAGTCTTCTCTGTTAAGCACTCCATCATCCGAACCTGTAATCTGTAAGATAGACAAGTTCGTATTCTTCAAGCTCCCCCCTTCATCTGCATAGGAAGCCAAGAAAAAGACGCCTTTCAACTTCTCCTTGTGCTCCGCAGCATATCGTGATGCAAATGATCCTCCCAATGAATGGCCGCCAATTACAAATGCTTCATCGGGATGTTCCTCGATAAAGGAATCAGCCTTGTTTTGACCGAAAATCGCCAAGTTTATTGGCATGTTCGCGATGTATACGCGGTGTCCCTGTTCTGCCATTTCTCTGGCAAGTGGAGAATAACTTTCAGGTTCAACCAGACCGCCCGGATAAAAAATAATATTCGGTTCAGTTACCTCTGCACCCACGGGTTCAAACCGGTAACCGTCCTTAATCTTGGTGACATTAACCTGTGCATTACTTGTCATTGCCGCTTCAGCTCGTTCAGAAGGACTATACGTAACCGAATTAAGATATACGAAAGCTCCGGCTACGATGATAACGATGGACAAGATTGTCCATATGATTATCTTCTTCCATTTGTTTGTACTTTGTGCTGTTTTCAATCCTAAAACCACCTTGTTATGAGGATAATGTGTTCTCTTTTTTAACTCTCCATAAATTATACTTACCGGTAAGTATAATTACAAGGTGATTTTGCTAACTATCGTTATTTGTCATAAAATATTCATGGAGGGAAGTCTAATGACAGAAAAATCATACAAACGTTTGCCAGGAAGACCCAAACATGGGGACGACGATATCTCAATTCAGCAAACCATTATTCATACAGCTTCAAAGCTATTCATGGAGTATGGCTACGAAACAGTCACACTTCAGCAAATTGGCAAAGCATGTAACGTGTCCAAACCTACCATTTATTATCATTTCACCAGCAAACCAGAGCTGTTTAAAGTCGCGTTTACAACGATGCTCCAGAATGTGAGCCGGTTAACCTCGCATATGCTCGATCAAGCCGAGAATCTGGAGTCGGGGCTTGTGCGTTTGGCAGAGGCCAGACTGGCCAATCCACATGCAGAGATTGTAACGATGCTTCGAGAAGCTGAGCCTTTTCTTGAGCATGCCCAAATTCAGGACATACGTGAAGCAGAGCATCATATTCACGAAGTGTTAGCCACTCATTTTCAACGGGCAATGGATGCAAACAGACTACGAACGGACGATCCGTTTTTCCTGGCAGAAACCTTCTCGACCATGATGCTAATGGGTAATCGGGAAGATAACCTGCGTAAATATGGTTCCAATTTTTCACTAGGCCAAAGATTAGTAAATATTTTCATTCGCGGAGCGCAGTAAAAATTCAGGGCAACAAGGAGAACTGACATGAATATCCCTAGAGGTACCTATGGGTTTCGATTCGCCGAAGACAAGGAGCTCCAACTGTGTGTACTGTATGCGGCTGGAAGTGATTCAATAACCGATCCTTCTTATCATTGGGATGGACTCGAACGTTCGGACGGGCCTCTCCTGTTATTCCAATATACAATCTCGGGTGAAGGTGTATTTGAGTCGAATAATCGCATTCATCATGTTTCCGCAGGACAAGCTTTTTTGGCAGAAATTCCAGGAGCACATCGCTATTACTATGATTCAGCATCAAAAGAACCTTGGGAGTTTCTGTTCCTGCTGTTCAGGCCCACTCTTATTCTGCCCCATTGGCGAAAATTCCTTCGGGAAGCGGGAGAAGTTCCCTATCTTCCCGCTGACTGTACACCTATCCGACTGTTGCGGATGATCGTGACTGATGCGGCGGCAGGCAGAATCACTGATCCTCTGATCGCATCATCCAGTGTATATCAGTTCATGACAGAATTGACTCGATTACAGAGAACAACATTGCACAACAGGGAGAATTGGTCTGAGAACATTCAAATAGCCGTTGAATACATAGAAAACAACTACTCCAAGATGATCAGTATTGATCACCTTGCCGAGCATGTTTCCCTTTCCAAATATCACTTTATACGTCGCTTTTCCTCCAGTACTGGCTTGACTCCAGGTGCTTATCTGACCCGTGTACGTACCGAGAAAGCATTGGAACTGCTGCGCGGAACTACTTTTAGCATTGAAGTCATCGCCGAACAAGTTGGCTATTCCAGTGGAAGTTATTTTATCAAAGCTTTTCGCAGTATAACCGGGGTTACACCAGGTGAATTTCGTAGCGGCGGTGAAAGCCTTGTATACCGTAAACTGTTCTTCGACTAACCGCAATATTTTGCTATTCGACACTCAATATTACTGTAGATATTAATAAAATCCTTTATTATGATGAATTTAGCGAGAGCAATAATTAATCAGTAGAGGAGTATTCCCATGAATCATACGCTTGCAGCATCAACTCCACCGCTTGGCTGGAACAGTTGGGATTGTTACGGCGCTGCCGTTACGGAAGACGAAATTCGTGGCAACGCGGAGTACATGGCAGAACATCTTAAAGACTTCGGCTGGAGCTATATTACGGTCGACATACAATGGTACGAGCCTTTGGCCAATTCCTCGCAATATCGTCCATTCGTGCCACTAATCATGGATGAATATTCACGGCTTATGCCTGCTGAGAATCGGTTTCCCTCTGCTGCAGGTGGACAGGGATTTAAGCCATTAGCCGACTACGTTCATAGCCTGGGGCTGCAATTTGGCATTCACATCATGCGGGGTATTCCACGTCAAGCTGCACATGCAGGGACTTCGATCCTGGGCACAACCGCCACTGCGCGCGATATTGCTCATCCGAACTCCATCTGTCCGTGGAATACGGATATGTATGGTGTCGATAGCACAAAAGAAGGCGCACAGGCCTATTACGATTCGCTCTTTGAACTATATGCACAATGGGGCGTTGACTTGGTGAAGGTAGATGATATTGCCGCTTCCAGGCTCTATGATACTCATCAGCCCGAGATTGAGATGATATCCAAAGCGATTGAGCGCTCCGGGCGACCCATGGTACTGAGTCTCTCCCCTGGACCTGCTCCAGTGGAATACTCCGAATTTTTAGCCGCACACGCGAACATGTGGCGTGTCACGGACGATTTCTGGGACCTTTGGCCGCTGTTATTGGATATGTTCGACCGCTGCCGGACGTGGCAAAGTGTTCCCCAAGCAGGCTGCTGGCCAGACTGTGATATGTTGCCATTGGGTCATATCGGTATCCGTTCTGTAGACGGTGGTGGAGCGGATCGCTGGACTCGGTTCACACCTGACGAGCAGTTAACGATGATGTCGCTGTGGAGTATCTTCCGTTCCCCGCTCATTTTTGGTGGTGAACTGCGAGATAACGACGAATGGACGCTGTCCCTGCTAACCAATCGTGAGGTTCTG
>Ga0209437_100916_pt1 | contig 11363 bp, 6 predicted proteins | sample AraplaL_Cvi_mTSA_FD_184266 | JGI IMG/M metagenome (GOLD analysis project Ga0209437, IMG submission 184266) | Arabidopsis root microbial communities from the University of North Carolina, USA - plate scrape CL_Cvi_mTSA (SPAdes) (version 2) | ecosystem: Host-associated > Plants > Roots > Endosphere ...
CGAGGGTAGACGGTGCCAGTGAGCTTCAGACGTTATGGCGGATCATTTTACCTCTGTCGTTACCCGTGCTTTCAACCATTTCCTTGTTTTACGCAGTCGGGCATTGGAACAGTTATTTCGATGCCATTGTTTATATCAATGATTCCAACTACATGCCACTTCAAGTGATTTTGCGCAATATCCTACTTAACGTGGCAACGCAAAGCGCTGATTCACTCGCCAATTCCGGAGCTGTCAGTACGTTCGCTGTGCAAATGGCTACAGTTGTTGTGACTACGGTCCCGATTTTGATTGTTTATCCATTTTTGCAAAAGCATTTTACCAAAGGTGTGCTCCTGGGATCCGTTAAAGGTTAAAAGGTGTTCCAACCTAACTTATTACGGGGAAACCGTGATAATATACAAACAAAGGAGAGGTCAATATGCAGCGTAAAAAGATTTCATTTGCTATTATGTCGGCAATCTTAGGACTTGGAACGCTATTGTCGGGTTGTGGGGGAAATGAAGAAGTTACATCGACAACCTCGAGTAATTCGCAAGGCCAGTCTGGCCAATTTGCAACCAAAATGAAGATCTCCATGTTTAACCAAGGTACATTCAATGCTGCTGCTCCGGTACCTCCACGGGATGAAGATATTCAACGCCAACTGTTGGAAGAAGAGATGAACATCGACTTGGATATGATGATTCCTCAAGCGGGTCAAGCAACAACAAAACTGAACACGCTCATTGCAGGCGGGGATATTCCAGACTTGCTCTTCTTGAAGAGCCGTGCTGATCTTGCGCAATATTACGACCAAGGCGTGCTTGCGGATTTGACACCTTATCTGGATCAGTTTCCTGAATTACAGAAACGGTTTGGCAATGACTCCTGGGAGGCGATGTCCTATCAATGGAAAACGATCGGAGTTCCAGGCTATGATAATGTAAACGGTATCAGTCGTAGCTTCTTCATCCGTAACGATTGGCTGAAAAAGCTGAATATGGATGTGCCAACGACACCTGACGAGTTGTTCGAAGTTATGAAAGCCTTTACAGAGAAAGATCCGGACGGTAATGGCAAAAACGATACGTACGGATTCATCGGCGGTATGAATAAAGAAGGCAATCTGCAAACCTACGGCTTTGATAGCTTGATGTGGATGTTTGGCGTTAATCCTCCTTCGGCCGTTGAGATTAAAGATAATGAACCGGTATTTCTGTTTATCGATCCCAAAATGAAAGAGGCACTTGCTTACATTAATAAAATGATGGCAGCCAAAGTCGTAGACCCGGACTGGGTGACGATGAATTCACCTGATCTGTTGGACCAAAAGATGTTTAAGGGTAAAGTTGGTTTCATGATCAGGGATGCCCGCAGACTGGAGCCGGATTATCAGCAGAAAATGAAAGAAATTAGTGGAGAGGTGCCGGAATGGATCGTTATTCCTCCGATGAAAGGTCCTTACGGGGATCAGATTGTAGAGAGAAAATCGTTCCAAGGTAATTCATGGGCCATATCCGCAAAAGCGGACGAAGACAAAATCATTCGGATCTTGTCCATGCTGAATTATCTCTTTACGGATGAAGAAGCTTATCCGAATTTTGCATACGGAATCAAAGGGATTCATTGGGATGTCGTAGATGGCAAGATCAAAAATAAAACCTCGGAGTTATCGAAGGAAATGAAAGAAAAGTACCTGTGGGTCGATCATTATAGAATGCCGCGGCGTGGTGATGATGCGGAGTACTTCAGCTTCCAGAATCCGAAAACGGCGGAAGCTTTCAAGAATAATCAGCAATATGTGGGGCCAACGTTGCCCGGTAATTTATTGACTCCAGACCCTAATGATACCTTGGATGCTGACCGCCAACGGTTCATTAATGAAAGCTTGGTTAAATTTATGACGGGCAAAGAACCTCTTTCCAACTGGGACAATTTCCTCCAAACGTTGGATACCAAGTTTGACATGCAGAAGTATAAGGAAACAGCCACCCAGCAATTTAAAGACGCCGGCCTCATCAAGTAAAAATAAACAAAGAGAGAGTGGCTATTCGTAGCCCCTCTCTTTATTCGCATATGCTATTCTTAGTACAAAACGGAACTAAAAGGAAGATGATCCATGCGAAGAAGAATCAGCTTGCCTTTAAAATTATTTTTTATCGTGTTTGCATTTGTATTGGGCTGCATCATCTTGATAAGCCAATTATCATATCGCTATGTCCAGAAAGAAATACGAACCAATGATATTTATTACACCAATCAAATATTAGACAAGGTGGACCAGTATTTCACCGTTAACTTTTCTTCCTTTCAAACGATCCTCTTCTCGGTTGAAACTTCGGTGAAAGCCAACATTAACAATACCGAAGTGATTAAAGAGCAATTAAGAGAGCTGTATGAACTCAATAGCAATTATGTTAGTAATATTTATTTGATCAAAAGCGATTTATCCATTCTAGGCGGAAGTGCACCTACACGAATATTCGATGAATCTTTATCGGAAAGGGAGCCTTTGTATGATGCGGCTGACAAAAACAGAAGGACTACCTTTGTTAGTGAACCATACAAATCAAAGTACTCCGGCTGGACTGTTACGATGGTTCGATATCTGAACGGTGCTCCGTTTCCTATGGCCATTGCGGTTGATCTGGATCTAAATGCCATTGAAGAAACCTTGTTCAAGATTAATAAACAGGAACAAATGAATCTGGCTCTAATCACCGCCTCAGGTAAGATCATTGCCGGATTTTCTGAAAATAAAGGACCCCTTAGTATTCAAGATCATACGTTTTCAATCGGAGAGACGTCATCGGAAGAAATTTTGGATACGTCAGAAACCACCCTTCAAGTGCACACGAAGGATGGCATTCCCGTCTCCCTTTTGAAGAAACCAACGGAGAAATTCAACTGGACCATTGTCTCCGTTAATGATGAATCACGCTTGAAAGCAGCTTTGTCCAGATTGGAAACCTATTATATTGAGCTTCTGGCTGCAGGTCTTCTTTTAAGTTTGTTCATTTCTTTTATGGTTGCCAAATTTATAAGAAAACCACTCTATACACTCAAAACAAAAATGAAGCAGGTAGAGCAGGGCATCCTCACAACGACAATAACCATCAACCGAAACGATGAGTTCGGAGATCTCTCACGAGCATTCGATCGGATGTTACAGCAAATTGTTGAACTAATTCGCCGAGCCGAGCTTCATAATGAACTTGAGCGGAAGCTGGAAATCCAGGTGTTACAGTCTCAAATCAATCCACATTTTCTGTATAACACGCTTGGTTCGATCAGCAATGTGATACGTCTCGGACAAATAGAGAAAGTTGATGTGGTGATCGGGTCGCTTATTTCATTATTGGAATACGGGATAGACGATGCTTCTGAGAAGGTGTCCCTACGTCAAGAATTACGTAATGTAGCGGACTATATCGAGATCCAGAACATTCGGTATAACCGAAACTTCAATTTGATTGAAGATATTGAAGCAGGGTTACTTGATTTTCCAGTTTTCCGAATGCTGCTGCAGCCTCTTGTGGAGAATAGTATCTTCCATGGTTATAACGGAGGCGAAATTGAGGGACCTATTACGATTCATGCGTACAGGGAGGAAGACTATGTCATCATCGAAGTTGTTGACCAAGGTGAGGGAATTCCGGCCGACAAATTAAAGCATATTTTAATCTCAGAACCGAGTGAAGAGGAAGTAAAAAGAAAAAGAATCGGGTTGAATAATATTCATGGTCGAATAAGACTTCACTACGGAGATCAATTCGGACTGGATATCATTAGCATACCTAAGGAAATAACCCGCATACGCGCATTATTCCCGGCAGAATTGCAAAAAGGAGATGCATAATGGGGAAAGAGTATACCTGCTTCATTGTTGACGATGAAGACCTGATCATTCAACGATTGGAATTGTTTTTTAGTGAGTTATCTCATGGGGATAAGCGATTTGTTTTAGTGGGAAAAGCAAATAATGGGCTGAATGGGATCGAGGAGATCATCAAACTTAAGCCGGATATCGTCATATCCGATATCGTTATGCCGCGAATGGACGGAATCTCCATGATTGAGCAGCTCAAGGCGGAACTCCCCCATACCCAGTACATACTTTTGACCGCCTATTCATCCTTTGAATACGCCCAGCGAGCTATTCAAGCCAACGTATTGGAGTACATTGTAAAGGTTCCGCTAAGGGAAGCCGATCTGAATCGAGCATTGGATAAGGCAGCTGGAATTCTAAATGAGTTTGAGAAAAAAGAAGCGGAATTTCACTCGTTAAACGTATCCGTACTTGAAAATAAATATAGAGTCCGTAAGCAATTTTTTAACGAACTGATCCGAGGTGAAATTCCTTCTCATCGGGCATCGAATTTTGCCAATCGCATGCAGTTTCATTTCTTTCAAGCCAACTATTGCTGCTTCATCGTTGAGATGAATACGTATGAAAGTTTCCGAAACGAATACGCTGCCGCTGATCAAAACATCTTGAAATATGCGATTACGAATATCATCGAAGAAACGGTGATGAGTGGTGGCCGTGGTGTAGCTGCGGATCTGTCTGATAATCGTTTTATTGGCTTTTTATCCTGGGAAAATAACCGCAGTGATATGGAAACGGAATATGCTTGCCTATCCTTGGGAGGGCAGATCATCACTCATTTGCATCAATATTTGAATCAAAGGGTATCCGTCGCTTTTGGAGGTCCACACCGAGGCTGGGAATCGATCAAACAGGCGTACACGGAAGCTAAAAATGTGAGTGAGGATTTCTATTATCATACCGAAAAAGTAGTCAAAACACCGATGCATCGGTTCCAATACCATAATGACAAAAAGGCAGACTTTCAGCAAAAGGTGAATGATTTTCTTATACGGCTGAAACGAAAGATTTCCAAGGAAGAGCTGGACAATGCACTTGCCGAACTGTTGCAATTTGTTTCGGACCATAAAATCCACAAATCCATCATGGCGCCCATGATTAGAGACTTGTACAGAGAGATTACCTTAAAGTTTAAATCGGGTAACAAGTTGACCACGGAAGTAGCAGAATTCCCTATGGAATATATGGCATTTCAAGAGCAGCTCGCCTATATTGGCGACTTCACATTCGAATACGTGCATGCAGGCCAACGATTACATCGTGCAGAAATCATGAGTGCTATTCATTTTATAGAGAAAAACCTGAAACAGCGTTTAACGCTGGAGGCCATTGCGGAGGAAGTGAATCTAGCGCCATCGTATTTTAGCAGCTTATTCAAAAAAACAATGAACGAAGGCGTGATTAGCTACATCAACCGTAAAAAAATCAACCTCGCTCTCGAGTTGTTAAATGTCCGGGATTATTCTTTATTGGAATTGTGCGAGGAAGTAGGCATTGTCAATGAAGGTTACTTTTGCAAACTTTTTAAAGAATATACCGGTGATACACCTAAGCAATACCGGATCAAAATGACACGGTAGGAATTCCAATAAGGATGCAAAAAATGTATGATTTTTTCGTGAAATCCTGTAAAAAAAAACGGGCCAAAACCATTACCATGATAGGAGCATCTAATCATGGAGGTTATCAAAATGGAGTCTATAAAAGCTGATGTAACCGTCGTAGGTGGAGGTATTGCAGGGATATGCGCTGCCATTGCAGCTGCACGCCAAGGTCTGAAGGTTTCACTTATTAATGATCGGCCAGTTCTAGGGGGAAATGCGAGCAGCGAGGTAAGAGTGCATATCAACGGGTCGGCTTATCTCGGAAACAGTCCATCCTACTATGCTCGAGAGGGCGGGTTGATAGAAGAACTGAAGCTGAAGATATTTCATTACAATCCGTTATACAACAAGAAGCTGATGCTTTCACTTTCCGATACAGTCTTACTCGACATGGTTTATGATGAGCCCAACATTTCTCTATTCCTGAACACATGCGTACATGAAACGGGTATGGAGAACGGCAGAATCCAATGGGTGGAGGGCCTTCAATTGGCTTCCGAGAGGAAATTTCGTTTTGAAAGCCCAACCTACATCGATTGCTCCGGGGATGGAATTGTTGGATACCAAGCAGGCGCTCACTTCCGATGGGGAAGAGAGGCGAAGCATGAATACCAAGAGGAGCTGGCTCCTGAAGTGGCGGATCATTACACCATGGGCGATACGATTCTGTTTCAAGCCCGTGACGTAGACTATGCCGTTCCTTACAAAAGGCCCGGCTTTGCGTATGATATTACGAAGCTGGACTTTTTCGATAGTATCCGAAAAGGGTTAAACCATCGGTCTTTTCCAAGGAAAATCAACGGACTTGGCGGATTGTGGTGGCTGGAATACGGTGGACATATGGATATTATCAAGAATAATGAAGACATCGCATTGGAACTGCGAAAATTGGTGTACGGAATCTGGGATTATATCAAAAACAGCGGCGAGTTTGATGATGTAGACAATCTCATTCTGGATTATGTTTGCCCGATTCCGGGAAAACGGGAGTCGAGAAGATTTATAGGAGAACACATGCTGTCTCAGAACGATCTTACAGCAAAAACACCTTTCGAAGATGCGGTATCTGTCGGCGGCTGGTATATGGATCTGCATGCGAATAAAGGCATCTACGATGAGGGACCAGCTACAGCATGGAATTTTGTGCCGGGATTGTATAATATCCCGTTCCGCAGCTTATTTTCACGCAATATTCCTAACCTGATGTTCGCTGGCCGCAATATAAGCGCTACCCATGTGGCTTTTGGGTCTACAAGGGTCATGGCAACCTGTGGTTGTATGGGGCAGGCTGTAGGGACGGCTGCTGCGTTATGCGTAAAATATGAGACAGACCCCGCGACCCTCGTCAAAACCCATATGGGTGAGCTTCAGACGCAGCTGCTTCGAGACGGGCAAACGATTGTAGGGCTTCAAGAGCCGTTGGATCGTTATTTCGCAGATGGATTAACGATTCGTGCTTCGTCTCAGCGAAGCTATGAACAGCTTCATCCAACCGAAGAGATCTCCTTGGACAAAGTATTATGTTTGGTCTTGCCGATTCAGACATCCGTGGCTGAAAGCGTGCAGATCAAAATTAAAAATAGATCCGAGCAATCGGAAACGTTGCAAGTGAAGCTGTACGGCGGGGAGCGGAAGGAAAACTATATTCCCACCAGCGAGCTGAAAGACTATCACTTGCTTATTTCAGCGGGTTATGATGACTGGATTACGCTGGACCTGGGCTGTGAGAAACCGGCTGATGACAAGGTCTACATCGTATTGGAAGGTTCAGAGAGCCTTGCGGTACACACCAATGAAGAGAAAATGACTGGAGCGGTGAGCTTCTTTTATAGACCCGAAGAGCCATCCAGGCTGAAGAAGCTTAATAAGAGCATTTGCTTCAAGGATCTGATACCATCCCAAGATATGTATAATCCTGCGAATGTTGTAAACGGCTTCTCCAGACCTTATGGTCTGCCAAACGGCTGGATTTCGGAACGTACGGAAGGACAGGAATGGTTGGAATTTGGTTTTGCAAGCCCCAAGAATCTGGATGAAATCCATCTTGTCTTCAATTCACAGCTGAATTTGGAGCATTTCGACGATCCAATCGAGCCACTGATCCAGGATTATAATGTGACCTTAACGTTAGAGGACGGAACAAAGAGTGAAATTAAAGTCCGCGGAAATTATCTTTCGATGAATAAACATCAGGTGAATGTACAAGGTGTAACCCAGATCCGGTTTGATTTCTGTGCAACGTATGGCTCACCTTATTATGAAGTGTTTGCAGTGAAATTTTTTGCTCCTAAAAATGCGAAGTGAGGTCGGGTGAAGTTGCGATGAAAGAATTTTTTCCTCGGAGAGGGCTGCCTAATGTCATTCAGAAGTTGGAATATGGGGAACCTGTGACCATCGTTTATTTTGGTGGCAGTAATACACGTTCGGAAGGATACAGGGTCATGACCGCGGATTGGCTGCGAGAGCAATATCCCCAAGCCGATATCCGCGCAGTGAACGCAGGCATTGATGGGACAGGATCGGACCTCGGCTGCGCCCGTTTGCAGACCGATGTACTGCGTCATCAGCCTGATCTCGTGTTTGTTGAATTTGTCGGAAATGATGGAGGAGTCCCCGAATCCAAGGCGCGAATCGAAGGTATTGTCCGACAGATCCGCAAGCACAGCCCGTTTACCGATATCCTGTTCGTATATACGATTAAGGAGCGGGATTTGAACTTATTTCAATCCGGCGAGTACCAGAAGGGTGCTCTCATGCAAGAGGAAGTTGCCGACTATTACGGCATTCCTTCTATTCATCTGGGCGTGGAGGTCAGTCAATTGGTTTCAGGTGGAAAGCTCATTTTCACCTCAAGTGCAGATGTATCCATTCCCGGTGCCGTTATTTTTACGCATGATTCGATCCATCCGACGATTCCCGAAGGACATCAGATTTACACGGATACCATCACCCGGTCGTTTGAGAACATCAGAGAACTTCGAGATCATGTGGGAAAAGTCGAACATCACTTGCCGCAGGAGCCATTGGTTCCAGCTAATCCTTGGGAGTATGCAACCATGCTGCCACTGGATCGTCTTACTCATTTTTCCGCAGGATGGTCTTACATGACTTCCAATGATTTTGCCTTAGTACGCAAGTATGATTGGTTGTTCCCCGGTCTGTGGCGAGCAGTTGATCCCGGTGAGACGATCACAGTGGAATTTGAGGGAACCCACATCGGCTTATTTGATATCGGGGGGCCGGATTCTGGTAGATTGAAGGTGTCGGTGGATGGAGGGGAGTCCTTTCTTATCGATCGATTCACACCCTATAACGATCATAATCGAAATCAATATGTTTTCTTGCCGGAACTACCAAATGGGAAACATACCGTTCGCTTCGAGATCGATCACGAGAAGACAGACAAAGCGGCCGTGTTTGAGGCCAGTGGCAAGGAGAGAAGTGTGGCACATGTTCAGCAGCATCCGGATTGGTATGATCAAACGGTCATTCAGCTTGGAAAGTTGTTATTGGTGCAGCCACCATTATAATGGATTAGTCCACTTGGAAGACTAGGGACATTTGGAACACGTGATAAACCTGCATTCTATCTGACTGCAATGAGCGCTCAGTTAGATGCAGGTTTTTTACTTGAAATCGTATAAGAAATTCTTAAAATGATAGAAATTTCACGGTGTTGAGACTGCTAAGATAAAAACGACAGATCGGGAATAGACAGAAGGATAAGGTTAATAGCTTTTTTACAATCATGTGAGCAAAAGGTAATCTATTTTTGAAAGCGTTACCATTATTGAGGAGAGGCTGTGAATTGTATGGTCAAAAGGAAGCTGTTTTTCTTCATCGTTTTCATGTTGACGATCGTAGTTCCTTTCAGCCTGATTGGAATAAGGGCCGCTTATGCGGAGACCTTACCTTATCAGACGATTATCATCGATGACGGGAGTATCAAAATCAATGATGTTGTGACACCTGATGCGGGTAACGAGAACAATGGATATTCGGCTCCAAATTGGACAACAAGCACAGGGGTGAAAGGGTATGATCTTTCCAGCTCCAAATATACGAGTACAGCAGGCAGAACGATCACATGGAATCCACGCTTGGAAGCAGGAACGGCGAAAATATCGTTCTATAAGTTGGATTGGGCAGATAAAGCAGATAGCAATGTGAAAATTGAGATCGTTCATAATGGAACAACGGATGTAGTCTTTATGGATCTAAGACCCTCATCTGGCGAGCCAGCGGGTTGGGTTGATTTGGGAGAGTATTATTTTTCCGGGGTTGGTGAAGAGTTTGTTCAATTGACCCGGTCTACCGGCACCACGAACACGATCCTTACACGTGCTGATGCGGTCAAGTTCGAAGGGAACATTGAGCAAAAGGAGCCACATAAGACGATCATCATTGATGATGGAAGCCTCACAATTGATCATGTCGTCACTGTTGATACAGGCAACGTCAGTAACGGGTTCTCCGCTCCTTATTGGACGACCAGTGCAGGAGTGAAGGGATACAATAATTCCAGTTCCAAATTTACAGACGCTGTAGGTAGAAGCATCACCTGGAATCCACGCTTGGAAGCAGGGACGGCGAGAATATCGTTCTATAAGCTGGATTGGGCGGATAAAGCAGACAGTAATGTGAAAATTGAGATTGTTCATAACGGGATTACGGATGTTAAGTTTATGGATCTTAGACCTTCGTCAGGTCCATCGGTTGGATGGGTGGATCTGGGGGAGTATGAGTTTAGTGGTGATGATAGCGAATTTGTCAGGCTGACTCGAACGCAGCCTTCTACGGGTACCATTATTACGCGGGCTGATGCAGTCAAATTCGAAGGAAATATCCAGCAGAAAGCCCCGCCGTTGCCCCCGCTGCGGAGCCGCACTTTAGCGAATCTCAGTTACACGGAAAAAGGCAGCATCGAAAATGATAACTATAAAGCGACCTTCTATGAGGCGACATGGGATGGGGGCAAATCCATCGTTCGGGACATGTTCTATAAGAACACGGACACTGGGAATTGGACGCCAATTAATAATGAATCGGAAAGATTGGAGGAACAATGGGTTTTATTGGACGGGAATGCGGGCAGCCGAACCAATTACTACGATACGATGAATAAGCGCTGGATTACATTTGACGGGATCACTTTTCCAGACAGCCAAACGGCGGTATTAACCGATTCCTCACACGGCAGTGATTACGATTTGCAAGTGAACTGGTCCATGGCAGGGGATAAACCAGATGTTTCGTTTGCCTTTACACCTCGCCGTGACGGCAATTATGTGATAGGGTATCAGTCCTTCACAACAGAGACAGTCTCGGGCATCAACGAAGTGTTAAATGGATTTAGGTCACATGCCAAAATGGTAGGTACGGTGGAATCAACAAGCTTGCGGGAGCTGAGCGCTCCGATGAGTCTGGTTGAGAAGAATGATGGTTCGGGGAATCCATTGACGTATGGGGTATTTGTACCCTCGCCTCGGGGGAGCTTCCGGTTGAATTTGAACCGACGGGAGGTGTGACAAAACAACGGCTTGGCATGAGCCTGGTCAACAACGAAGGCAGCGTGCAGCCAATCTTGTATGCGCCTCAATTAGGGACCTATTCGCAAATGACCGCAGAAAGCACCTATCAATTTCATATGGGGCTAATCGCGCAAAAAAGCAATTTGTATGATTCCTACACGGATATTCTTCGCAATGAGTACGATTATTCGGCATATCGTGAAAATGTTTCAAATCAGTCGCTTACTGACGCGATGTTTAATATGATTGATCTACTTAAGATTGAGCCGCAAGGGGACGACTCTGTTAACTATGTCCCGTCACCCAGCGGGTGGTGGAGTCGTGCCAAGGGTTTTATTGATATTGAGAACGAGGATA
>Ga0209437_100919_pt1 | contig 11302 bp, 12 predicted proteins | sample AraplaL_Cvi_mTSA_FD_184266 | JGI IMG/M metagenome (GOLD analysis project Ga0209437, IMG submission 184266) | Arabidopsis root microbial communities from the University of North Carolina, USA - plate scrape CL_Cvi_mTSA (SPAdes) (version 2) | ecosystem: Host-associated > Plants > Roots > Endosphere...
CCTCTAGCGCCGATGGTACTTGGACCGCAGGGTCCTGGGAGAGTAGGACGCCGCCAAGCAATCGAAAGACACACTTGATGATATCGAGTGTGTCTTTTTTGTTTTTATTTTACACCGGGAAACAACTAACTTTACAGATCAGAGTGCACCAGGACCTACACTGTATGATTAGACTGACTATTGATTAAAGCTGCTATATGTATTTCATCTATTTGAATTCCAGACTCTCATAGCTTCGTTCAGCAACCTTTCAGTTGAATTTAACGTACGTTTCAGTGGGATGGGGTATAGTGAAGCCATGTAAAAACGAGGAGGACCATAATGAATATATCTTCTGCAGCCAGCTCCACATCATACATATCGACATCTTCGAGTTCGGACAATTCAAGTAGTTTAGAGAAACAAAAGACGAAGCTTGAGGCTCAACTGGAGAAAGTACAGTCCAGCAAGGACGATGAGAAGACTAAGGAGACAAAGACCAAACAGCTTGAACAGCAGATCAAGCAGATTGAGGCGCAGATTGCACAACAAAGCTCTCAAGGATCCGGTACAGCCGTTGCTAAGGAGGCGCCACCTGCCCAACCTTCAGCCAATGGAGGCATAGCTACCCCTAAGGAAATTGCGAACGCAACGACAGACAGCAATGGCCGATTCGATATACGTATCTAATTGCTCACATCTAGTATAGGATAAAACAAAGCCCTGCCCGATCTTTATGGATCGTGCAGGGCTTGTTTATGGTTTTTGTTAGATAATTTATAAAGTCTACCTACAATTTATCAACGTTCCATTTATCGTCTATCTGATACCACTATATTATCTGTTAACGTTATTCAGGCTGCAACGCGTTTATTCGATCCGTAAGGGATCGTTTTCTATAGTATACGGCTATGGTTGCGAGAACGAGCATCTCAGATAACGGTACGGCAAGCCATACACCCGTTACACCAAAGAAGGAAGGGAGGACTGCAATCAGTGCAATCATGATGATCATCTCACGCGCGGCTGTAATCCAGATGGCCATTTTGGCATTACCTACAGATTGGAAATAGGTGCTCATGACAAAGTTAACACCCATAAATACGTAGGCAAATGTAAATATACGTAATCCGTATACGGCATTATCCGTTACGCCGCTACTGAAGTTTCCAAAGATTTGCACGAAATAAGGTGCACCGATTTGAACAACAAGTAGTAACAGTAAACCGCATGCCAGAGCCGTTTTGGTGGCTAAACGTATCGTTTGTTGTACTCGTGTAACCTGACTGGCACCGTGATAATAGCTTATCAGAGGTTGGGCAGCGGATGCCAGACCCAGGAAAGCTAACAAAACAACACCATGAATGTAGTTCAACACGGTGAAGGATGCTACACCATCCGTACCCGCAATGCGGTCCATGGAGATATTGTGAGAGACAGAGAAGACCGACATGCCAAGTTCAGCCAGAAAGCTGGGGAAACCAATAAGTAGAAGGGAAGCCAGCAGTTTATTATTCCATTTGAACCGGGTGAACGTGAGATTATTTGTTTTTTTGAAAAAGTGAGTGAACAGGACAAGTAGCGCAAGAGAAGCCGATACGATGGTACCGATGGCCACACCACGTACACCCCATTCGAGTACATACAATGTTACATAATTAATGACGATATTGGCCACAGCAAAGGTAATCTGAGCGTACATGGATGTGTTGGGATTCCCGTCGTTCCGAACAAAAACAGAGAGTGCATTCTCAATGGTAAAGACAAATCCGAACAACAACATGATATTCATGTAGTCTGAAGCAAACGGGAAGGTCTCGGCGTTAGCACCGAGGGAGTATACCAGCTTGTCTTTGAACGTAAATGCAGTATATCCAATAGCCATCGTAACGAGCATAATGAGCATAATGGATTTGGTAAAAATTTGTTTGGCTGTGTTTTTATCTTTTCTACCCATCGCGTTAGAGTACAAGGTAGCCCCGCCCATGCCAATCCACAGTGACATGGCAACAAAAAGCGTGTAGACAGGAGAGGCAATGCCGATCCCGGCCATCGCGGTAGAGCCCAGTTTGTGTCCAACCATAATGCCGTCGATTATAAAATTAAAAGCAACTACCAGCATCCCCAATACGGAAGGCACAAGGTAGCTTATAAAAGCTCTACCTACAGTTTGCCCTTCCAATGGATGCGTCCAATTCGTATTCATATTGACCTCCGTTAGTAAACTGAATGTTCATTCTGTATAAAACAATACTGAACGTTCGTTCTGTATGATAACACGGCTTGAATTCTCTTGGCAACTTTTGCGTTTGAATATCGTTTATGTGGTAGAGTAGGTTGATATTTATAAGGCGGGAGGAATCTCTTGATGAAACAAAATAAATACGATGAATCCGAATTTTTTGATAACTACAGTAAGATGGCTCGTTCTGTACAAGGGCTGGAGGCAGCCGGAGAGTGGCATGAGCTGCAGACCCTTTTGCCGGATTTGAAAGACAAGCGTGTGCTGGATTTGGGATGTGGTTTTGGTTGGCATTGCCGGTATGCGCGCGAGCAACAAGCGAGTTCAGTTATTGGTGTGGATCTATCTGAAAATATGCTTCAGCGCGCTCGTGAAATGACGGACGATTCACAGATCCAGTACGAGCAGCTGGCGATTGAAGATATTAATTTTGAAACCGGACAATTCGATGTTGTGATTAGTTCACTTGCCTTGCATTATATTGATCGGTTAGACACGGTGTACGCCAAGATCAACGATTGTCTTGCTGAAGGGGGGACATTCGTACTATCCTCCGAACATCCCATCTTTACCGCTCGCGCTGCGCAGGATTGGCATTACGGACCCGGAGGTGAGATCCTGCACTGGCCCGTGGATGATTACCACGATGAAGGGAAGCGTGTGGCGAACTTTCTGAATCAGGATGTGGTTAAATATCATCGTACACTGGCAACACATATGAATGAACTCATTAAGGCCGGGTTTGCCATTCAAAAGGTGGCTGAATCCAAACCATCACCGGAAATGATTGAACAGGTTCCTGGCATGCGAGACGAGAATCGAAGACCTATGTTTCTCATGATTGCTGCGGTTAAAGTTTGAAGGATTAAGGAGAACTTTGAAGGTAACAGCGATCAGAAAGTTGATCGGTCATTCAAATGACCGAAAATGCTTGAATAAATCAGTGTGTTCAGCGATGTTGAACACGCTGTTTTTTATTCTGCTACAATAATAAGAAATAATGTCCAAAACAGGGAACCAAACCACAATAGATTCAGTCATATTAAGTGAGGTGAACAACAGTTGGATTATCAATTTCTGGCACAGGCTCAGACCATCGACAATTACACACTTAGCAGTATGATGGATGACTACGGAAATGACGTGTGGAATTACGCTTATTTTCTGACCAAAAGTGCCGAACAGGCAGATGAATTGTCACAGGAGGTATTTATTCGGGCGTACTCGGGGGTCGCTCATTATCGCGGAGAGTGCTCACTGAAAACATGGCTGTTGACGATTACTAGAAACACCACTTTTACATATCGAAAATCCAGATTCTTTCGTAGCAGTCTGTGGGGAGAGACGTTACCCATGGAGACAAAGCGTGGGGGTTCGAGCCAAAGAGTCATGATTGCAGAGCAGCCTGCACATCCTTCGGCTGAGATGGAAGTGATGCGTAAGGAGCATGTCCATGAAATCTGGGATATTGTTCTGGCGTTGCCGAAGAAGTTCAGGGAGATTCTTTTGCTGAATCTGAAGTATGAGCTTACGACGAGTGAGATTGCAGAAATGTTGAAAATTAGCTCAGGCACAGTAAAATCCAGACTATCCCGAGGTAAGGGCAAGGTACGAAAACAATGGGAGGAGCGAAGCGAATGAAACAAAAGGATGAGCAATGGGAAAAGGAAATCCGGAAGGGACCGTTTGCATTGTCTCCTTTTACAGAGGATCACAAGCAGAATGTGCTTCAACAGCTGGAGTTGATGAAGAAGTCGGAAGAGGGGAGTCTGGGAGATGGCTTGGAGCAAAGTTATGGGTCATCCAGGCCGGTTAGACCGCAAGTAGGCAATACTTCACACAAGCGTCGCCTTAGAAGAAGATCCCTCGTTGCAGGCACGGGTGCTTTGGTTATTGCTGCTGGATTGTTCCTATGGATCTGGGAAGATGGACAGCTGGTGAAGCCTGTAATTGAGCAGGTCTATCCAACAGCAGCGTTACAGTTACCCGAAGGTTTGAACACGAATTTGCTAACCGACAAAATGAAAAGAAATGTTGCGACTACCATGCGAGACGATCTGGGTAAACAGCTGAAGATTACGAAAGTGGAAGACCTGACTGTGTCCGGCAGAATATATGTAGAGGCTGGAAATGAAAGCGAGAAGGAGTATGCGCAAATATGGCTCGATGCAACAACAGGAAATCTGCGTGAAGTGGGAATGAGACGTGAGATGCAGCCGAGCGAGCTGGAGCACCGTTACCTGCGCCAGGTTCCATCGCTTTTGCAAAGTATAGGCAGTACGCCAACGCTTAAACCTGCATCAGTCCAACGTTTTGTAAGTATGAAGCAAGGGGAGTTGGAGCCGATATCGCATACGACATTAGCGTTAGAAAATGAGACTGGTGATGGTTATGGGGAGATTGTATGGCAACAGGATCAGGCTGTATCCATTTCAGGCGATCTTAGTCTTGATCAGGTATCTAATTCTGTATTGGCAGATGCCAAGGATGCTGTGAAGGTAGTATTCGGTGAAACATCTCCAAAACTTAAGGGGGTAAGTCGTACCAAAGATGATGAAATTGGGAGAGATGTAATTAATCTTAGTTTCAATGATCATTATTTAGTTCAAATGATTGTAGGAGAAGAAACTAAAGTTTACTCTGTAATTGGGGAGAATTTATATCGAAGTGATTTTACTAATTGGGACGAAGTAGAAGCGTATCATCAGGAGATTTATGACGTAAAGGAGTCTATCCTCAGGGAGCAGGTAGGGGCGATGATTAAAGAGGTATTTAACGTTAACCTCCAAGGATACACTCTTCATAGGGAAGTTGATAATCCGGGGATTGCCATATTTGAACTAGAGTCGCCGAAAGATGTTATATGGGTTCGCTACAATGAAGATGTAAAAATTACGATGATCACCAGAGGCGAGTTATAGAGCTTGATCTTTATGTTACAATTTACTTCATAGATGGAATGAGCATAAGGAGATAACGATGAAATATTTGGTGAGTTCATGTCTGGCGGGGGTAGCTTGTCGTTACAATGGAACAGCGAGCCTGGATAAGAAAATTCAGGAGCTTGTGGAGAAGGAGCAAGCTAAGATGGTGTGTCCGGAGCTGCTTGGCGGATTCTCCACTCCAAGGGAACCGGCTGAAATTATCGGTGGAACAGGCAAGGACGTACTGGCAGGCACTGCAAAAGTGATTGAGAAAAGTGGCAAGGATGTCACAGACCTGTATATCAAGGGAGCCTATCAGACGCTCGATTGGGCCTGGGAATTGAATGTTTCGTGTGTGGTATTGAAGGAGTTCAGTCCGTCCTGTGGTACACAGATGATCTATGATGGGAATTTTGCCAACCACAAGATTGCTGGAGAGGGTGTCACCTCAGCCTTGCTGAGACAAGAAGGATATACCGTTATTTCTGAAAATGAATGGATGGAGCAACTGTAAACTTCATGTGTGAAAATATGCCGTCTAGGAGAAGATTTATGATCCAGCAACGGCTATTTTCCTTGTTAGGACATAATAGTTACTTTTGGAAACTGAGGAACAATAATGTGCGTACTTTTCATTTTAGGATATAGATTCTAAACTAATACTTAAGTAAATCCAAATAACTAGAGACTAACGATTCAACATAAAAAATATAAAAAAGGACGTGGAGCTCCATGGAAGTTACAGCAAAGTCAAAGAAAAAGGAAGACATCTTAAAGGCTTATCATTTCCGGCACGCAACGAAGATCTTTGATGATACCCGCAAAATCTCGGATGAGGATTTCCAATTTATATTGGAAACAGGCCGATTATCTCCAAGTTCCATTGGTCTTGAACCGTGGAAGTTTCTGATTGTACAAAATCCGAACCTGCGTAAGCGTCTGTCCGAATTCTCTTCCGGCGCTCAAAAGCAATTGGCTACAGCAAGCCATTTTGTTGTTATTTTGGCCCGGTCCGATGCCAGTTATAATTCTCCCTATGCGGAATACATGTTGAAGGAAACAAAAGGAATGCCGGACGACGTATTTGAGCTAACAAGTCAGGCTTATGGAAAGTTCCAAAATAACCAGAGAATTCTGGACAATCCACGATCATTATTCGACTGGGCATCCAAACAGACGTATATTGCACTTGGCAACATGATGACGGCGGCAGCTCAAATCGAGATTGATTCTTGTCCAATTGAAGGTTTCAGCCGTGAGGATGTCCATCGGATTATGGAAGAAGAGGGTTTGCTGGAGAATGGTGCATGGGACGTCTCGGTGATGGCAGCCTTCGGTTATCGGGTAGAGGAGCCTACGCGTGAAAAGTCCCGACAATCGGTTGAGAAAATCTCCCAATGGATTAACTGAATTCAGCAAAGTTCAACATGAATCAAGGAACGATGATCTAATATCAAGGTTTAAGATCAAGATCTAACATTATAGAACAGAGGATCAGAAAAACAAAACAGGATCGAAACAGCCCGATAGTTTCCACAGGTACAAGGATGGAAACTATTGGGCTGTTTTGTTTTTATATAAAAAAGAACTTGAAAATACATAGATGTCTATGTATAATGAGGTCATGCTAAAATATAACGCCATTGCACTGATTGCAAGAATCAGAGATCATGTCAACAAACGGATTGTACACGAATTGGAACAGCATGAAGTGACAGGCATTGTGCCTTCTCATGGGGATGTGTTGATGTTCTTGTACCGTGAAGAGACGCTGTCGATCAAGATGTTGGCTGAACGTGTTCAACGCACACAACCCACGGTAACGGTACTGGTCAACAAGCTGGAGAAGCTCGGTTATGTTGAACGTAGCAAGAGTGCCGAAGATAGCCGGGTGACGATGATTCGCCTTACTGAACAGGGGAAGCGGCTCGAACCGATCTTTCATCAGGTATCAGAGCAGATTAATGACATCATCTATAGTGGCCTGTCCGATGAACAGTCGGAGCAATTGGAGAGCTTGCTGTCCATTATTGTCCGAAAGTTATAATGAATGAACTCTTCTGTCTGCAACCCTTCCACATTCGAATGGGTGGAGGCAGAGGAGACAAAATATTTTTTTGACCTAATGCATAGATGTCTATGTATAAAAAACGTATCAATGTAAAGCCATTTTCGCAACCTAACTCAAACCAAACCTGGAGGGATTAACACTATGAAACATCTTATCGTATATGCTCACCCACGCACAGACAGCCTTAATAATGCAATCCTCATTACTACTGTAGAAGCTCTCGAAGCTCAAGGTCATGAAGTGGTTGTTCGTGACTTATATAAGCTTGGATTCCAACCCGTACTGACTGAAGCTGATACAGCTTCCATGCGCGCAGGGCAGACACCACAGGATATCGCTACAGAGCAGCAGTTTGTTACGGATGCAGAAGCTATTACATTCATCTATCCGATCTGGTGGACAGGTCTTCCTGCCATTATGAAAGGATATGTGGACCGTGTATTCGCCTATGGTTTTGCATATGCAGCGGGTGAAGCGGGAATTGAGAAATTACTGACAGGCAAAAAAGGACTCATCATCAACACACATGGTACACCAAGTGAAATTTATGATCAGATTGGCATGACTGCTGGATTGAAAATAACTTCAGACGTAGGTATCTTCGATTTTGTAGGCATTGAAGCCGTAGATCATCTGCTCTTTGGAAGTATTGGATACCTGGATGCACCCGCATATCAAGCCATGTTGGATCAGGTTAAACAAACGGTTACAACCAATTTCTAATATGGATGTTGATTCCAGATGCGGATTCCATATGATTCCAGACCGACTCGATTATGAGTCGGTTTGTTTGTTTCATGTGTTTGCAAAATGCCTGAAAGGGGGTATAATCGTACCCATGGAACCTATACTTATATTCAAAGCTTTATCGAACGAGACACGTAGACAAATCTTGTTGTGGCTCAAAAACCCGGAGCAACACTTTCCCCCGCTGGAACTATCTCAGCATCCGGATGGTGGCAAGAACGGAATCTGTGTTGGCACGATTCAACTGAAGGCTGGACTAGCTCAGTCGGTTATATCCAGTTATCTGCTGACTATGCTCAAGGCAGGATTGTTGCTCTCCGAGCGAAGAGGACAATGGACGTATTATCGGCGCAACGAGGAGACGATCCGTCAGTTTGCCGAGTACGTGCATAACGAGTTATAAGCCGGATGCCGGAACGGAAGCTAGGATGCACTTGCAGGCAGGGATTCCGTCCGGATGTAAACGGCTAGTTTATCATCACATCACCATATCCAGTTGCGATTTAATTAATCTATATATCTGGATATACAAAAATATAATCATCGAGGAGATTAAACGATAATGACTACAGAAAATACGGCTTCATCCCATAAAGAACACATCAATGACGTTAAGCTTTCCATCCTGGATCTGGCTCCTGTCGTAGTGGGTGCAACACCTGCTGATGCTTTGCGCAACAGCCTGGATCTTGCACAGCATGCTGAGCGTTGGGGATATCACCGTTACTGGGTAGCTGAACATCACAACATGCCGGGTATTGCTTCATCCGCAACTTCGGTTGTTATTGGATATCTGGCTGGTGGAACCAAAACGATTCGTCTGGGTTCAGGAGGCATCATGTTGCCTAACCATGCACCGCTTGTCATCGCTGAGCAGTTCGGCACACTGGAATCCTTGTATCCTGGCAGAATTGATCTGGGACTGGGTCGCGCACCAGGTAGTGACCGCCGTACATCGCTTGCACTGCGCAAAGATCTGAACAGTGGGGAAGATTTCCCTGAGCTGTTGGCAGAACTAAGAGCATACTTTGATGCTTCTGCGACATCTTATCATGCGCCTGTTCGCGCAGTTCCTGGAGAAGGATTGAATATTCCAATTTACCTCTTGGGGTCCAGTGATTTCAGTGCACGTCTGGCAGGTCAGCTGGGATTGCCGTTTGCTTTTGCCAGCCACTTCTCGCCCGATTATACCCGGATTGCATTAGAGACGTATCGAAACAACTTCCAACCATCAGAAAGCTTGAAGGAGCCACATGTGATTGTTGGTGTCAATGCTGTTGTTGCGGATACAGACGAAGAAGCAGCATGGCTGGGTACAACGATGCAACAGCAGTTCCTGAACATTATTCGTGGCACAACGGGATTGGTACAGCCTCCGGCAGAGATGGACGGCAAATGGACGGATCGCGAGAAAGCTGGTGTTGAGCAGACACTGAAAGCAGCTGTGAATGGTTCGCCAGAAACGGTACGTGGACAGCTGGAATCCTTCATCCGGCAGACGCAGGCAGATGAGCTGATTATTACGTCGATGATCTATGATCATAAGGCACGTCTGCATTCCTATGAGTTAATCGCACAATTGGCGGGAAGAGCCTAATCTCCATTTTCAGCGTTAAAGCTGGCTTAATGGAAGGGTAGAGCTATAAATTTACGGTTCGTCTCCCAGTGAGGCGAGCCGTTTTTGAATAGGGAGAATTTGCAAATGATTCGTGTGGGGCAGAAGACTCATTTTGGGGTAAAATGACTTTATCGGTTTAATTTGAAACGGTTAATCGGCACCATACGTATAAATCCAGAGTGTTATACATATGTTGGCTTGTACAAGGTACTTTTTATTCGTGTGTGGGGCATTTATCTAGCTTTATAGTCTAGTTTTGATTAAGCGTCATAAGAGAGGACGACACGCCTATGGAGCAACCTGAGCAACCCCGCGTTTGGCCGGAGCGGTTCAAGCGATTTTTTCTTAACAACAAGTTTGTGCTATTTCTGCTGATTCTGCTGTTGGTGGGACTGAACGTGATGGTTCTGACCAAAGTATCCTTTGTTCTTCATCCGCTCGCAGTACTCATCAAAACCATTGTATTACCGATCATTCTGTCAGGCATACTCTATTATCTGCTGAATCCGATTGTGGATGTGATGGAGAGGTGGAAAATTAAGCGCGGCTGGTCCATTCTGATCCTGTATCTTGCAATTGGAGGCATTCTGACGGTCGTTGTGCTGGCAGTCATTCCAGTTGTACGTAACCAGATTGTAGGACTAATTGAAAACTTTCCAACGTACAGTGAGACGGTAAAACAGCAGTTTGAGGAGCTTACGGGCAGTAAATTGTTCGGTCAGTTCCAGGAAACGGTGAACCTGAATTCGCAGGACTGGTGGGGAACAATCTCCCAAAAGGCTACTGAAATTCTGAACTCGACCTGGACCAAATTGGGCGGGTTCCTCGGAGCCTTCACGGAGACCGTGTTGTCTATCGTAACGGTTCCGTTTATCCTGTTCTATCTGCTGAAAGACGGCAAGAAGCTGCCAGCGAAAATTCTGTCTTTCCTGCCGATCAAGAGCCGTACGGGCGCAATGCATGTACTGGAAGACATCAATCACCAGATCAGTTCATTCATTCGTGGACAGATTATCGTCAGCTTCTGCATCGGTATCTTGCTCTACATCGGTTATATGGTCATTGGTCTGGATTATGCACTGATTCTTGCAATTATCGCATCGTTTACAAGTGTTGTTCCGTATCTGGGACCAGCAATTGCGATTACACCTGCGTTGATTGTGGCCCTGGTTACTTCGCCAGTGATGCTGCTGAAGATGGTTGCCGTATGGACAATCGTGCAGTTAATCGAGGGTAAATTCATCTCACCACAGATCATGGGCAAAACGCTGAAGATTCATCCCATTACAATTATCTTTGTCATCCTGACTTCGGGTAATCTGTTTGGAGTCGTAGGCATTTTGCTCGCTGTTCCAGGATACGCAGTGCTGAAAGTATGTGTATCGCATATCTTCAACTGGTTCAAGGACAGATCCGGCCTGTACGATCCAAACAAGAACAATCTGTTGTAACCGAAGTTGCAAGCTCCAATGGATCGGTAATCAGAAGGAACAGTCACTTTGTATTCTGTACAAAACGGTACCCTTACCAAGAAGAACCCCCGTCCATCGGCATATAGCCGAGAGGCGGGGGTTCTTCTTCATGAACAAGCTTGGCTGCTGCCTAGCTGTGTTTAATATGCTGGAGCGTTTGCAGGAAAATCTGCTCAATATGAGTATCATCCAGAGAGTAATACACGGTCTTGCCTTCCTTGCGCCGCTTGACGATCCGCATGTTGCGGA
>Ga0209437_100920_pt1 | contig 11271 bp, 10 predicted proteins | sample AraplaL_Cvi_mTSA_FD_184266 | JGI IMG/M metagenome (GOLD analysis project Ga0209437, IMG submission 184266) | Arabidopsis root microbial communities from the University of North Carolina, USA - plate scrape CL_Cvi_mTSA (SPAdes) (version 2) | ecosystem: Host-associated > Plants > Roots > Endosphere...
GGTGAAGTTCTTCGACAACATTTCCGATGACGACATCGCCGAGCTGAACATCCCCAACGGCATCCCGCTCGTCTACGAATTCGACGCCGACCTCAAGCCCGTGAAGCACTATTACCTGGGCGATCATGCGGAGATCGAGGCCAAGATGGCCGCCGTGGCGAATCAGGGTAAGGCCAAGTAGGCCTGGGGACCCTAGCTGTCATCACCGGCCGCGGTCGCTGCCGGGATGACAGCCGTCACCTGCGACGGGTCACAATCGCCCCTCGAACGAAAACCGTGGGTCGCTAAGCTGGCCTTACACGATCCCACCGAGGTTTCCGCCATGCTGGCTCCGTCCGTCCTCCCGCTGTTCGTCGCTCCCGTGATGGTGTTTGCCGTATATCGCCGTGTGCGCGGCAGCTTCGGTCGGCAGCTCATCCGCACCCGTCGAATGACGGCTCGCGTGGTGATGTTCGCGATCGTCGTGTGCCTGATGATGACGTCGGGGCTGCAGGACGTGCGCCTCGCCGAAGGCGCGCTAGGGGGTGCGGTCGGTGGTGCCACGCTGGCGCTTCTGCTTGGCCTGCGCCTGACCCGTTTCGAGTCAGGCGCGGATGGCGCGGACTTCTACGTTCCCAACCCCTGGATGGGCGGCGTACTCACGGCGCTGCTGGTGGGGCGCCTCGCCTGGCGCTTTCTCGCCCTGATGCCTGCCCTGACGGGAGACGGCGTCGTCCAGGGACCGGCACCGGGCAACAGCCCGCTGACCATGGCGATTGTCGGACTGACCGTGGGTTACTACCTGACCTACTACGCCGGCATCCTCGTACACCACCGTCGGCACAAGCGCGCCTTGCAGGTCGTCTGACCGGTAGCGACGTCCAGGATCAAAGGGCGTCGTTATCCAACTCGCCAGTTCGGATACGGATCACCTGATCCAGCGCGCTGACGAAGATCTTGCCGTCGCCGATCTTGCCGGTGCGCGCAGCCTGCTGAATCGCCTCGACCACGCGCTCGACCTGTTCGTCGGCCACGGCCACCTCGAGTTTGATCTTGGGCAGGAAGTCGACCACGTATTCGGCACCGCGATACAGCTCGGTATGGCCCTTCTGCCGCCCGAAACCCTTCACCTCGGTCACCGTGACCCCCTGCACGCCTACGTCGGCGAGGGCCTCGCGGACGTCGTCCAGCTTGAAGGGCTTGATGATGGCGACCACGAGCTTCATGTTGGAACTCCTAGGGGCACGGCCGGTCTCCGGCGGGCGGAACGACATTGTGCCACCGGGTCCCGGACCCGTCTCCATACGGTAGCTTGTAGGAAAACCCCTACACTAACTGTAGGCGTAGGCCTATAGCGCCTACAAACCCATCACTTAAACTTCATTCCACGACATCGAGGTGCGCAAGATGGATGTGCAGGGTATCGATCAACTCGCACAGCGGTTGGCATCGTTGGTTCCGCCAGGGTTGGCGCAAGCGCGTGAGGACATGCAGGCCAACTTCAAAGACATTCTGGCGCAAGGACTACGCCGCCTCGATCTCGTAACTCGCGAAGAATTCGATGTTCAGAGTCAGGTTCTGGCGCGTACGCGCGAGCGACTCGAGCTTTTGGAAAAGCGCCTTGCCGACCTAGAAGTCAGCGCGGCAAACCGCGGCCAGTAAGGACGGCCGCACGTCCCGGGACCGCCCCCGATCCGTCACCCTCACCCCGAGAGCGGTCGGGGGCGGTTATTTTTCCTGTGATCGCAAAGGAGTGCGCATGCGAACCCGGTCCCACTTGGATCACGAAGGTTCGCTGCTCGTGACGGTCCGTTACCGTTTACGATATTCGTCGCCATGAGCCTCGCCGTCACCCTTTCGCGCGCGCAGGAAGGTGTCGCGGCGCCGCAAGTCGTCGTCGAAGTTCATCTTTCCGGCGGTCTGCCATCCACGTCCATCGTCGGGCTGCCCGAGGCGGCGGTCCGCGAAGCGCGTGACCGGGTACGCGTTGCCATCCAGAACACCGCCTTCGAGTATCCCAACCGACGGGTGACGGTAAACCTCGCACCTGCGGAGTTGCCGAAGGACGGCGGCCGATTCGACCTTGCCATTGCGCTGGGCATCCTGGCTGCGGGTTCGCAGGTGCCGCGCGAGCGACTCGACGATTGCGAGTTCCTCGGCGAGCTGGCGCTGTCCGGCGAGTTGCGGGCGGTGACCGGAATCCTCCCTGCGCTGATCCGTGCCCGCCGCAGCGGCCGGCGTATCGTGGTGCCACGCGCGAACGCTGCCGAAGCCGCGCTGATCGGCGAAGGCGATGTCCTGCTTGCCGATAGCCTTGCCGAAGTCTGTGCCTGGCTTCGCGGCCAAGCGGAACTGACGGCTCCCGAGGCAGCCGACTTTTACGACATGCCGACCTGTGGCCCGGACATGCGTGATGTCCGCGGCCAGCATCAAGCGCGCCGCGCGTTGGAGATCGCTGCGGCCGGTGGTCATCACCTGCTGCTGATCGGTCCGCCCGGTACCGGCAAAACCATGCTGGCGGAGCGGCTTCCCGGCATCCTTCCGCCCATGATCGAGTCCGAAGCGCTGGAGAGCTGCGCCATTCGTTCGCTGTCGGGTGAGGACATCGATCCGAGCTGCTGGCGTCGCCGCCCCTTCCGCGCACCTCATCACACGGCGTCCGGTGTCGCGCTCGTGGGTGGCGGGTCGTCGCCGCGACCGGGCGAGATTTCCTTGGCCCATAACGGCGTACTGTTCCTCGACGAGCTGCCCGAGTTCAGTCGCCACGTCCTGGAAGTGCTTCGGGAACCGTTGGAATCCGGGCAGATCGTGATCTCGCGGGCCGCACGGCAATCGACGTTCCCTGCCGAGTTCCAACTCGTCGCCGCGATGAATCCTTGTCCCTGCGGGTACGCGGGTGACTCCTTTCATGAATGTCGCTGCACGCCCGATCAGGTGCAGCGCTATCGCGGCCGGATCTCCGGGCCGCTGCTCGACCGCATCGACCTCTGTGTGGAGGTGCCGCGCGTACCGCTTGCGGAAGTCGCATCCGTGCGTGGTCCGCGCGACGATGACAGCGCCACCGTGCGTGCGCGCGTGATCGCCGCGCGTGAGAAGGCGCTGCTGCGGGCCGGCCAGGCCAACGCCGAACTCAGTGTCGTGAACCTCGAACGCGACTGCGCCTTGCAGAGCTCCGACCGCGAATGGCTGGAGACGGCGCTGGACAAGCTCGGTGCCTCTGCGCGTGCATACCACCGCATTCTCCGCGTGGCGCGCACGATCGCCGATCTCGAAGGCGGAACGGGTTGCGTGGAGAAGGTGCACCTGGCGGAAGCGATGCACTACCGGCGGTTCTGATTCGGGCACAGTCCAACGAAAGCCGCGCGGTCACATGGCGGGTATACGGCCCGTCCATCACGCAGCGGAACGTCAGGCGGCATCGCCCGGAACGAACCCAAGGAAGCTGACGCCCTGTCCCACGAGAGCCGAGGCGGGCAGCGACGCGCACCCGGCCGAGTGAAGCAAATCGAGTGTGGCCTGCCGGTGGGAGACGATCTCCCAGGGCGCGCCGGGCTGCTTCGCATGATCCCCGCCAGCGGTCGCCAGCTCCAGGGCCGCAAGCAATCGTTGACCATCGGGAACATGGATCACGACACCCTCGTTCGACAATCCGCTGCGCGCGACGCCGAGGATGGCGCACAGGCGTGCCTTGACGTCGGCGTCCCGTGCGTCGGCTTCCTGCATGCCGACCACCGACGCAGCCACCTCCGGATCGGCCCACGTTCCATCGTCGCTCTTCAATACCTGTGTGGATTCCCAAGCCTCAGGCGGACATAGCTTGGCATCCCGTTCCAGCACGACGAAGGGGTTTACCTCGGCGGGATACACCCGACAGGCACGAGGCCGCCGCTCATAGATGCCGCAGCGGAAGTCTGGCAGGAGGTTCGGGCAGGCATCCGTAAACGTCGCCATCAGCGAGACGATGACCCGCAAGGGAAGCTGTCCGCTGGTCGCCGCGAATGCCCGGCGTCGTTTGTACCAGGCCAACAGGTTGTCGGCCGGCGGCTCCGCTGGCCAGGGAATCGCTTCGCAGAAAAGCTGCACCTGGCCGCCGTCGCGCAGCCATGCCACCGCCTCGTCCACGCCGACGGGTAATCGCAAGCCGTGGCAACAGCGGCCGCACATGGTGCAAGAGAAGTTGACGGTCATGAGCCTCTCGATCCCTGGCGCCGATCCGACATCGGCGAAGGGGTATTCGCGCAGCGGCGGAGTTCGGTTACGGCAGGCCTGCTGATTCTAGGCGATGAGGCGAGGTAGCCAATGCTGACAGCATCCCGGGTCTGAAATGCAGTCCCGTACGAGAGATGCGCGGGGCGTCGTCCGTGATTTGTCGAGGCAACGACTTGCGCTGCAATGCAGGCGCGAGCCGCTACGTTGGGTGCGATGAAGCGGTGAGTCTTTCTGGGGCAGTCAACGGCGACTTCTCGATGTTCTGCCAGAAGACTTGGAGCCTTCCATGAACACATCAACGATCCGACGGATGAGCCGGTTGACCATCCTGCTCGGTCTCGGTTGTATCTCGAGCACGGTATTCGCCGACGCGCTCAACACCCCGCCGCCTGGCGCCCCTCTCGAAGAGCGCATGGAGCTAGAGCCCATTCTCTCTTCGTTGGTACATAACCATATTGCGAAGGAAGAGCGTCTTCCCGGTCAGCAGCCCTATGTTGTACCCAAGGTCTGGTATAGCGAAGAAGGTCGTGTGCTCAACGTGGAGTTGGGTAAAGCCTATCTACCGACCGATTACACGATCTCATTCGAAGAGCGAATGATCGCGATCGCCGACCTACTCTATATCTATACAGAAAAGAGAACGCCTATATACAAGGTCGACCTGTGGTTCGATGGGAAGAACGTCTATGACTATTTTCCGGAGGAGCGTGGACCTGCGGAGCGCGTAGATACTGAGTCACGTAGCGATGCGCGGCGACGCTCGAAGAGAGCTGCCGGTGGTGGTCGCGTTATGGTCGCAGCGGGTCACGGTATTTATTACAACTCGAAATACAAGGACTGGCGCCCACAACGCGATCCATCTAACTCAATCCTAGAGGACATGATTACTCCTACGTTCGCAGGGTTTCTTCAAACCTATATGACTGAGAGAAGTGGTGTCGAGGTCATTAGAGCCAGGCCGCCCAGGCTCGCTGTTCATGCTGAAAGTGGGCGGCGCTGGGGCGCGATTGCGGCTCGGTACCACATCAAGGACGCCGTGCCTGAACTGCCCGCTATCTGGAGTAGCGCCGGCAAACGAAGCTCCGAGGGCCTCGAGGAAAGAGACCAAGACATCAGAAGTCGCCCGCTGTACGCAAATCATCTGGGCGTCGACACACTATTCCATCTGCATACAAATGCACACGCTGATTCGAGCGTTCGTGGAATTCGAGCCTTCCATCGTCCCAAGAGCCCTGAAAGTAAGCGTCTAGGTCAGCTGGCCCTCTGCTATATGAAAGAGAGTCTCGGCACGAATGCATCCTTCGCGAAGTTTCCTGTCGCACGAGATCCCTTGGCTGCGGATCATGGCGAGAACCGCCTCGCCGATATGCCGAGCATCATTGTGGAGCTAGGTTTTCACACCAATGCCGAGGACGCGGCAGCCATACAGAATTATGTGTTTCAGGGCCTTGCCACTCGCGGCCTCGAAAAAGCCTACCGCATGTTCAAGGAAGGCACTGGGTGCGAGACATTCAGTGCCACTTATTCCGAAGTGACCGTGGTGTCCGACTCGACCCGTGATGCGGAGATCGTCTTCGGAGGGTTCCCGCGGTTCCCGGTCAAGTACACGTCGACGGTGGCCGAGTGCCCTTCCGGGATTTTGTGCGTGTCGTTGGGAGGGCGCTTCGCCACCGCGGAAACGCCGAGGACCATCACGCATAGCTGTTCCTCTTCGCAGCCGATGACGATGAAATGGAACGTCACCTTCACTGACGCGGACGGGGTCAAGGCCGAGGCGCTTTCAACCGTTCACTGCCAACCGAAGGCCTGACCTTCGCCGAGCCGCAGAGAGTCGCAGAGCCCACCCTGGAGAGTTAATACTTATTTCATGTACCGATGGGTTGACAAATAGGGGGTGCGCGGGGAGAATTCTGTACCAGGCGGTTCTCTTAATGGCTGCCCGCCCTGTCCCGGTGCTGGATACCCCTCCCTCCCCCCGCTCCAGCACCGGGACCCGGCCTTTTCTTCGCGGGACCACCCTTTTGTCCGCACATCGGCCCGCCTTCCAGGCGCAGGCCGATGTTCTTATGCGTGCTGGCCTTGCCGGATCACCGACCCGGCAAGGCCAGGGGCCATCTCTCAGGCAGCGGAAGCCGGATGGAACTGTTCTTCCTCCGTCGAACCGCTGAGTGCCGAGAGCGAGCTGAGCGAGCCGGCGATGACCTGGTTCACGGTATCGAAGTAGCCAGTGCCGACTTCGCGCTGATGCTTGGCAGCGGTGTAGCCATCCTTTTCGGCGGCGAATTCCGCTTCCTGCAGCTCCACATACGCGGCCATCTGCCGATCGCGATAACCACGCGCCAACTGGAACATCGAGTAGTTGAGCGCGTGGAAGCCCGCCAGCGTAATGAACTGGAACGCGTAGCCCATCTCGCCCAGGCGCTTCTGGAAGTCCGCGATGGTCTTCTCGTCGAGATTCTTCTTCCAGTTGAAGCTGGGCGAACAGTTGTACGCGAGCTTCTTTCCAGGGAACTTGGCGTGGATCGCGTCCGCGAACTGCTGCGCCTGGGTCATATCCGGCGTGGACGTTTCGCACCAGATCAGGTCGGCATACGGTGCATAGGCAAGCCCGCGACTGATGGCCTGCTCGATGCCCTGGCGGCTCTCGTGGAATCCCTCGACCGTGCGCTTGCCAGTAAGGAAGGGCTTGTCGTAATCGTCGACGTCGGACGTCACCAGCGCGGCACCCATGGCGTCGGTACGCGCGACGATAAGCGTCGGCACGCCCGCCACGTCGGCGGCGAGACGGGCGGCGACGAGTTTCTGCACCGCTTCCTGAGTCGGCACCAGCACCTTGCCGCCCATGTGTCCGCACTTCTTGGCGCTTGCGAGCTGGTCTTCGAAATGCACGCCTGCCGCGCCGGCCTCGATCATGTGCGACATGAGTTCATACGCATTGAGGACGCCGCCGAAACCGGCTTCCGCATCGGCGACGATCGGCACCAGCCAATCAATACCGTTCTTGCCTTCGGCGTGATGAATCTGGTCGGCGCGCAGCAGCGTCTTATTGATGCGACGAACCACGTTCGGCACCGAGTCCACCGGATACAGCGACTGGTCCGGATACATCGTGCCTGCAGTGTTGGCATCGGCGGCGACCTGCCACCCCGACAGATAGATGGCTTGAAGGCCGGCCTTGACCTGCTGCATGGCCTGGTTACCTGTGAGCGCGCCCAGGGCGTTCACATAAGGCTGCTCGTTGAGCGAACGCCACAGGCGTTCCGCGCCACGTCGGGCCAGGGTGTATTCGACCTGGATGCTGCCACGTAGGCGCAGCACGTCCTCGGCGGTGTAAGGCCGTTCGATGCCCTGCCAGCGGTCGTTGTTCTTCCAGTCGAGCGTGATCTGTTCAGCGGTATGCGTCTTCATGGTCGGGCTCCTAGGCGCGTGATCAATGCAGGTGTTCGTAAGCGGGCAGGGTCAGGAAATCGCGAAGTTCTTCGGCGTGGGTCAGCGCGGCGATCAATGCTGCGGCCTCTTCGGCGCGACGGGCGCCAGGGTGCTGGCTCTCTTTCAATCGATGGCAGTGCGACGCGAGTGCGTGATCGAACAGCGCGCCAGTGATGGGTGCGTGGTCGCTGAATTCGAGCGGTCCGTGGTGCAACCATTGCCAGAGTTGCGACCGCGCGATCTCCGCCGTGGCCGCGTCTTCCATCAGATGATGGATCGGTACACAGCCCATGCCGTCCAGCCATGCGGCGGTGTAACGCAGGCAGACCTCTACGTTGTTGTCGAAGCCCTGCCGCGTGATCGTGCCGATCGCTGGGGCAATCAGTGCATCGCGAGTCACGCGTACGTCGTCGCGCGTCACATGCAATTGGTTAGGCGTCGGCATGTGTTCGTCGAACACCGCCTGCGCAATCGGCACGAGGGCGGGGTGCGCGACCCAGGTGCCGTCGTGGCCGGCCGTCACTTCGCGCAACTTATCCGCGCGAACTTTCACCATGGCCGCTTCGTTGGCCGCCTCGTCGCCGCGGATGGGGATCTGCGCTGCCATGCCACCCATGGCGAACGCGCCTCGGCGGTGGCAGGTCTGGATGAGCAGTTCCGAATATGCCTTCAGGAACGGCACCGTCATAGCGACCTGGCCGCGTTCGGGCAGCAGGCGATCGGCATGCGCGCGGAAGGTTTTCAGATACGAAAAGATGTAATCCCAGCGACCACAGTTGAGACCCACCACGCGCTCGCGCAGCGCATGAAGGATCTCGTGCATCTGGAACACGGCCGGTAAGGTCTCGATCAGCACCGTCGCCTTCATGCTGGCCCGGGGCAGACCGAGCGCGCCTTCGGCGTGGGTCATCACATCGTTCCACAGCGCCGCTTCTTCCATGCTCTGAAGCTTCGGCAGGTAGAAATACGGACCGCGGTCGCGCTCCTGCAGCCGCTTGGCGTTGTGAAATGCGAACAGCCCGAAGTCCACGAACGCGCCTGCCACTACATCGCCGTCCACCTCGGCGTGCCGCTCGGGCAGGTGCCATCCCCTCGGACGCACCACCAGCACGGCAGGGTTGTCACCGACCTGGTAATGCTTTCCCTCGGGGCTGGTGAATTCGATGCTGCCGTCCACGGCGTCGCGTAGGTTGCGCTGGCCGTCCATCTGGTTTGCCCAGGTGGGCGCGCTCGAATCCTCGAAGTCGGCCATGAACACCTTCGCGCCCGAATTGAGGGCGTTGATGATCATCTTGCGTTCGACCGGCCCGGTGATCTCTACGCGGCGGTCGCGCAGGGCGGCCGGAATGGGCCCCACCGTCCAATCCCCTTCGCGTATCTCGACGGTGTCGGCGCGAAAGTCGGGGAGGTCGCCCGCGTCGTAGCGCTGCTGTCGCGCCGTCCGCTCGGCGAGCAACTGGAGACGGCGCGCATCGAAACGACGGTGCAGGTCGGCAACGAACGCGATGGCGGCCGGGGTGAGGATGTCGTCGTAGTGGGAGCGGCTGTCGCCAAACTTGACGTCGGGATGCCGGTCGATCGCGCTCTGGGGTACTGCCATGAAACCGTCCTCCGCTGCGGTGTTGATTCACGCTAGGTCCGGAGGCATGCTTTTGACAAAGCATATGTTTCAAAGACTAGTATTAATAAAACTAATGATCCTTATAAATCACTGAAAGTGATGGAGTAAAAGGTGCCGAAGAAGCTGAATGTCCGCGTTACTGGCGCCAAGTCGACCCGTCGCGTTGGGACTTCCAAGCCGGCAGAGGCCGACGGAGCCGCGCGCTTTTACTACAAGGGCAACCGGCTAAAGCAGCTCCGGGCCTTCGTTTACATCACCCGTATGGGAACGCTGAGCCGGGCCGCGGAGGCCTTGTTCCTGTCTCAGCCTTCCGTGAGTCTGCAGCTCAAGGCGCTTGAGCGGGAAATGGGCGCACCACTGGTCGAACGCACGCGCCGCCGCATCACCCTGACCGATGCCGGCGAGGCGCTCTACGAGATAGCGCGGCCACTGGTCGAAGGGTTCGAGAACCTCGACCGCGAATTTCATCTCAAGACGCGAGGCAGGCCGGGCGGCAAGCTCACCGTCGCAGCCGGGTCTTCCACGATCCAGTACCTGCTGCCGGAACTCGTGAAGGCGTATCGCGAGCGCCATCCAGACGTCCATCTACAACTGGCGAACGTCACAGGGAAGGACGGCCTCGCACTGCTGCGCGCCGACGAGGCGGATATCGCCATCGGCTCCATGCTCGACGTACCGCAGGACATCGCGTGGGCCCCTGTGTACCACTACGACCCCATGCTCATCATGCCTCCCGACCATCCGTTGGCCACCAAGGAGGACATTACCCTCGAGGACCTGTCGCCCTATGGCCTGATCCTGCCGCCTCAACGGCTGACGACGTTCCGCCTGGTCGACATGGTGTTCCAGCAGCGCCATGTGCCGTACACCGTCGCGATCGAAGTCGGCGGCTGGGACGTCATCAAGCAATACGTCGCGATGGGCCTCGGCATTTCGATCGTCACCGGCATATGCATCACGGAAGCGGACAAACAACGTCTCGTCGTACGCAACCTGCGTCGCTACTTCCCGCAGCGCAGCTACGGCGTGGTGATGCGCAAGGGCAAGTTCCTCAGCCCGGAAGCGCGAGCCTTCATCGATCTCATCCGCCCCGGCCTGCTGACGCATCGCGACTACGACGAATCGGGGCACTCCGAGCGGTAACTACGCGTGGACATCCACAAGCCGGCCATTCAAGTAATCCACCAGCTTGAGGATGCCTTCGGCTGCATCGATGCCGGCTTCCTGGCCTTGTAGCGCCACGGGATAACCGTGGAACGTGCCTTTTTTGATGTCCGCTCGTGCTGCGTCGATCCATTGGGTGAGGTCGAGCTTGCCGGGGTGGTCAAGTTGATAAAGAGAGAATTTCAGGGCTGCCCTTTGAGAGATGTAGCCCTCCCACATGAGTTCGTTGGCTAGCTCGCTGAGATCTCGCGAATCGATTGAATGAAGATCCAGGCGCAACAGGCTATCTTGGATGTCCTTCGGCATATCCTCCGCGACCCGGGATGGATCGCCCTTCTCTACGGGCTGGTCCCGATAACCAAATTGGTTGGGCCGTTCTTTTGCCAGTCGTTCCCCCAGCGTGAAACTGCGCGGCGCCCTCATGCCAATCGTATATTCCATGCGTATCCCCTCGGTTGCGAGCGTCAAGCATCGCGGCAACGGCGAAGCGCGACAGTCGGTGGGACGCGGCATAGGGACCTCGCGTGTTCTCGCAAAGCGTAGGGAAGTCTCAGCACGTGCCCGTGCGCAAACCTACACGTAGGATGGCCGACAACCGATGGTTGCCCGGAGACCTGTTTCATAAGGTTTCGAAGCGCAGTCGTGCGCGTTCAAGGGGTGTTTCATGAAGGCTTTGATTTGCGTTGCTGCGGTGAGTGCGCTCATCGCCGGCGCGCCATCGGCGCAAGCGCAGTTCTCCCGTGACGTCATCAACCAGGGGCATGGTGACTGGGGACGTTGTATTGCCTACCTGCCGCCGCTGACGTTGGCAGGAAGGTTGAATGGGGGCGACTCGGAAGTGGTGTTCACCTGGAGGACGACGTGCCACA
>Ga0209437_100925_pt1 | contig 11132 bp, 8 predicted proteins | sample AraplaL_Cvi_mTSA_FD_184266 | JGI IMG/M metagenome (GOLD analysis project Ga0209437, IMG submission 184266) | Arabidopsis root microbial communities from the University of North Carolina, USA - plate scrape CL_Cvi_mTSA (SPAdes) (version 2) | ecosystem: Host-associated > Plants > Roots > Endosphere ...
CTTGCTGATCGCAAGCCCTAGACCTGTTCCGCCAAACTTGCGATTGATGGCCGGATCAAGCTGTGAGAAGGATTGGAACAACTGATGCTGCTTTTCTATTGGAATACCGATTCCTGTATCTCTCACCTTAAAGGTCAACATCAGGTTGTCCCGACCATGCTCATCTGAGAAATCAGCACCTACGCTCACCTGAATACGTCCCTGCTCTGTGAATTTAACAGCGTTACCCACGAGATTAATCAAAATCTGCCGGATTCGTGTCTCATCCCCCCGAATGCGCTCAGGAATGTGATCCGACACTTCACAATAGAGTTCAATATTTTTCTCTGAGGCCTTCAGTGCAAACAGCTCGATTACCCCACCCAGCATCGCCTTAATATCCACTGGTGCTCGCTCAAGATCCATTTTGCCTGCTTCGATTTTGCTGAAATCCAAAATTTCGTTCAAAATGTACAAAAGGGATTCGCCACTTTCAATCATGATTTCCGCAAAGCCTTTCTGTTCATCATCCAGTTCGGTTTCCATTAACAGATGGGCCATGCCCATAATGCCGTTCAGTGGCGTACGAAGCTCATGACTCATAATGGCTAGAAACTCGGACTTCGCTCGGTCTGCATGTTCTGCTGCTTCCTTGGCACGTATGATGTCCTTAACAGATGTCATATCACGGAAAACCAAAACTGCCCCGCGGGTTCTACCCTGATCCATAATCGGCTTCAATTGGAACTCCGCCAGAAAACTGGACCCATCCTGTCTCCAGAAAACGGATTCGGTACGCGGCAGACCTCGTCCCTCACGAACATCCTGTAGAATTGGTGTATCCTTGGATGGATAAGGGATGCCTTCGCTCTGCATTTGGATCATCAATTGCTCTAGTGCTTTGCCATTCATTTCACTTGGACAGAAGTTCATGATCTCCGCAGCGGCCGGATTGGCAAAGTTCAGATTCCCTTCCAGGTCCAGTCCGATAACACCCTCAGACATGCCATTCAAAATCAATGCCCGTTCATAACTAAGATTCTCGATTTCCTCGACGTAACGTTTGGACTCTGTAATGTCACTGGTAATCCCGTACACTCCAACAACTTTGTCCTCAAGTAAAATAGGAACATTAATCACATTTGTTTCAATTCGCTGCCCATTTTTGTGAATTAAGCCTATCTCGTAGCTCTGTGCAGTGCCCTTCACCGTTTCCTCAAAATGATGTCGAGTCTTCTCCAGATCCACAGGATCAATGAGGTGATCAAAAGATCGACTCAGCAGCTCCTCCTTGGTGTGTCCTGTCAATTGTTCCTGACCCACATTGGCTTTCAGTAGATTGCCTTCCAGATCAAGAGAAGCCACACCCAGGGGATTACAGTCAAATAATGATCTGTACTCCTGCATGCTTAACTGTTGTTGCTGGCTGGCTGGCTGTGATATCCCGGGTTACAGCGACGAGTTCTAACAATTCACCTGCGCTGTCATAGACATAATGTGTAATGGTATCTGCCCATACCGTAGATCCGTCCTTATGTTGCAGGCGATAACTGAGCCGTTTGGGAGCCAGACCCCTTCTCTGCTCTTCCATATACGCTTCAACCAAAGGCACATCCTCCGGACAGATAACGAATGTTCCCGGCTTACCTATAACTTCTTCCAATTCATAGCCGAGCATGCTCTTGCATGCATTCGATACATATTTAAATGTACGACTGGAATCAACATCATGTATTGCAATCAGGTCCAGTGAAGACTCTGCCAGCAGCCGCGAGATGCGACTGCTCTCTTCCAATTGCTTACGTTGCACAATAAGGATTTTCTCTGCATCTTTTTGTTTTGTAATATCAGCAGCTTGTACGAGCAAATACAAGGGTTCACCACTCGTTTCATCCCTCACGATGCAAGCTCTAATGGTTGCCCATAATAACGAACCGTCCTTTCGTTTCAGACGAACCTCTGTCTCGTACATCGGACTTGTTTCATGGGTCATTTCCCAGAACTTGCTGCGGAATTCCTCCATGTGCAGATCTTCTTCGTAGATCATATGTATGACCGAAGTATCGATCAGTTCATCTTCACTGTATGCAAGCATCTCGCAAAATGCAGGATTAAGTTGCAGCCACCGTCCGTTTACATGCGATGCGACAGCAATGCCGATTGGTGCGTGCGTATACAATTGTTCGAACAGAGATCGGCTCTCTGTAATGGATTTCGACATTACATGTCCTCCTTTGTGAGAATCTGAATGTATTCCGTATGAATAGATCCACCTGAACATAACTTCATCTATAGAGTACTACCCCAAATGCCATGATTTATAAACGAGATCAGACAAAATGTCCTTATGAATTGCATTTTTAATCTTGGAAGCTGAGAACGTTCAATGTGTACATACCAATTCGAACACATCACGTCATATACTACACAATACTCGTGCTCTCCTGATTATACAATGTTGAATATTCGAATAGGAACGGAGGTTATGGATTATGATCATTGTCGCAAATCAACCCGCCCTGCTAAACCGCTCGGAATGGTCTGATTTTGAATGGTATTGGTTACAGCAACTTCAGAATCGTCCAACGAGATATGTTTACCAATCCATGGATCATCTTCGATTTGAATGGGACTTGAGAGGCTCGCTCGTAGATGCAGCAGAAGGACTGGATCGAAGCGGGGTGAGTTTTGCTTCCTTTGAAAAATCCAGATGTAATCCTGCCTACTGGAATCGAAATGCAGAGGGTGGGTTCGAGCTAAAATCGAACGTGACACCCGCCGACGGCATCCGGGATATCTGGAGGAATGGACACTTATATGCCTTTGAATGTGCAACAGCCACTGTCATTGTGCTGTATGGTGGCGTGCTGGGAAGCATTCGCGAAGATGCTTTTAATTCGCTGTTTCGAAATCTGTTACTCTTTGACTGGCATTATGACAGCGACCTGCGACTGACTGAAAAAAACGGTAGTGAAACCGCGCTTCCAGGAGATGTGCTGTATTTCAAAAATCCGGATGTTTCTCCCGAAACTCCCGAATGGCAGGGAGAGAATACGATTATGCTGCGCGAGAACTGGTATTATGGACACGGCATTGGCATTGCACGCGGCGAAGAAATTATACGTACCCTGAATCAGTTCCGCGTTCCAGGTAGCCGGGTCTCCGCCTACTTAATGGATATGGTTATCTATCCGGACTTCTTTTATTTATCTCGATTCGCCAAGAACAGCGAGAATAATGTTGCCGCTGGTTCTACACCTGTATTACCCGGACAGTTATATGTACGCCTTGGTGGCAGTCGTTATTTACGCAGCTGAATTACTGGAACGGAAACGGCCTACGCATTTAATTGCATCCATGATATCTCAATCTGAGTGACGACAAACAAGCCCAATGGTGCAGCAGTTACCCCGCCATCTCATTGGGCTTTCCTCACATTCAAATAATCATTACTTTATCCACCTTGGCCTTACCCATGTGCTACCTCAATAATCGTCTGGCAATTTACGCGTTCGGGTCCAGTTGCACAACAACCTGTTTACCACTTACCTGAACACCCGTCGTTTTACTACCGAATTCAGCCAGCGATTTGCTTAGTTGTTCTGCCCATTCCTTGCCAGCAGCTCCCTCTTTGGCTCCATGCACCTGGATGACGAGTTTTACAGAATCACCCTTCTTCAGAATGCGTTCCGCCTGAGACTGCTTGGTATCCCGGTCATGATCCTCCATCGCAAGGTTCAATCGAATTTCTTTTACTTTTCGTTTATCAGGGGATTTACTCTCTTTTTTCTTCGCCTGCTGCGCTTCCGCTTTGGCTGCTCCTGCGCCGATCAGCTTGCATGGAGGCGGACTGGTCATCAAGGACAAGCACACCAGATCTACTTTATGCTGCTTCGCAAGTAGAAGAGCTTCCTGCGTGGACATCACGCCCAGATCTTCACCGTTCAATCCGGTAAGCTGCACCTCGGTTGCTTTGATTTTTTCATTTTTGATCATGATTCTTCCTCCTCTACATCAAAAGCCTGTCCTGACCATTTAAGGATCAGAGCAGGCTAGGATGGTGTTGCTACTATTTGTAATACCTATCAGCGTATGAATACGCCAATCCGTCCGATTTATAGCGTGTTGAATGCTTCCGTCAGAACCGGAACAATTTGTGATTTGCGTGATACTACGCCTTTCAAGAGTGCTCTGCTATCAGACAGCGTCACATTGTAGGCTTTCTCCACAGCTTTGGTGGATGTGCCATATGCCAGAGCGACGGAATCGTTGTTCAGAATGTCTGTTACGACAAATACGAACAGGTCGAGACCTTTGCTGGAAATGATCGCTTCAATGGCTGCTTCAAGCTCAGGTTGCTTCACGAGAACATCATTCACGTCAACGGCATTAACCTGTGCAATTTCCACTTTGGATTGACCCATTACGAATTCTTTGGCATCCAAAGAGATCAGCTCAGCAATTGTTTTTTGGCTCAGATCCGCGCCGGCTTTCAGCATGTCCAGACCATAGCTGTCTGCATCTACACCAGCAATGGCAGCCAGTTCACGTGCAGCGGCAACGTCCTGCTCTGTGCAAGTCGGGGATTTAAACAACAGGGAATCGGAGATAATAGCAGACAGCATCAGGCCAGCAATCGGTGCACTCACTTCGATGCCGTTTTCTTTGTACATTTTATTCAAAATGGTTGCTGTACAACCTACAGGCTCTGCACGGAAATACAGAGGTCCGCTTGTCTCAAAGTTAGCGATACGGTGATGGTCGATAACTTCAACGACTGTCACTTCCTCAATATCGCTTACACTTTGCTGACGCTCGTTGTGGTCAACCAGAATAACCTTGTTTACTTCATTTGCAGCTGTTTTAATCAGACGTGGTGCTGCAATTTTGAATTGATCCAGTGCAAACTGGGTTTCACCATTGACTTCGCCGAGACGAACAGCTTCAACGTCCTGACCCAATTTTGTTTTGAGATCCGCATAGGCGATTGCCGAACAGATCGTATCCGTGTCGGGATTTTTGTGACCGAAGATTAACGCTTTTTCCATATTTATAGCCCTCCGTCAATTCTCATTTAGAATAATACATGTCATATTTTAATCATACCCTACTGATTATAGCGCTTATAAGGCTTAATTCCAATCCCGTTACAGCGAATTAATTGCAAATCATTCTCAGGTAAGTCATCTTAGAAAAAAATAATATCCTCTCTGTAATTCTAATTTACAGAGGTCTTGGCCACATTAGCAATCAGGTGTTTCTCCAATTTTTCGCCTTCACACAAGGCCTGTACCAGCGCTCTGCCTGAATCCGGTGTCATTTGTCCATACCAGTCACCCTGTGGATACACAATCGTCACGCATGCATCGTCACACTGACCATTACATTTGGTACGAGTCGTATGGATGAATCCTCCCGCCTGCTGTTTAACAATCTCGTCCCGTACCGCCTGAGTTACTTCTTCCCCATCGTTACGCATGCATGTTCCACCATTACAGAGTAAAATGTGATGTTGCAGTTGATCCAGATTATAGATAGCCAAACTTGGTTCATTCCCCTCAAGTCGATATGATATGTATCCTATTTATTCCATCGTACAACCTTATAAATTAGCATATGAATTCCTGATACGCAACGAAAATATTAAATCTCGGGCTCTTCAACGCTCTACCCTTGCCGTACAAAAAAGGTCTGTAGACTGCCATCCTCGCTAATCTCCAGCAAGTTCAATTGTGCTCCGTAGGCACAACCACCATCAATGCCAATTTTGTCTCCGCTTGGGTCAAACCAAATCCCAGTCTCCTCATGCAAATGCTTTACGGGTGTGTGTCCAAATACGACCGTCTCTCTAATCGTCGTTGGTCTGGAATAGAATGATTCCCGAATCCAAATGAAGTCCCGCTCGGACTGGTTTCTCCAATCCTCGATCTCCGGGTTGATTCCGGCATGCACAAAAATATAACCCGGGATCTCGTACACCAGCGGAAGCTGATCCAGAAAACGAAGATGATGTTCATAGTGTGTACGTATCCACTGTTTGGCTTCAGCATAAGCTTCCCAATCTATCTGTTGCTCATCATAAGTAAGCTCCAGATCCAGATAACTGGCCATCGTCTTTAATCCACCATTACGAATCCAGTGTTGATCATATTGCTCAACATCCTGGGTCAGCGCCTTGACCATCATCGCATCGTGATTGCCTTTGATCACTATAATATTGTGCTGTTGCTGAAGCTGCATAATCTGTTCGATGACCTGTTTGCTGCTTGGACCGCGATCCACATAATCACCCAGCAAAATCAACTCATCTTGCAAAGGATTATAATCTGCAAGCTTAAGCAGTGCATTCAATTCATCGTAACAGCCATGAATATCACTAATGACACATCTGCGCATGTGAATCTCTCCTCTCCCTGATCACGCAAGAGTATAACCGGAACCTTGCAAGAGCAAGATTCCAGTCTGTTCAGAGTAGTTATTCCCGCTTGCTCACCATTAGTCCTGCTTGAGTCCAAAGGCATCTGCAATCAAGCCGAATGAGCGCAGACGTGCTTCAAACGAATGGACCGCTGACGCGATAATGACTTCATCCGCTTCATGACGTTCAGCCATAGCGGTAATTTTGTCTCTCACCTGATCCGGTGTACCCACGATGGAAAAAGAACGACGTTGACGGATCTGTTCCATCTCCATCGCTGTGAATGGATAGTTGTTCACCGTCTCCAGGGATGGGAAGGAACTTTGTTCAAGACCTCGTCCGAGGCGCAGGAAGAAAAGTTCATTGCTGCGTGCCAGTTCAGCCGCTTCTTCCTCTGTCTCTGCACAGAATGCCGAGACAGCAATCATGGAATGTGGTTTGTCATTCAGGATGGACGGCTTAAAATGTCTACGGTAATGTTTCATTGCTTCTTCGCCGCCTGGTGTCCCGAAGAATTGGGCAAACGCATACGACGTCCCTTGCGCAGCTGCAATTCTGGCACCTTCGGAGCTGGAACCCAGCAACCACACTTCGGGTACCGTTGGAACCGATGGTCCGGCTACCAGTGATGCAAACCGATGATCCTCAGGCAATTGCTCGTGGAAGTATCCGCCCAGATCCGCAATCTGCTGTGGGAAGAATTGTACATTCGATGATTTGCCTTCGTTCAGCGCTCTGCTGGCAATCGGCATTCCGCCTGGTGCTCTGCCAATTCCAAGGTCAATCCGCCCCGGATGCAACGCTTCCAGCAGACGGAAATTCTCTGCAACCTTATAGGCACTATAATGAGGTAACATGACTCCACCGGAACCTACCCGAATGTGATCCGTATGTGCAGCCACATGTGCAATCATCACTTCAGGACTGGAAAAAGACAGCGCACCACTACCGTGATGCTCCGACATCCAAAAACGGGAATATCCCAATTGATCCGCATGTTGCGCGAGTTTCACCGTTTCCTGCAGCGTATCCTGCACACTACGGCCTTCATTGATATGTCCATGTTCAAGTACACTCAGTTTCATATATATTCAATCCTCTCATCTGTTAGGTTCTTGATTTCTGTGAATATGAGTTCTTGCGGATGTTACACGCTATTGCTCACTTCATTCTTGCTTGTTCCATTGTAACATTAATTATTACAGTTTCAAACTTTAGTTATCCTCTTTTATTACCACACTTCTGCAAGAAACATGCAAAAAACGCCACCAGCTTTTGAACTGGTGACGTTTGGATCTAGTGTTGAGATATAACCTATTGCAGAAAAAATCAGTTATGGCGCACGTTTCGGTAACAACTTCACATACTCGTCAGACAGTTTCATCAGGCTGAGCACATGTTCATAGTCGGCACGATAAGGTTCCAAATCCGTTACCGGTTCATACGTTTTAAGTGAGTAGGCTGTTCCATCATCAAACCCTGCACCCGGAATAAACATGATGTCATTGTTGACAAATGAACCCGTCGGCAAGTAATACCGGATACCGAAGGCATTATGGTCCATGTTGAGCAGATCATGTCCGAAGGCCGTGAATTTCTGATTCTGGAGCGAAACGCCCATCAGATTCATGATTGTTGGCAACATATCCAACTGACCGCCTGGCTGCTCAATGACTTGCCCTTTGGTCTGTTTGGGCGTGTGGATCATTAACGGAATGTTGAATCGACTAACTTTACCGTCATAAGGGACGCCCAGATTAGCCTGAATCTGCTGTGTAATCTCTTCGTCAGCAGGCAGACCGAAGTGGTCTCCGTAGAGCACTAAGGTTGTGTTATCCCATAATCCATTCGCCTTCAACTCATTAATGAGTTGACCAATGGCATAGTCCGTATAGTTGATCGCTTGCAGATAATCGTGAAGCAGTTTGTTCGTGATGGTTGCAGGAATCGTGATTCGTGCACGATCAGCGGGGATCGTAAACGGCGAGTGGCTTGATGCCGTAATGAACTGAGCATAGAACGGCTGATTTGCCGCCTGATGCGCAGTCATTTTTTCCACGCCTACACGGTACAACTCTTCATCTGATGGTCCAAAATCATTAAACTTGTCGTTCTCGAAGCTCGGCTTGTCGAAGTAACGAGTGAATCCGAGAGCAGGATACATTTTGTTCCGGTTCCAGAAGGTAACGTCATTGACGTGGTACGTCTCGGACTCATATCCTTCTTTACCCAGTAACTTTGGAAGACTCGGCAGTTCACGGTCACTATACCCTGCCGACATGGGAACAACGCCGGTTGGATAGATAGACGTGTTCGACATGAACTCAGCGTCTGATGTGTTTCCCTGTCCAATCTGTTGGAAGAAATGAGAGAAATAATAGCTTTCTTTCGCCAGATCATTCAATACCGGCGTTAACTCCTGACCGTCCAATGAAGCATTAATCGGAAAATTCTGAAAGGACTCCAGTTGCAATACAATCAGATTACTGCCTTTGGCCTGACCAAAATATTTGGCCTTCAAAGCTGTGCCGTCACTCGGTTTATCCTGATACGGATACTTGCTAACCAAGTCATTGATCTTGGCAATCGTTTCGTTAATGTTGCCATTCGCAATGGCCTCATTCTCTTTGCTTGTCATAATGGCAGACGAGACCTGGTAGTTCAGGAAACCGAGATTCTCGGCGCGAACCAGTTCGTTATCAATCGTTTCACCTTTGACAATAAAACTGCCTGACAGCACGATGCAGAATGCAGCGGTAAGCGCAACACCGAGTTTTCCCCAGTAACGTTTGCGAATTCTGCCAAACGTCAGACCGCTATCGCGGTAACTGCTGCGGTTACGCCCACCGGTACGTCTGCGCATAATGAACCATATTGGCAGTGCCAATATGATGTCTGCAAAAAATAGAAAGTGCTCCGGTCGTACCAGAGGTCCGATACTGCCCCGCACTTGCGCAACCTGACCTAACTCACTTAGCACGGTATATGTGGGTACCGAACTGAAATGAACGTTATACAGCGTTGCCGCGAACAGAAGTAGAGAAAACAGAATATTGAATCCTCCATAAATGGCTCGCTTCCAGCCTTTGGGCACGATCAAATCCAGTAGGCATACCAACGTTAACGCACCTAATGCGTCGGTCAACAGACCGATGCCGGACAGACCCTGGAAAAAGAAATACCGCAACAGTGATAGCTTCAACAACATAAGAATGAATAACACGGCGAATAAGGTCCGTGATGAAGTTCGTTCATTTTTGGAATTATACATGGTCGCTTTCAACCCTTACCCTGAAATTTTACGTTCATTTTACAAAACGCATATTTCAGTATAACAGTTTTCTGGTTGCTATTCCATGGAAGTTCCGTGTAGGACAGGGTAAGCGTTACGCAATTGTAGAAATATCTGCATTCTGTGTGTTCGCGACCTCTCTCTGTCCCTTAATGGCTGCTTGTGCAGCTGCAATTCGTGCATAAGGGATCTGTTCAGGCAAGCAGCTAACGTAATCCATGCCAATACGGTGGCAGAACGTAATCGACTCCAGATCAACCACGTTCTCTCCGCAGATCCCTGTTTTCAGATGAGGTTTTCGAATTCGACCTTGGACTACCGCCATCTCTATCAGCTGTCCGACTCCTTCAATATCGAGCACATCAAATGGATTATTCGTTACTATACGAGAATCCGTATCACGTTGAAGGAATCGCTTCTCGGCTTCTTGGCGACTATATCCAAACGTCATCTCTGTCAGCTCATCCGTGCCAAATGTGAAAAAGTCTGCCTGGCGAGCAATGTGAGTCGCCGTCAGCGCCGCTCTCGGAGCTTCGATCATCGCCCCAACTCTATACAGACAATGCCGCTTCTCCTCACCAAGCACTTGGTCAGCCACATGATCCACCAGATCTCTCATCACTTGAAGTTCATGCACATGACCGATCTGCGGGATCATAATCTCGGGGCGTACCCACCAGCCTTGACGGATGCCTTTCACTGCTGCACGGAATATTGCTTCAAGCTGCATATCCATAATTTCAGGGAACACGGTACTCAGACGACAAGACTGTTGCCCAAGTGTAGGATTGTGTTCGTGCAATTCACTGACTCTGCGAATGACGCGCTCCAGTTCCTCCAGTTCAATCTGACCGTCTCCTTGTTCCTGCGGCTCCTCTGATTGTAACCATTCACGTCGTTTCTCCAACACGCCCAGATCCGGTAGCAGTTCATGCAACGGCAAATCGAGCAAACGTATCGTTACCGGGTATCCATCCATCGCTTCGAATATCTGTTCAAAGTCCGACTGCTGCATCGGCAACAGTCGCTCCAACCCACGCCTGCGTTCGAATTCACTGTCTGCCAGAATCATTTTCTGTACAAAAGGTAGCCTCGCAGGTGACAACAGCATGTGTTCCGTCCTGCATAATCCGATTCCCTCAGCCCCCAGTATCCGTGCTGTTATGGCATCCTGCGGTCGATCAGCATTGGAAAGTATCGTCAACTCTTTCTTTTCATTAGCCCATTCGAGCAGCAGTTGCAGATCGGATGATGAAGGTGAAGCTGAGTTATTCTTAGAGGCTGCACGCTCATCATTCGTTACTGGCTGGAACTGTGTGGGAAGATTTCCGATGCTCTCTTCTCTGCCCGAATCTGTATAATGCTTCCGCACTTCCGTGATATGCCCAGGTTGGATGCGCAACAGTGCTTCCTCCTTGGTGATGAGTCCTTCATGGACAAAAT
>Ga0209437_100929_pt1 | contig 11102 bp, 8 predicted proteins | sample AraplaL_Cvi_mTSA_FD_184266 | JGI IMG/M metagenome (GOLD analysis project Ga0209437, IMG submission 184266) | Arabidopsis root microbial communities from the University of North Carolina, USA - plate scrape CL_Cvi_mTSA (SPAdes) (version 2) | ecosystem: Host-associated > Plants > Roots > Endosphere ...
CGGGCGTGGCCTGCTTTCACGCCCCTCCGCTGGGGAACACCATGATTTTGCTGAAGAAGTCGCTGCCCTTGATGATCGCGGGCGCATTCCTTCCGCTGGCGGCATCCGCCCAGGACAGCACGCCATCGAACGACAAGGCCGTGCAGCTCGCGCCGGTGTCCGTGACGGGCACCACACCGGTCACCGGCTATGTGAGCACCGAAGGTTCGGCCGCGACCAAGACCGACACGCCGATCATCGAGACGCCGCAGGCGATCTCTGTGGTTTCCAGCGCGCAGATGCGCGACCAGGGCGTGCTCACGGTGCAGGACGCGTTGCGCTATTCGGCCGGCGTGCGCGCCGATGCGTACGGCGTGGACAGCCGCGGCGATGACGCGTTTCTCCGCGGTACCTCGTTCACACAGTACCTCGATGGCTTGCGCCAGTACTTCGGGAACTCGTATGCGCGCACCGAGCCGTATTTCCTGGACCGCCTCGAAATCGTTCGCGGTCCGTCGTCGGTACTGTACGGCCAGGGAACCACGGGCGGATTGATCGCCCTGTCCTCGAAGCTGCCGCAGTTCACCGCGGCGCACGAGGTGGAAGCGCAATGGGGCAACAACGCGCGCAAGCAGGTCGCTTTCGATTTCACCGGGCCGCTCGATAAAGCCGGGCATTGGGCCTACCGGTTGATCGGCGTGTATCGCGACGCGAACTCGCAGATCGATCACGTGCCGGACGATCGCAAGGCCATTGCGCCGTCGATCACCTGGATGCCGGACAGCGATACGCGCTGGGCGTTGTTGGCGAACCTGCAGTTCGACCACAACGGTACGTCGCTGAATTTCCTGCCGCATGCGGGCACGCTACTGCCGAACCCCAATGGCCGCATCGATACGCGGCGCTTCGTGAGCGAGCCCGACTTCGATCGGTACGACACGAACCAGCGTGCCGTGACCTCGTTGTTCGAGCATCGCTTCAACGATACGTGGAAATTCGTCCAGAACATGCGCTACTCGCACGACAACGTCGATTACCGCACGCTGTATCCGAACGTCTATTCGGACCCTTCCTACCCGTTCCTCGATCCCGAGCAGCGGACCGTAGCGCGTTACAGTTACGTCTCGATCAACCGGCACAAGCGCTTCGTCACGGACACGCATGCCGAAGCCGACGTCGACGTTGCCGGTATGCAGCATCGCGTACTGATCGGCCTCGATGTGGGCTACTCGCATACCGACAGCCGCCAGGGCAACGGTTACGACGCCACGCCGTTCGATCTCTACGCGCCCGTCTACGGCAACGGTTTTGTTGCGCCCGATGTCTTCCCGGTGGCGTCCAGTCGCAGTCGTCAGACCGGCGTCTATCTCCAGGATCAGATTCACTGGGGCGAGCACTGGATCGCGACGCTCGGCCTGCGTCACGACCGCGCCACGCTGACCACGGGCGACACGCGCTCCGTGGACAACGCGACCACCTCGCGCTTCGGCGTGATGTATCGCTTCGACAACGGTCTGGTGCCCTACGTCAGCTATACCGAATCGTTCCAACCGCTGGATAGCCTGGACTTCTACAACCGCCCTTACGAGCCACTGCGAGGCAAGCAATACGAAGCCGGTGTGAAGTATCAGCCGGTGGGGTCGCCCACGTTGATCACGGCTACTTACTACGATCTGCGCGAGGAAAATCGCCTGGCACCCGATCCCGCGAATCCGCTGAACCAGATTCAGTCGGGCAGGGCAAAGACGCACGGCGTGGAGTTGGAAGCATCCACACGCATCGCGTCGCACGTGGATCTGATCGGTACGTACACCTGGACCCGGGCGCGTCCTGACGATGGCAGCATCGTGGCTGGATTGCCGAAGAACCAGGGCTCGGTATGGGGCGTGTATCACGTCAACGATGCGGACAGCGACGGCTTCAGCTTCGGCCTCGGGGCGCGCTACATCGGCAAGAACAGCGACGAAACCGGTCGCCTGCATGTACCGGCCAAGACACTGTTCGACGCGATGGTGGCGTATACGAGCGGACCATGGCGTTTCTCGGTGAATGCGGCGAACCTTACCGATCAGGTGTACGCAGCGAGCTGCCTCGCACGTGGCGATTGCTTCTATGGACCGCGCCGCAGCATCGTCGGCACCGCAAGCTATCGGTTCTGAGTCGTCACCACGCGATTGGCATCCGGACGTCCGAACCCGCTAGGATCGGACGTTCGAATACCACGAGGGGTGCGCGATGGGCTTTCGCAAGGTACTGGCTGCCACGTTGCTGGTGGCGCTGACGTCGATGGGAGCCGCCGCCGCACCGCCGCCGGGCTACTCGGGCAATCCGGTGTTCCCCGGCTGGTATGCCGACCCGGAAGCCGCGATCTTCAACGATACGTACTGGATCTATCCCACCACCTCGCTCGAATATGCCGCTCAGCGCCAATTCGACGCATTCTCGTCGCCCGATCTCGTGCATTGGACGAAGCACGCCGATGTGCTCGACATCAAGGACATACCCTGGGCAAAGAAAGCGCTCTGGGCTCCGGCCGTGATCGAGAAGGACGGCAAGTACTACTTTTTCTTCGCCGCCAACGACATCCAGAACGATCACGAGCTGGGCGGTATCGGCGTGGCCGTGGCAGACAAACCCGACGGCCCGTTCCGCGACCTGCTCGGCAAGCCGCTTGTCGGTGCTTTCCATAACGGCGCCCAGCCCATCGATCAGTTCGTGTTCCGCGACGACGACGGCACGTACTACATGATCTACGGCGGCTGGAAGCACGCGAACATCGTCAAGCTCAAGCCCGACTTCACCGGCCTTGAGCCGCTCGCCGACGGCACCGTCTTCAAGGAAATCACGCCCGCGCCCGAGTACGTCGAAGGGCCGCTGATGTTCAAACGCAACGGCAAGTACTACTTCATGTGGTCGGAAGGCGGTTGGGGTGGCCCGAACTACTCGGTGGCCTATGCGATCGGCGATTCGCCGACCGGCCCGTTCAAGCGCATCGGCAAGGTGCTCCAGCAGGATCCGAAGATCGCGACGGGCGCCGGTCACCATTCGGTCTTCCACGTCGCCAAGGACGATACCTGGTACATCGTCTATCACCGTCGGCCGCTGGGCGACACGAAGGCGAACGACCGCCAGACCGCCATCGATCGGATGGTCTTCGACAAGGACGGTCGAATTCTCCCGGTGAAGATCACCAACGAGGGTGTGCAGGCGCATCCCCTGCGCTGAGTGAATCCATGGATGGGATGATGGGCGACTTATGACCATGCGGCGGTGGTTTTATCCAAAAGCACGAATTTCCGTAAACCGTCCTTCGACGAATTCATCGTAAGCTGCACGGCACCAGCCAGCGGGCCATGTCGGTCCTCGCAGCCAAGAAGGAGTTCGCCATGGTCACGTTGCGCGTCAACGGCGAAGACCGCCAGGCCGATGTGCCACCGGACATGCCCTTGTTGTGGGTTCTCCGCGACGTGGTGGGCCTCACCGGTACGAAGTTCGGCTGCGGCATCGCCCAGTGCGGCGCATGCACCGTGCACCTGGACGGTCAGCCGGTGCGCTCCTGCCAGTTGCCGGTTTCGGCGGTAGGCGATCGAGCCATCACGACCATCGAAGGCATCGGCAGCACGGCGGAAGGCGCCAAGGTGCAACAGGCCTGGTTGGCGCTGGACGTCGTGCAGTGCGGCTACTGCCAGTCCGGGCAGATCATGTCGGCGACCGCGCTGCTGGCGCGCACCCCGAACCCTTCCGATCACGACATCGACGCCGCCATGGCCGGCAACATCTGTCGTTGCGGCACGTACGTGCGCATTCGCGAAGCCATCAAGCAGGCCGCCACGGGCGAGGTCCACGGCTTGCAGGTCGTTGTCGACGGGAGCACGACATGAGCGCCCGCCACCCGATGGATGAAAGCATCGACGCCGGCCGTCGCCAGGCCCTGCGGCTGGCGGGCGGCGGTCTTGCCGTCGCGTTTCTTTGGAGCGCAGGCGCTGGTCCGGCTCTCGCGCAGATGAGCGCGCGCCGCCAGCCCGACGATGCGGCCGCAGCGGCGGCGGACGGAAATCCACCGTTCGCCCCCAACGCCTTCGTTCGTGTCGGAGCGGACGGCAGCGTCCGCCTCGTGATGCCTTCGGCCGAGATGGGCCAGGCGATCTACACCGGCATCGCGATGATGCTGGCGGAAGAACTCGGGGTCGGACTCGATCAGGTCAAGGTGGAACACTCCCCGCCGAACGACGCGCTCTATGGCCTTCCGCTGTTGGGTGGCGGCCAGGTCACGGGCGGCTCCACCAGTACGCGCGGCCAGTGGCAGGTGTTGCGGGAAGCCGGTGCAGTGGCGCGCGAGATGCTCGTGGCGGCTGCCGCGGCGCAATGGCATGTCGATCCCGCCAGTTGCTCCGTGGCGCGTGGCGTCATCACGCACGTGCCCTCGGGCCGCACCCTGGGTTTCGGTGCCGTGGCGGATGCGGCAGGCAAGTTGCCCCAGCCGGCCAACGTGACCTTGAAACAGCGCAAGGACTTCACGCTCATCGGCAAGCCGCTGCGTCGCGTCGATTCCGCGGACAAGGTCAACGGCGGTACGCAGTTCGGTATCGACGTGAAGGTGCCCGGCATGAAGATCGCGGCGGTGAAGACCAGCCCCGAACTCGCCGGCACGCTCGGTCGTGTGGATGAGACGCAGGCACGCGCCATCCCAGGCGTGATCGATGTATTGAAACTGGGCGACGCGGTCGCCGTGGTGGGTGAGCACTACTGGGCGGCGCAGCGCGGTCTCGAATCGCTCGTCATCGAGTGGACGCCGGGCGTCAACGCGCACCTGGACACGGAGACCCTCGTGGCGGGGCTGCGGGAAAGCTCGGAGAAGGGCACTGCGATCGTCGGCCGTAAGCCCAAGGGTGAGGCGGCAGCTGGCGGCAAGCTCGTGGAGGCCTCGTTCGTCTCGCCCATGCTTGCCCACGCGACGATGGAACCGTTGAACGCCACGGTGCACGTCACACCGGGCCACTGCGAGATCTGGACCGGCACCCAGGTGCCGACCCGCGTGGTGAAGGAAGCCGCACGCATCTGCGGCATTCCGGCGGAGGCGGTGACGGTCAACAACCAGTATCTCGGCGGCGGCTTCGGTCGCCGGCTGGAAACCGACCAGGTCGAACAGGCCGTCGCCTTCGCCAAGCAGGTGACCTATCCGTTGAAGGTGATCTGGAGCCGCGAAGAAGACATTCGCCACGATCGCGTGCGCCCCCTCTACTTCGATCGCATCTCGGCCACGCTCGGGGCCGATGGCAAGCCCACCTCGTGGAAGCATCGCATCACCAGCGGCACGGTCCTCGGCCGTTGGATGCCCGGTGCCATGGGCAAGGACGGCATGGACAGCGACGCGATCGAGTCCGCCGCCGATCTGCCCTACGACATGGACAACGTGCTGGTTGAGTGGGTCCGCCACGAAATGCCGCCCGGCCTCGTCGTGGGCTGGTGGCGTGGCGTCGGTCCGACGCACAACCTGTTCATCGTCGAAAGCTTCATCGACGAACTGGCCCACGTTGCCGGCAAGGACCCGCTCGCGTATCGCCGCTCGCTGATGAAGCCCGGCTCGCGTGCGCTCGGCGTACTCGATCTCGCCGCGGAGAAAATCGGTTGGGGCAGCCAGCCGTTGCCGGCACGCGTGGGTCGCGGCATCGCCGTCGGTTCGCCGTTCGGCAGCCATGTCTGCGCGATCGTGGAAGCGGAAGTCACGCCGCAAGGCACGGTACGCCTGCGCAAGGCCGTGGTCGCCGTGGATAACGGCATCACCGTCAATCCCAGTTCGGTGCAGGCGCAGATGCAGGGCGGGCTGCTGTTCGGTCTGAGTGCAGCGATGTACAGCGGCATCACCCTGAAGAACGGCGTCATCGAGCAGAGCAACTTCCACGACTACCGGAATCTGCGTATCAACGAGGTGCCCGAGATCGAGGTGTACTCGGTCGAGAACGACGAAGCGCCCGGCGGTATCGGTGAAGTCGGCACGGCCATCGCGGCGCCCGCGCTCGCGAATGCCATCTTTGCGGCCACCGGCGTGCGTCTGCGTGAGCTGCCGATCTCGCGCACGCAGCTTGCGGCGTCGCCGGATGCATTGAAGCGCGTCGCATCCACGGGCGAGCACAAGGAGGACGTGGCATGAAGCGCTTTCTCATCATCGTTGTCGTGCTGCTCGCGGTGGGCGTGGCCGCGTACTTCTTCCTCAATCGCACCGATCACGCGGATGGCAGCGCCCCCGTGCTGGCCGGCGCACCGGCCAACGCAGATCCGGTGGCACGCGGTGAATACCTCACCCGCGCCGCGGATTGCATCGCCTGCCACACGGTGCCCGAGACAGGCAAACCGTTTGCCGGTGGCGTCGCCTTCAAGCTGCCGTTCGGCACGATCTATTCGTCGAACATCACGGCCGACGACGAGACCGGCATCGGTCGCTGGACCGACGACGACTTCGTGCGCGCCGTGCGCGAAGGCGTGCGGAAGGACGGCCAGCACCTTTATCCTGCATTCCCCTATACCGCCTACACCCAGCTGAGCCGCGCCGACGTCCTCGCGATCAAGGCCTATCTCTTCAGCCTGCCCAAGGTGCGTCAGCCCGAAACGCCGAACCAGCTCGGTTTCCCGTTCAACCAGCGCTGGGCCATGGGTTTCTGGAATGCGGCCTTCTTCCGCAGCCAGCGCTTCCAAGCGGACGCCTCGCGGTCGCCCGAGTGGAATGTCGGTGCGTATATTGCCGGGCCGCTCGGTCACTGCGCGGAATGCCATACGCCGCGCAACCTCGGGTTCGGCCTGAAGCACGGCGAATCGCTCGCGGGAGCAGAACTGCAAGGCTGGCGCGCCTACAACATCACATCCGACCCGAATCACGGCATCGGCAAGTGGACTGACGAGGCGCTGATCCAGTACCTGCGTACCGGCCACGCTGACGGTCATGCCTCGGCGTCCGGTCCCATGGGCGAAGCGGTAGCGCACAGCCTGCAGTTCCTGAAACCCGAAGACACGGCGGCCCTCGTGACCTGGCTGCGCACGGTGCCCGCGCGCGAAGGCAAGGATCCGATCACCGTCGATCCGTCGCCCAAGGCGATGCTCGCCTCGAACGCCATGGCGCCCGGCGGCGACGATGCCACGCGCGACGCCGACGGCCTGCGTCTGTTCGAAGGCGCTTGCGCTAGTTGCCACCAGTGGAATGGCGCGGGTCAACAGACGCCGTACGCCGGGCTGGCCGGCACGCGCGGCGTCAACGATCCCTCCGGTGCGAACGTCACCCAGGCGATTCTGCAGGGCGTAAAGATGCGCATCGGCGACACCGACGTGTACATGCCGGCCTTCGGCCATGCGTACAGCGATCCCGAGGTCGCCGCGCTGGCGAACTACGTGATTGGCCACTTTGGCGGCAAACAGGGCACGGTCACCGCGGAGGACGTGGCGAAGCGGCGTCAGTTATGACGCCATGACGCCCGACATTTCAATCCGCAAGGATTGGCTACAATCGCTCCAGGCAGGGCCCCGCGATGCCCTGCGGAGCGAGCAGCATGCGGTACGAAAAAGGCCATAAGGAACAGACCCGCCAGAAGATCGTGGAGGCGGCATCGCAACGTTTCCGTGCCGACGGTATCGATGCCGTCGGCGTGGTCAGTCTCATGGGCGAAGTGGGCCTCACCCAGGGCGGGTTCTACAACCACTTCGACTCCAAGGAAGATCTCGTCCGCGAGAGCGTGTCCATGGCGACGTCCGCTGCAAAGGAACGACTGGCGACCAAGGTGGCCGCCTCGCGTAGCGAAGGCCATCGCGCGCTGATCAACGCCTATCTGTCGCCCGAACATCGCGACCACCCCGGGGCGGGCTGTGTGGCCGCCGCGCTCGCCGCGGAAATGGCGCGCCGGCCGGCGGAGACGCGGCAGGTCTTTACCGATGGCTACGAGAGCATGGTCGAACTGATCGCCTCGACGCTGCCTGCCGGCGTGCGGGGCAAGCGTCGTCGCAGCCTTGCCATGACGCTCTTCGCATCGCTGGTGGGTTCGCTCTCGCTGTCGCGTGCCGTGGTCGACCCGACGCTCTCGGACGAGATCCTGACGCTGGGCAAGCAGGCTGCGCTGGCGCTGGTGGACGCCAGCTGATCAGTGCGCGGCGACGGGCGGGGCGCCCATCGCCGCCGTTTTCGCGGCGATCTTCGCCTTGATCGCAGGGATCGCTGCCAACGCGGCGCGTTCGCCTTCGAGGATTGCCACGTTCTTCTGATCGAAGTCGGTGGGGCCGATCTGCCCGACCTTCGGTCGGATCACCACGTCGGCCCGCGCCAGTTCCTGCTCGGCGAGCTTGCGACCCATGATCGTGATCGACTGGCCCACGATGCCGACCATGCTGTCGGGGTTGCTGCCATCGGGCCGTGCAGAGATGTCCACGGCGATGACGATGTCGGCGCCGAGCTGGCGCGCGGCGTCGACCGGCACGGGGCTCACGACGCCACCGTCGACGAAGTGCTTGCCGCTGATCTCCACCGGCTCGAACACGCCCGGGATGCTGCTCGACGCGCGGACTGCCTGGCCCGTGTTACCGCGGACGAAGACGGCGCGCTCGCCGGTTTCCAGTTCGGTGGCGACGGCGGCGAACGGAATGTGCATCTTCTCGATCGGCGCCTGCCGGACGAGTTCGTTGACGTAGTCCTGCAAGCGGCGACCTTCGACCAGCCCACCGGAGAAGAAGCGCACGTCGCGGATGCTGCTCTCGTCTAGTGCGAACGCCTGTTCCTGCAAGCGGAACGCGTCCATGCCGCTCGCATACAGCGCGCCGACGACGCTGCCCGCGCTGGTGCCGGAGACGACGTCCGGATGGATGCCGCTGGCTTCCAGCATCTTGATGACGCCGATATGCGCGAAGCCCTTGGCCGCGCCCCCGCCCAGCGCCAGCCCGATACGCGGCTTGGCGGCGAGAACGGGCAGGGCGGTATCCGGTCGGACGTCCGGCTTGCTGCCAAAACAACCGGCGAGCAGGAGCGCACAGAGCGACGGTAGCCAGGGGCGGACGCGACGAGGAAGCATGGAGGGGGACCGGGTGGAGGCAGGCGGATCATCGGGCACGGCCGCGGCGCTGGCGTGACCGGCAGGTGGCGGAAACCGGGCGGCGAACCGCCCGGTGGCGTCAGTAGCGGGTCTCGTCGGCTTCGCGGTGGTAGCGCGTGACGATCTCGACCTCATTCTTCGAGCCGAGGAATACCGGCACGCGCTGGTGCAGCGCCGTGGGCTGAAGCGCCATGATCCGTTCGCGGCCCGTGGTGGCCGCACCGCCGGCCTGTTCCACGATGAAGGCCATGGGGTTGGCCTCGTACATGAGGCGCAGCTTGCCGGTGGCACCCTTGGCGGTGATCTTCGCGTCCAGCGGATAGATGAAGATGCCGCCGCGCGTGATGATGCGATGCACATCGGCGACCATCGATGCCACCCAACGCATGTTGAAGTCGCGCCCGCGCGGACCGTCGGTGCCCGCCAGCAGCTCGCCGATGTAGCGCTGCATCGGGGCTTCCCAATGACGCTGGTTGGACATGTTGATGGCGAACTCGCCGGTGTCCGCAGGGATGACGATGTTGCGGCGGGTAAGCACGAAGCTGCCGTGCTCGCGGTCCAGCGTGAACTCGTGCACGCCGTGGCCGAAGGTCAGCACGAGCAGGGTGCTCGGTCCGTAGACAACGTAGCCCGCGGCGACCTGCTCGGTGCCGGGCTGGAGGAAGTCGGTGACCTTTGGCTCGGTGACGCCGTCAGGGCAGCGCAGCACCGAGAAGATGGTGCCGACCGACACGTTCACGTCGATGTTCGAGGAGCCGTCGAGCGGATCGAACAGCAGCAAGTGGTTGCCCTTGGGGTAGGCGTCCGGAATCGGCTGCGGGTCTTCCATCTCCTCGGAGGCGCAGGCTGCGAGGTGGCCGCCCCAGGCGTTGGCTTCCAGCAGGATCTCGTTGGAGATGACGTCCAGCTTCTTCTGCGCTTCGCCCTGCACGTTGTCCGAGCCGGCATTGCCGAGGACCCCGCCGAGCGCGCCCTTGCCGGTGGCGACGGAGATGCGCTTGCAGGCGCGGGCCACCACCTCGATCAGGAGGCTGAGCTGGGCGTTGATGTGCCCCGCGCGCTTCTCTTCGATCAGGAACTGGATCAGGGAAATCGGTTTCGTCATCGCTACGGGCCCTGGCGCGAAAGCGTGCATTGTCCGGGTGATGCGTGAACGGCGCCAGAGGGACTGCTGACAGCACGGTGTCAGTAGCCCCGGCGCAGACTTCTTTTCACCGCAGCGCAAGGGGAGGGCAATGCCATGAATCGTTTCCTGGACCGGCTCGCCGAGCTCTATGCGCCGCTGGGTCGGCGCGGCCTCCTCATGGACGGCCAATACCGCTTTGCACCCGACGCAGCGCCGCGCAGCGGCGGCCGCAGGGCGCGCAGCGGCGATCGCCGCAAGGCTGGCGCGACGACAGGAACACCCACCGGCTTGATCTCCACCTTCAGAAGGACCACCGCATGAACCCGAATCGGATCACCTTCCACCACGCACCCAATAGTCGTTCCGGCGCCGCTCTGATGCTGCTGGAAGAACTGGGCGCGCAGTACGACATGCACGTGATGGACCTGACCCGCGGCGAGCAGCGTCGGCCGGCGTACCTGAAGATCAACCCGCTGGGGAAGGTGCCCGCGATCGAACATCTCGGCGGGCTGGTGACCGAACGGCCGGCGATCTTTACCTATCTCGCCGACCTCTATCCGTCCGCCGGCCTGGCACCTGGGCTGGACGATCCGCTGCGTGGTCCCTACCTGCGCTGGCTCGCGTTCTACGGATCGTGTTTCGAACCGGCGGTGATGGATCGACGCATGAAGCATGAGCCGGCGCCGGTCTCGACCTGCCCCTATGGCGACTTCCACACGGTGATGGACACCCTCGAAGCGCAGTTGTCGCCCGGCCCCTGGTTGTTGGGCGAGCGATTCACCGCTGCCGACATTCTCTGGGCCAGCGCGCTGGACTGGACCATGAAGTTCGGGGTGGTGCCGCGTCGGGATGCTTTCGAGGCCTACGTGGCACGGCTGATGGTGCGCCCCGCCATCGTCCGTGCCGTGGTGCAGGACGCGGCGCTCGCTCGG
>Ga0209437_100930_pt1 | contig 11101 bp, 11 predicted proteins | sample AraplaL_Cvi_mTSA_FD_184266 | JGI IMG/M metagenome (GOLD analysis project Ga0209437, IMG submission 184266) | Arabidopsis root microbial communities from the University of North Carolina, USA - plate scrape CL_Cvi_mTSA (SPAdes) (version 2) | ecosystem: Host-associated > Plants > Roots > Endosphere...
AGCGGACGCCGATACTGGTCATCGGGGCATCCGGCCAGATCGGCCGGTTCCTGCTGCCGCGACTGGATGATCTCGGGCTCGACTACCTCGCCGTGAGCCGCGACCCACCACCCGGCGATTCGCGCTGGATCTCAGGCGCCCTGCCGGACGCGATGCCGCCACTGCCGCCGTTGCGCGCCGTGATCTGCCTCGGTCCGCTGGATCACCTGGCGCCCTGGCTGTCGGCAACGCGGCTCGCGGGCACGCCGCACGTCATCGCAACCTCGTCGATGAGCGCCGAGACCAAGCGCGATTCCGAGGTTCCCGCCGAGCGCGATCTGTCCCGGCGATTGCGGGATGCCGAAACCAAGACCGTCGCCACCTGCGCGTCGCGCGGCATGCCGTGGACGGTGTTTCGCCCCACGCTGATCTACGGCGCGGGTGCGGACAAGAGCCTGACGCCGGTCGTGCACACTGCCCGCCGACGTCGGCTGTTCCCGCTCCCTGCAGGCCGTGGGCAACGCCAGCCGGTGCACGCGGAAGACATTGCGGCAGCGGTCGTGGCGGCGCTTTCGTCGCCCCTGGCGGCGCAGGGGCGGACCTTTCCCATCGGCGGCGGCGAGCGGATGAGCGCGGCGGAGATGTTCAGGCGTGTTCGGCGCAGCGCGGGCGTCTTCACGCTGCCCGTGCCCGTGCCTCGCTTGGCGCTGGACCTGGCCGGATGGCTGTCCCCGGCGTTGCGAGGGCCTATTCACCGCCTCGATAGCGACCTGATCGCCGACAATCGCGAACTGGAGCGGTGCCTGGGCGTCCATCCGCGCGCCTTCCAACCCACGCCAGAGACGTGGCTTACGCCACGTTGAGCCAAGCAGCCATCGCCTTGCCAGCATCCGTTCAGATCGGCGCCGGGCGACTGCCCCTATCATCCCCGCACGTATTCTTCCCCAGGACCTCCCCGCGTTGGCCTTCCTGAATCGCCTCGGCTCCCTTCTGCGCGCCAGCTGGCCCTGGCTGCGCATTCCCTTCTGGCTGCTGATGGGGCTGGTGTTCGGCTTCCTCCTGCCGTACACCCTGATCCTCAACGCACGCCTGCAGGATCGGTTCAACGATCTCGTCTTCGCGGTACCCACGCGCGTCTACGCGCGGCCGCTGCCGTTGGCGCAGGGTTTGCCGATGACCCCGGCCGCGTTGGAACTGGAACTGACCTTCGCCGGGTACACGACCGAAGGCGGCGGCAAGATCCAGGGCAGCTATTCGAAGAACGGATCGCGCTTCCTTATTGCGTCCCACGGCTACGCCGGTCCCGATGGCGGCGAGTTGCCGCATCGCATTCGAGTCGCGCTGTCCGACGGGCAGGTCGCCTCGGTCGTCGACGACACCAACGGCAATCCGATCAAGTCGATCCACCTCGATCCGGCGCGCATCGCCACCTTGTACGGCGCGCAGCAGGAAGAACGCCGCATCGTTCGCCTCGACAACGTACCGCCTCTGCTCGTGCAGGGTCTGCAAGCTGTCGAGGATCGCGATTTCAAGAATCACATCGGCCTTGATTTTTCGGCCATCGCGCGCGCCTCGTTCGCCAACCTCCGCGCGGGACACACGGTGCAGGGCGGCTCGACGCTCACCCAGCAGCTCGTGCGCAACCTGTTCCTCGATCGCAGCCAGAACATGCTGCGCAAGGTCAACGAGGCAATCCTTTCTCTGCTGATGGAGGCGCATTACTCGAAGGGGCGCATCCTCGAGGCGTATGTCAACGAGGTCTTCCTCGGTCAGCAAGGCAACCAGGCGGTCCATGGTTTCGCCGCAGGTGGCGAGTTCTTCTTCGGTCGTCGCCTGGAAGACCTTCGCCCGCAGGAGATCGCTCTGCTGATCGGGTTGGTGAAGGGGCCGAGCTACTACGACCCACGCCGCTATCCCGATCGCGCGCTTGCCCGGCGCAATCTCGTGCTGCAGCAGTTCCACGACACCGGCCTGCTGGACGATGCGCAGACCAAGGCCGCGCAGGCGACGCCGCTCGGCATCGCGGCCAACGCCCAGTTGCCGCACAATCGCTTCCCGGCGTTCATGCAGTTGGTGCGCTCGCAGATCACCGCCGATTTCGACGAGGCGGCGCTGCGCGACGGTAGCCTGTCGATCTTCACGACCCTTGATCCGGCCGCGCAGCTCTATACCGAGCAGGCGATCCTCAGCACCATGAAGTCGCTCGGCAAGCGCGGGGCTGCCGCGCAGGCGGCCGCTGTCGTCACCGACACCAGCAATGGCAGCGTGCTTGCCGTGGTGGGCTCACGCGATCCGGGCGACCAAGGCTTCAATCGCGCGCTCGACGCGCGCCGGCCCATCGGTTCGCTGGTGAAGCCCCTGGTCTACCTGGTGGCGCTCGCGCAGCCGTCGCGCTGGTCGCTGGCCTCGATCGTGGACGACACGCCGATCAATCTGCGTCAGCCGGACGGCAAGCCGTGGACGCCGCAGAACGACGATCGCCAGATCCACGGACAGGTGCCGATGCTCGACGCACTGGTCCATTCGTGGAATCTCGCCACGGTGAACCTGGGCCTCCAGGTGGGCGTGCCGCGCATCAAGGGCTTCCTTGAGTCGTTCGGGCTGGAAGACGTGAATCCGAGCCCGTCGCTACTGCTCGGTGCCATCGATCTCTCGCCGCTGCAGGTGGCCCAGTTGTACGAGTACATCGCCGCCGATGGACATGCCTTGCCGCTGGTGGCGGTGCGCGGCGTGATGGACGCGAAGGGCCAGGCGATCAAACGCTATGAAGTGAAGGGTGGCGACGGCGAGTATCAGACCGCCGCGCGCCTCACGACCTGGGCCATGCAGCAGGTGGTCAACGGCGGTACCGCTGCGGCCATCGGCAATTCCGGGCTCTCGTGGCTGCATGCGGCCGGCAAGACGGGCACCAGCGATAGCCAGCGCGATAGCTGGTTCGCCGGATTCACCGGCGATCGCCTCGCCATCGTCTGGATGGGTCGCGACGACAACAAGCCCACGGGCCTCTACGGGGCCACCGGCAGCATGCGCGTCTGGCAGGAGCTGTTCCGCAAGCTGCCGACGCGGCCGCTGTCCGCCGCGCCGGGCGAAGGGCTGGAAATGGCCTATGTGAATCCGCAGACCGGCAAGCGTACCGACCCGTCATGTGAGGGCGCCCGAGCATTTCCGTTCGTCTCGGGCTACGTGCCGGACGCGGAAGAGGGCTGTTTCTGGCAGCGAATCAAAGGTATGTTCGGCGGCGACGCCGAGCCCGCCACGCCGGCCGTACCCAGTAATCCTACGGATTGACCCATGCATTACCTTCGTTTTTGCGCCTTCGCTGCCGTTACCGCCACGCTTGTCGCCGCCTGCAGCCAGCCGTCGCCGCCGCAGGCCACCCGCCCCAGCAAGCCTAACTACGACATCGTCGCCCAGGTCCGCGCGGCGGGTGAAAGGGAAAAATCCGCCATCGAGGTCGCGCCGTTGCGCGACCCGGGCGTTCAGGGTCTGGAGCATGCCGCGCAGTCCGACGAACGCGCCGGCAAGTACGACGACGCGGACGCCAAGCTGGTCCAGGCGTTGAAGCTGGCGCCGGATGCGCCGGAGCTGATCCAGGATCGCGCCGAGATCGCCATCCGCCGCCAGGATTACCCGCTGGCGGAGAAGCTGGCGAAGCAGTCGTTCGACATGGGGCCGAAGTCCGGCAGCCTGTGCGCCCGCAACTGGCAGACGATCGTCGAAATGCGCCTGCAGGCGAGCGATACCAACGGCGCCAACGCTGCCCGCGGTGAGTTGGCGAAGTGCCATATCGCCGGACCGAACCGGTTCTGATGCGCGCGAGGCCGCCAGCGGCGGCCTCGCAGTCGTTCCATCCATGAGGAAACACGGCAGCGGCCAGGCCGCCGTCGTTATCTCAGCCGCGGATGGCGCGTCCGTGCTCGTGGACCGTGTCCACGAGCACCTTGACGGTGTCCGGATCGACCTCGGGCGTGATGCCGTGGCCGAGGTTGAACACGTGCCCCGGGTGGTCGCCAAAGGCATTCAGCACGGCACGCGCCTCGCGGGCGACCACCTCCGGCGACGCACGCAGCACGGACGGATCGAGGTTGCCCTGCAGTGCCACGCGATCGCCGACGCGGCGACGCGCCTCGCCGATGTCGAGCGTCCAGTCCACGCCGAGCCCGGCGCATCCCGTGTCGGCGAGCGCTTCGAGCTGTCCACCGGCGCCCTTCGAAAAGAGGATCACCGGCAGGTCGCGGCTGGCGGCATCGGCTTTCAGCGCGTCAACCACCTGCGCCATGTAGCGCAAAGAAAGCTCGCGGAACGGACCCGGGCCGAGCAGACCGCCCCAGGTGTCGAACACCATCAGGGCCTGCGCGCCGGCCTGTGCCTGCGCGATGAGATAGGCCGCCACGGCGCGAGCCACGGTATCCAGCAGACGGTGCGCGAGGGCGGGCTCGTTCCAGGCGAGCGCCTTCACCCGCGCGAAGTCGCGTGAACCTTCGCCTTCGACCATGTAGCAGGCGAGCGTCCACGGGCTGCCGGAGAACCCGATCAGCGGTACGCGACCGTCGAGTTCACGGCGGATGAGGCGCACGGCGTCCATGACGTAGCGCAGTTCGCGATCCATGTCCGGCACGGCCAGTGCTTCGATGGCGGCGGCATCGCGCAGCGGACGCGCAAACCGCGGACCTTCGCCCTGCTCGAACGATAGGCCCAGACCCATGGCGTCGGGAATGGTCAGGATGTCCGAGAAGAGGATCGCGGCGTCCAGGTCGAAACGCGCGAGCGGTTGCAGCGTGACTTCGCAGGCGAATTCCGGATGCGTCGCCAGGCCCATGAAGCTGCCCGCTTTCGCACGCGTGGCGCGGTATTCCGGCAGGTAGCGGCCCGCCTGGCGCATGACCCAGATCGGCGTCGTGTCCGTGGGCTCGCGGCGCAGCGCGCGGAGGAAGCGGTCGTTGCGGAGTTCAGCGGCCATGCGCCGACTCCTGTCCCTGGCTGAACATGACTTTGAAGCCTTTCTTGAGCTGTGCGTCGCGCGCCTTGGTGAAGGCGGCGATCGCGAGTTCGCGATCCACGAACACCTCGCGCTTGAGCATGGCCTTGCCGCCTTGCACGCCGGTTTCGCGGTACAGGGTCCACGCACCGAGCAGATCCTGTTCGAGCGTGATCTGGACGTAGCGGGGCGCTTCGGCGCCAGCGTCGGGCATGGTTTGCAGGTAGATCCGCATCTAAGGCGCCGTGGCGGGTGCAGGGCCGATCATTGTAGGGGCTTTGCCGGTGGCTTGCCTCGCACGCCTCGGCCTAGGGTCTCACCAAGACGCCGAGCACGTCCTCGTCGCGCACGTGCGAGACGATCTCGGCCTTGCCGATACCACGCCAGAGAATGAGGCGCAGGGTGCCGGCCGTGTTTTTCTTGTCCAGCCGCATCAGGTCGAGCAGGCGGCTTGCCGTATGCGTCTGCGACGGCTCGGTGGGCAGGCCAAGGCGTTGGAGCAGGGCGATCAGCCGCTGCGTGTCGGCAGCCGACGCCATGCCAAGACGTTCGGAAAGACGCGCGGCGAGGACCATGCCGATCGCCACGCCCTCACCATGCAGGATCTCGCTGTAGTTGCCCGCGGTTTCCAGGGCGTGTCCAAAGGTGTGGCCGAGGTTGAGCAGGGCGCGCTCGCCCTGTTCGGTTTCATCGCGCGATACAACGCCCGCCTTGTAGCGGCATTTGCGCGCAATGGCGGCTACCAGGGGCGTGGCGTCGCGGCGGACGATGGCGTCGGCGTGGTCTTCCAGCCAGGCGAAGAAGTCGGCATCGCCAATGGCGGCGCCCTTGACGATCTCGGCCAGCCCCGCCCTGAACTCGCGCTGCGGCAGCGTCTGCAACACATCGATATCGGCGATCACACCGCGTGGCTGGTGGAATGCACCGGCCAGGTTCTTGCCGGCGGGCAGGTTCACGCCCGTCTTGCCGCCGACGGAGGAATCCACCATGGCAAGAAGCGTCGTGGGCACCTGGATGAAGTCGATGCCACGCATCCAGCACGCGGCAGCGAATCCGGCGAGGTCGCCGACCACCCCGCCGCCCAGGGCGATGACGCAGGCATCGCGCGTGGCGCCGAGTTCGCCAAGCGCTTCGAGCACGCGCCCGACGTTGGCGAAGGTCTTGTGCGTCTCACCGTCGTCGATCAGGAAGGACGACCAATGAAGCCCGTCGAGCCCCTTCGCTAGCGCATCGAGATACAGCGGCGCCACGGTGGTGTTGCTCACTACAAGCACGTGCTTCCCGCGGACGAGAGAGCGCCAGTGCGAGGCGTCGGCAAGGAGGCCCGGCCCGATACGTACCCTATAGCTGCGTCCGGCGAGCGCAACCTCAACGGTTTCGATCAACTGCGTTTCCATCCGTCTCGTTTCCAGTGGCGTTCGAGCAGAGCGATGGCGCGGGGCACCGCGTCATCCACGCTTTCATGGCGGCCGTGGAAGATCAGATCTGCCACGTCCTCGTAGAGTTGGGTACGGTGTTCGGCGAGGGCGCGCAGACGGGCGAGACGATCGGGGCCCGCGAGCAGCGGTCGCGCGGTGTCGTCGCGCAGGCGGTCCAGTTGCTCGTCGACATCGACGGCGAGCATGAGCACGGTGCCGCGCGATGCCAGCACCTCGCGGTTGCCCGCGTCGAGTACCGCGCCTGCTCCCGTGGCAAGCACAAGCCCTTCGCGACGGCTAAACTCGTCCAGGTGCGCGCATTCGTGGGCGCGAAACACCGCTTCGCCCTCACGTGCGAACAGGTCTGCGATCGGCATGCCGCAGCGGGTCTCGATCTCGACGTCGAGGTCCACGAACGGCAGGCCGTAATGCGCCGCGAGGCGCTGTCCGATCGATGTCTTGCCGGCCCCGGTGGGGCCGACCAGGAAGAGGTTGGGCGAAGGATTCATCACCGTCATGCTAGCAAGCCCCATGCACAGATACGAATCGATCCTGATCGCCGGTGCCGGCGATGTCGGCACACGTCTCGCGCGCCGGCTGGCCGCGGAGGGGCGGCGCGTTCACGCCCTGCGGCGTAGCGAAGCAAGCGGTGGCGACGGCATCGCGTGGCGGCGAGGGGATCTCCTTCGCCCGGACACGCTGGCCGGTCTCCCTCCGGTAGATGCCCTGGTCTTCGCAGCGACCCCCGACGCGCGCGACGAGGCGGCGTATCGCGCCGTGTTCGTGGACGGGCTGCGGCACGTGATCGATGCGCTACCGACGCCGCCGCGGCGCACCGTGTTCGTGTCCTCGTCCGCCGTCTATGGCGAGCACGATGGCGCGTGGATAGACGAGGACACGCCGCCCGCGCCGCTGGGTTTCAACGGTCGCGTGCTGCTGGACGCGGAGCGCTGGCTTGCCACGCGCGACGTGGGCGGGGTCAGTCTGCGTCTGGCTGGGCTGTACGGGCCCGGCCGTACGCAGCTCTTCGATCGTCTGCGCGAAGGCAAGGCAGGGGTGCCGCGCGACCGTCAGGTCTATGCCAACCGGATCCACGTCGATGACGCGGCGGCGGCGTTGGCGATGCTTTTGGACGTGGAGACGCCTGCATCGGTTTACCTCGGCGTCGACGACACGCCGTTGCCGATCGACGTTCTCTACGATCACCTGGCCGACTTGCTCGGCGCGCCCCGGCCACCGGAGGGACCGGCGCCCGCAGGCGTGGGCAACAAGCGACTGTCCAACGCGCGCTTGCGCGAGCTTGGCTTTCGTTGCGCATGGCCGGATGCCCGCGAGGGGTACGCCGCTCTCGTGCGGGCCTCCTCGGTGTAATGCGCCTAGGGAGTCGGAAACGTGATGGCTATCCCCGACCACCGAGAGACATTGCCCCTTCAGACGATTTACGACGAAGCCGGTTACCTTGATCAAATGCCGTTCGACCTTTTCCGAGAACTGATGACACACGTTTCGGAAGAGCTCGGCATCCCCGCAGGAAAGCTACGACCGTCGGACCGCTTCGACGCCGAGCTCGCTTCCGCGAGGGGAAACGAATTCGACTCGGCCGTCGCCATGCTGGCCTACGACCTGAAGCTGGCGGCAAAGCGTCATAAGCGAAAGCTAGACATGAGCGTCGAGACGTTGGACGGCTATCTAAGGCTCATGAGCGAACTCTATTGACCTAGGGATGCTCCGAACGCGTTATCGCAGATCGGCCCTCACGCATGAAAAAATGTCCTTCGCTGAATTCCGGGGCGCTGCCTGGATACATCAGTTCATTCGCCGCTTGACTGCATGTGTCCGTCGGCTGGAGCTACCGCTAGCTCGTGCGGCGAGGCCAGAGCCTTCGGTGCCCCCCTCGCTGCTCAGACAGGTCCTCCGCGTTCGAAAAGGATGGCCGCTGGCGCGGCCCATGTACCTAGTGGCCTTCGGCCGCTCTCTTGTGCGGAAACTCGCATCGAGGGGGACACCGAAGACTCCCGCGATGACCGAGGTCACGTGTTGGGAGAGCCGCAAACGCAGCCGAAGCGCGGCAAGCCGCTCGCCGTCGTGACTGCGAAGGCAGAAGCGTCCGGCGACTCCACGCGAACGACGTGCGAGAACTTGTTTAGGGCATCCCTACTTGGCCCCGGACCGCGGCGTGGTTGACGGGAGGGTCGCATGGCGATGTTCGTCCAGCGCGATCACCCAGTCCGCCTCGCTGTCCAACGTTGCCAACAACCGACGGCTGATCCGCTCGTAATGCTGGAGAAACCGTGCGAGCGTCGACGCATCCATCGCGCGCGGTTCGCGGCGCTCGCGCAGCGGCTGTTCGGCCTGCTCGCGCCAGCGCGCCACGACGTCCCACGATGGCGCGCGCAACACCACCAGCGCGTCGAGCCGTTTCCATAGCGGTAAATAATCCGCGAGGCGGGTGTTCACCCAGCGCCGCCAGGTGCCGTCCGGATCTTCATCGCGCTCCAGTGCGTTGATCGGTTCGATCAGTGTTTCCGCGTCGGCGGGCTTCGCACCGAGGCACCAGCCTTCGAGCACCACCAGCCGGGGAGGCACGCGGACCGAAGGCCACGTCTCGACGGGCGCGCGGTCGTCCTGGCCCTTGTCGAAGCGGGGCAGGGCGACAGGGTGCGTTGCCGACGCTTGGGCAAGCGCATCGAGCGTGGTGTCGAGCAAGTTCAGGTCATGTGTGCCGGGCACGCCGCGCGTGCGCAGCAGCGGATGCACATCCGTCGCCAGCGTCTCGCGCTGCATGCGGGTCAGATACACGTCGTCCAGCGACAAGGCCACGGCGGGCCAGCCCTGCGCGCGGGCCTGATCGACGATGGCAGCGGCGAGCGTACTCTTGCCGCTGCCCTGCACGCCGGAGAGCCCCAGCACGAAAGGGCGCGCCGCCCGCGCCGGACCCGCGGCGAAATGCCCGAGGACGGCGGCGGCCAGCGTGCTAGCATCGATGACTTCCATGGCCGGCAGCATAGTCCACCGTCATGCTCAACTCAGAGATTCTCGATACCTTTCGCGGCCTGCTCGACGAGGCCAAGGCTAGCGGCGACCGCGAGCCTACCGCGATGAACCTCGCCACCGTCGACAGCCGCGGTCGGGTGCACTCCCGCATCGTCCTGCTCAAGGCCATCGACGAGAAAGGCCTGCGTTTCTTCACCAATTACGAAAGCGCCAAGGCCGGCGAGATCGCCGAGCACGACCAGGTCGCGCTGTGCTTCCACTGGAAGCAGATTCGCGAAGGCATCCAGGTGCGCTTCGAGGGCCGAGTGAGCAAGGCGAGCGTTGAGGAGTCAGATGCCTATTTCGCCCGCCGTCCCCGCGGAAGCCAGATCGGTGCATGGGCCTCGAAGCAGAGCCAGGAACTGCCCGACCGAAAGACCTTCGACGAGCGCGTGGCGCACTACGAAAAGGAATTCGAAGGCCGCGACGTGCCGCGTCCCCCACACTGGGGCGGCTATCTCGTGGAGCCCGATCGGGTGGAGTTCTGGTACGGCGCCACCTTCCGATTGCACGAACGCATCGTGCACACCACGGAAGGTACAAGCTGGACGACGCGACTGCTCTATCCCTGACCGGAGGCTTCATGACTCGCGCCCAGCCCGTGCAGCACATCGCGCAGACCACGTTCACCGTGCACACCCGCGGCCGCTCGCTGGGCGAGGTGACCGAGCGGATTGCCGAAGCGATTGCGGCCAGCGGCGTCGGCACGGGCATCGCACACGTTTTCGTGCAGCACACCAGCGCGTCGTTGCTGATCGGCGAGAATGCCGATCCCACCGTCGTCGCTGACCTCGAGCGCTTCTTCGCACGGCTGGTTCCGGATGGCGACCCGCTGTTTCGCCATCGCGACGAAGGTCCGGACGACATGCCGGCACACGTTCGTTCCGTGCTCACCGGCGCCTCGTTGTCGATTCCCGTGCACGGTGGCAAACCGCTGCTGGGCACCTGGCAGGGCGTGTTCCTCTACGAACATCGCCATGAGGCGCATCAGCGCAAGATCACCGTCACCGTGCTGGGGCATTGATGTCCGACGCGTATCCCCAGCGCATTGTCTGCCTTACCGAGGAACCAACCGAAGTGCTCTATGCCATTGGCGAGGAGCATCGGATCGTGGGCATTTCCGGCTTCACCGTGCGCCCGCCGCGGGCGCGGAAGGAAAAGCCGAAGGTATCCGCATTCACGAGCGCCAAGATCGATCAGATCCTGGCGCTGAAGCCGGATCTCGCGATCGGCTTTTCCGATCTGCAGGCGGACATTGCCAGCGAACTCATTCGCGCAGGCGTCGAAGTGTGGATCAGCAATCACCGCAGTGTGGAAGGCATCGTGGCGTACATCCGTCGTCTCGGTGCCATGGTCGGTGCTGCCACCAAGGCCGATGAACTGGCATCGCGTGCCGAGGCACATCTCGCAAAGATCGCCGCACAAGCGGCAGCGCTGCCGCGGCGACCGCGGGTGTACTTCGAGGAATGGGACGATCCGCAGATCACCGGCATTCGCTGGGTCGGCGAACTGGTGCGCATCGCCGGTGGCGACGACGTCTTTCCGGAATTGCTGGAAGAGCCCCTCGCGAAGCAACGCATCCTGGCCGATCCGCTCGAGGTGGTAAGGCGCGAGCCCGACATCATTTTCGGCTCGTGGTGCGGCAAGCGCTTTCGGCCGGAACACGTGGCCGCTCGTCCGGGTTGGGCCGACG
>Ga0209437_100931_pt1 | contig 11096 bp, 12 predicted proteins | sample AraplaL_Cvi_mTSA_FD_184266 | JGI IMG/M metagenome (GOLD analysis project Ga0209437, IMG submission 184266) | Arabidopsis root microbial communities from the University of North Carolina, USA - plate scrape CL_Cvi_mTSA (SPAdes) (version 2) | ecosystem: Host-associated > Plants > Roots > Endosphere...
GAACTCGCACGGGCCACCATCGCCAGAGGGGCGGCCCGTGCGAAGATGGAAGCGTTCGTGGCCGCGACGCAGCGGCTCGGCGCCTGATATCGTCGGGGCATCCCCATGCTCCCGGCCTTACCCTAGGAAACTCTTCCGATGCCTGACATCCTTCATCGCATCCTCGACCGCAAGCTCGAAGAGATTGCCGAGCGCAGCCGCAGGCGTACGCTGGACGATCTCGCTGCGCGAATCGCCGATCTCGAAGATACGCGCGGATTCGTCGCCGCCATCGACGCGCGTCTGCACGACGGCAACCCGGCCGTCATCGCCGAAATCAAGAAGGCCAGCCCGAGTAAGGGCCTGATTCGCGCGGATTTCGATCCCGCCACCATCGCGCGCAGCTACGAGCGGGGCGGAGCCACTTGCCTCTCGGTGCTGACCGACGCCGATTTTTTCCAGGGTCACGAAGACTTCGTGAAGCAGGCGCGCGACGCCTGTTCGCTGCCGATCCTGCGCAAGGATTTCATCATCGACGAGTACCAGGTGTACGAGGCCCGCGTGATCGGCGCCGACTGCATTCTTCTCATCGTGGCGGCGTTCGGCAACAAGGAGCCCGATGGCGACGTCATCTTCGACGAAGAGCGCCTCACGGAACTCTCGCTGCTCGCCGCCGAGCTCGATCTCGATGTGCTGGTCGAAGTGCACAACGAAGAAGAGCTCGAGATCGCCCTGGGTATGCCGGCGCCGCTCATCGGCGTGAACAACCGCAACCTGCGTACGTTCGAGACCTCGCTCGGTACGTCGCTGAAGCTCAAGGATCGCGTCGGTCCGGAAACGGCGATCGTCGCCGAGTCCGGCATCCACACCACCGAAGACGTGCGCAAGCTTCGCGAGGCGGGTATCCACACCTTCCTCGTCGGCGAGGCGTTCATGCGCGCGGCAGACCCCGGCGCGGAGCTGCACAAGCTCTTCGGCGCCCAGACGCCGCACGCGCATCACAGGCATCGGTAAAGGGCACATGGAACAGGGGATCGGCACGGCGGGCGTCGACGACACCGCCGCGGACGGGCGACGCGTCGTCCTGTTCGACTTCGACGGGGTCATCGTCCGTCACCAGACGTTGGAGCTTTTCTTCCGTGAACGGCTCGCGGGCATCGGGCGTTGGCGCCTTCTGATGGCGCTTCCCGTGGTGCCGCTAGTGCCGTTGCTGATCGGCAGCGCTGGCGGCAATCGCTTTCTCGGCCGGCTTTTCCTCCGCGTTGCCACGTTCGGGCGGCGCGAGGCGACCTATCGTCGGCTCGTTACGGCCTTCGGCCGTGCCTACGCGCGTCGCCCGGGCGTGTTCTGCCGCGATGCGGTGGCCGCGTTGCGCAGGCATGTGGACGAGGGCGACCGCGTGATCATCGTGACGGGCAACGACGGCCACCTGGTTGAGGCGATCCTCGACGAGGTCAATCTCCGCGGGTATGAACTCGCGGCGTCGCGCACGCGTGGTGGTCCGTTCGGTGTGCATTTCGTGCAGCACAACGTCGACGGAATGAAAGTGCGCGCGCTGGAGCAAGCGGGCATTCCGCGGCCTTGGGCGATCGCCTACGGTGATTCGCTGTCGGACCTGCCGATGCTGAAGGCAGCGGAGGCAGCGCACCTCGTCAATCCCACGCCGAAGATCGCCAAGAAGGCCAGTAGGCTGTTGGGCGACAAGTTGACGGTGCTGCACTGGTTCTGAGCGATCGGTCCTACGGGCGCAGGCGAAGCAGGTAGGCGCCAAGCTGGTAGAGGCTGATGCCGACGATGAGACAGCCCACGGCGGTCATCACGTAACGCGGCGGCAGGTGCTTCACCAGCCAGGCGGCAACGGGCGCCGCCACGACGCCACCGCTGAGCAGTCCCAGCACGATGGGCCAATGCTGGACTCCCATATGCACGATGAGCGTGGTGGAGATTGCGACGGTGACGACGAACTCGGCCGCGTTGACGGTACCGATGGTCTGGCGCACCGGGCCGCCGCGCGCGAGCAGCGTGGAGGTGGCGATCGGTCCCCACCCGCCGCCGCCGATGGCATCGAGCAGTCCTGCGACGAACCCGAGGATGCCCTTGTGGCGCACGCGGTGGTGCGACACTACCCGGCCTGCCGCGCGCACGAGCACCACCACGCCGAGAATCAGCAGATACGCGTAGACGAAAGGTTTCAGGGCGTCGCCGGGCACGTTGGCTAGAAACCAGGCGCCGAGCACGCCACCCACCACACCCGGAATGGCCAGGCGCCGGAAGGCCTTCCAGTCCACGTTGCCAAACAGCGCGTGGGCGCCGCCGGAGACGCCGGTGGTGAACACCTCGGCCGTGTGGACCGTGGCGCTGGCCACGGCCGGCGGCAGGCCAAGCGCCAGCAACACCGAATTCGAGACGATGCCGTAGGCCATGCCCAGCGCGCCGTCGACGAGCTGCGCAAGCAGCCCGACGCCCGCGAATATGAGGAATTGGGTCCAATCCACGCTGTGTCTCCTTCTGGTCCACGGTGACCATATATGACGCCCGTGCTTTCCTACATGAAGACAGGATTCATGCCTTATAGCGCTTGCGTGCGACAACCTGCCGCCCTAAGTTCAGTGTCTCCACGTCCCCACGGGATCCCCGATGTACCTCTCATCCCTGCGCGAGCTGGCGCTCGGCAGCCGCCTCAAGGCCCTGAGCGACCACTTCTATCAGGCCGTCGACGAGGTCTACCGCGCGTGCGGCGCCGGTATCGAGTCGCGTTGGTTTCCGGTGCTGCGCTACCTGCGCGACGTGGGGCCCACGACCGTCACCGACATGGCGCTCGCGATCGGCCAGACCCACTCGGCGGTGAGCCAGTTGGCCGACCGGCTGGTGGACGCCGGCATGGTGGTGCGCCAGCGCGATCCGCACGACGGCCGACGTAGCGTGCTGGCCCTGACCGAAGCGGGCGACCGCGCCTTGGGGACGCTCGGGCCGGTATGGCTCGCGATTCGCCGCGGCATGGCGGAATCCCTCGGTCCGAAGGGGGCGGCGCTGCTCGATGCCATCGACGGCTGCGAACAAGCGCTGGCCGAGCGGCCCCTGGTGCCCGCCATTCTCCGGCAGCGCGAGGCGCTGGCGAGCGTGCATGTGGACATCGTGCCGTTCGAGCCCGCGCTGAGCGAGCATTTCCGTCGGTTGAACCAGCAGTGGCTCGAACGTCATTTCCGGGTGGAGGAGGTGGACAGGGCGCTGTTTGCGGATCCGCAGGGAACCATCATTGCCCCCGGTGGGGCGATCTTCTTTGCGCGCTATGCCGACGAGATCGTCGGCACCTGCGCCCTCATCCACGAGGGGGAGGGCGTATACGAGCTGTCCAAGATGGGCGTGGACGAGAATTACCGCGGTCTCGGCGCGGGTCGCAAGTTGCTGGACGCGGCCATTGCGGAGTACCGCGCCCGTGGCGGGCGGGAGCTTTTCCTCGAATCCAACAGCCGGCTGCGTCGTGCCTTGGCCATGTACGAGCGCGCCGGATTCGTGCGCCAGCCGCAGGTCCGGCCCGGGTCGCACTACCAGCGTGCCGACGTCTACATGGTGTTCCGGGGCGCCTGACGCCCCGGAGTCAGCTCAGCGGGTGCCGCGCACCACGATGGTCTTGCCGGAGACGTCGATCATGCGCTCTTCCTCCAACTGCTTGAGCACGCGGCCGACCATTTCGCGCGAGCAGCCCACGATCCGGCTCACTTCCTGGCGGGAAATGCGGATCTGCGTACCGTCCGGGTGGGTCATGGCGTCCGGTTCCTGGCAGAGATCGAGCAGGGTGCGCGAGACCCGGTTCGTCACGTCCATGAACGCCATGCGGCTGACCTGCCGCGAGGTACGCAGGAGTCGATGGGTGAGTTGCGACCCGATAGCGAAGAGCAGCTTGGGGCACTCGGCTGCGAGCGGGCCTTCCAGCAGCTGGAAAAGACGCTCGTAGCTGATTTCCGCCATTTCGACCGCCGTGCGCGTGCGCACCAGCGATTCGCGCTGGGCCTGCTCCACGAAAAGCCCCATTTCGCCGATGAACTGGCCCCGGTTGATGTAGGCCAGGATCAGCTCACGTCCCTCTTCGTCCTCCGTGCAGACGGCCAGTGAGCCCTCGACCACGTAATAGAGCGTATTGGCCGGGTCGCCCGGCCGGATGATCGCCGTCTTCCCCGGATAGCGACGGCGGTGGCAGGCATCGAGGAAGCGGCCCATCGAGGCCGGGTCCGGTGCGAAGCTCGACGGAGCCTGGGACCGTTCGAATGCCTGTTGCAACATGTATTTAAGTTGAGCCACAGCAGATTCCGTTGAGCCTCAATGGCATGGCTTCCCCTTCAGCGCCGGCCGACGGATTTCCGTCAGGCGTCACCGACTCGCCATGTCTCCGGGGGATTATTGCAGACATCCGGGCGCCAAAATCCACCACTTTGGGAGAGCCGGACGCGGCGTGTTCAAATCCTCGCCATCTTGCCTCATAATTTCACCCCCTCGGCGTCCAGACCCCCTGTCTCACGCCGTACACAAACGCCGGGCAGACTGTTCCGCCCGTCGTTTTCATCGTTGCGGGGACCCTTGCTGCTAACCCGTGTCTGCTGCTGGCCGTATCCCCCGGCCTCGGAGAGTCGCTGTGGTCAAACCGCTTCCCCGCCTTCGCCTGCAGGGTTTCAACAACCTCACCAAGGCGCTGAGCTTCAACATCTACGACATCTGCTATGCCGTTTCCGAACAGCAGCGGCAGAACTACATCGAATACATCGACGAGCAGTACGATGCCGACCGCCTGACGCAGATCCTCACGGACGTGGCGGAGATCATCGGTGCGAACATCCTGAATATCGCTCGTCAGGACTACGACCCGCAGGGTGCCTCGGTCACCATCCTCATTTCCGAGGAACCGGTGGTCGAGAAGCTCGGCCGCGACACCATTTCCGGTGCCGTCGTCGCGCACATGGATAAGAGCCACATCACGGTCCACACGTATCCGGAAACGCATCCGCATAACGGTATCGCGACCTTCCGTGCGGACATCGACGTGGCCACCTGCGGCGTGATCTCGCCGCTGAAGGCACTGAACTACCTGATCGACAGCTTCGAGTCGGACATCGTCATTGCCGATTACCGCGTGCGTGGCTTCACGCGTGACGTGAAGGGCAAGAAGCACTTCATCGATCACAAGATCAATTCGGTGCAGGACTACCTGGCAAAGCACATCCGCCAGAAGTACGAAATGTTCGACGTGAACGTGTATCAGGAAAACATCTTCCATACGAAGATGCACATCAAGGACTTCGACCTCGACACCTATCTGTTCGAGGCGCAGGCCGACGATCTCTCCTTCAAGGAGCGCCAGCGGATCGAATCGCTGCTCCGCCGGGAGATCGAGGAACTCTTCCACGGCCGCAATCTGATGTGACTTGAAGCCCCGCGAAAGCGGGGCTTCTTCTTTTGGTGTCTTCACGTTCCGCCCGCTAGCGTGCCTGCATGCGCGCGTTGCTGCTGTTCTGTCTACTCGTTGCCCTCTGCGCCCTGGTCTGGAGCCGGGGCTGGCGGCCGCCGGATCGCTATAACCCGTGGGCGCCGCTCGATCTCGCCGCCGAGCCGGACATGTTCCTACGTTTCAAGCTGGCCCGGCTGAGCGACGATCCCGCTCAGTGTCGCGCGGCGCTCCGCGATGGCGGCGCGGTCTTTGCGCCGTTGCCGGACCGCGAAGACGGCAACGGCTGCGGATGGAACGATGCGGTGCGCCTGTCCGCCATCGGGACGGCTCGTTTTGCTTCACCGTTGACGTTGACCTGCCCATTGGCCGCGTCGATGGTGTTGTTTCATCGGCATGTGCTGCAACCGGAGGCTGAAGCCGCATTCGGTTCGTCGGTGCGAGGTGTCGACCACGTAGGCAGCTATGCCTGCCGTAACGTCTACCATCGCGACCAGGCGCCGATCAGCAGGCATGCGCGGGCGGATGCCATGGATGTCACCGGTTGGCGGCTTGCCGATGGTCGTCATGTAACGGTGGAGAAGGGCTGGACCGACCCACGTGAGTCGGGCTTTCTGCATGCCTTGCAAGGCGAAGGTTGCCGCTACTTCGGTGCGTTTCTCGGGCCCGATTACAACGACGCGCATCGCACGCATTTTCATCTGCAGGGACGTGGCTATGGCTTCTGCCGCTAGGGAAAGGCGTCCGTCTCGAAGTCTCGACTAGATGCGGTAGGCGACCGTCTTCATTACGGCCGACGCCGCCTTCATCAGCCGAGGAATCGGCCACGGCAGGTCGATACCGCCGCGTGCCTGGGCCGCGACGGCGTGGCGTACTTCGTCCGCCTGCATTTGCTTGAGAATGGCGCGGGAGCGATCGTCCTGCGGCGGCAGGCGCTCGATGTGATCCGCCAGATGCGCTTCCACCTGGCGCTCGGTTTCCACCACAAAACCCAGGCTGATCGGATCGCCCACCGCGGCGGCGGCCACGCCAATGGCATAGCTGCCGGCATACCAGAGGGGATTCAGCAGGCTGGGGCGGCTATCGAGCTGCTTGAGGCGCTCGGCGCACCAGGCCAGGTGGTCGGTTTCTTCCTGCGCCGCATGCATCAGGTGCTGCCGGGTCTCCTCGATGCGGGCGAGCGCGGCCTGGCCCACATAGAGCGCCTGCGCGCAGACTTCGCCGACATGGTTGATCCGCATCAGGCCGGCGGCGTGGCGACGCTCGGCATCGCTGAGCGGCGCGTCCGGCACCTCGTCTCCCGGCGACTTCCGCATGGCTTCGGGCGACCCTGCGACGGCCTCCATGGCCCGTTCCAGGCCGGCGAGCAGGCGATCGAAGGGGCTGAGAGTGCGTACGGACATGGCGTGACTCCAGACGAACAGGGATGACACACGTTACAATGTCCGCCGCCCAACCCGGGATGAAGGCGCTGCGGTCGCTTGTCGCGGTAAATGGCCGACGGTTTGGGCAGGCTTGTGAAGAGGCCCTCACGTCATGCTATGATTGTCGGCCCAAAGCTCACCAGCAATGTGGGCTTGCGCGATGAGGGAAAAGTTCGCTATTCTCTCGCGCCTTTGCTTTCACCGATTCCGTGTTCCGCCTACCAAGGCGGCAAACCAGGTATTTTCGAAATGAAAACGTTCAGCGCCAAGCCGGAGAGCGTCAAGCGCGATTGGTTCGTGATCGACGCCACGAACAAGACCCTGGGTCGCCTGTCGACCGAGGTCGCGCGCCGTCTCCGCGGCAAGCACAAGCCCGAGTTCACCCCGCACGTGGATACCGGCGATTACATCGTCGTGATCAACGCCGAGAAGGTGGCTGTCACCGGTGCGAAGCTGGACGACAAGATGTACCACCGCTTCACCGGCTACGTCGGCAACCTGAAGACCACGAGTCTCAAGGATCTGCTGGCCACGCACCCGGAGCGCGTGATCGAGATCGCCGTCAAGGGCATGCTGCCGAAGAACCCGCTGGGTCGCGCCATGTACCGCAAGCTCAAGGTGTACGGCGGCGCCGAGCACCCGCATACCGCACAGCAGCCGCAGGCGCTGGAAATCTAAGGAATCGACATGGCTACCCAGCAGAATTACGGTACCGGCCGCCGCAAGACCTCCGCCGCCCGCGTGTTCCTCCGCAAGGGCACCGGTGGCATCGTCGTCAACGGCAAGCCGCTCGACCAGTTCTTCGGTCGCGAAACCTCTCGCATGATCGTTCGTCAGCCGCTTGAGCTGACCGACAACACCGAGAAGTTCGATATCATGGTGACGGTCGCCGGTGGCGGCATCACGGGTCAGGCCGGCGCCATTCGCCTCGGCATCGCCCGCGCCCTCGTCGAGTACGACGAAGCGCTCAAGTCGCCGCTGCGCAAGGCTGGTTTCATGACCCGCGACGCTCGTGAAGTCGAGCGTAAGAAGGTCGGTCTCCACAAGGCCCGTCGCGCTACGCAGTTCTCGAAGCGCTAATCTCGCGCTTCAGTTCGGTGCTTCAAGGTCAGAGCGCACCGAACCCAGGTTTATTGGGAGATCGTCTAACGGTAGGACAACGGACTCTGACTCCGTTTATCTAGGTTCGAATCCTAGTCTCCCAGCCAAACTGGCAAAAGGCCCCGCGAAAGCGGGGCCTTTTGCTTTTCAGGATCCGGCGCTTGGTCAACTTGGTTGGTCAACGCATCTGCGCATGCGCCTGGCCCACCACCTGCTCCGCCATCCCTCGGGAACGCGGCACCTCCGCCTGATCGTGCCGGATTCCCTTCGGTCAATCCTCGACCTCTTGTCCTCACACGGTCCTTGGCCGCTATAGCGGTCCTTGCGCGGGTATAGCCTGACGTCAGGCACGCGCCAGAGCGGGTTCGACGCCCGATGCGGCTGCGCGAAGGCTTTCCCTGTAACGGCGGCTGCATGGCAGGACGGTACCGTCGGCCATGTGCAGGCGTGCATCGCCGGCATCGAGCGGTTCGATCGACGTGACGTGACCGAGTTGCACCAGGTAGCTGCGGTGGGCTCGCACGAACACCGTGGGATCGAGCTTGGTCTCCAATGCCGCCAGCGTGGTGCGCAGCGGGTAATCGCGACCTCGCACTCGAAGGTTCACGTAGTTGCCCGCCGCTTGAGCCCACTCGATGTCCGCTGTCGCAACGAGGAAGTCGCGGCCGAGTTTGCGGACGAGGAATCGTTCGGGACGTTCCACCGACTCGACTGCCGGACCTTCATCGGGCGCAGTGAGGAGGCTCGCTTCCCCCTGGGTGCGACGGCCGAACCACTCGACCGTGTGGCAGACGGCGACGATGAGGAAGAAGGTCCGTACATCCTTCAGGTACTCGTAGACCGCCTGCACGGCCCACGACCCCGGCTCGTAGTGCGAACCCCACACGCCGTAGAAGAACCAGCGAAGCAAGTCCATGCCGACGACGTGGGCGGCGGACCAGGCCATGCTGCCAAGCACATAGAGCGGTAGGCGTCGGCGCCAGGTGTCGGCATGGAGCGGCCAACGGTCGCAGGCGCGGAGTAGGAGCGGCAGCATCAGCAGCGAGATGAAGATGCTGGTGAATTCGTTGGTCGCGATCTGCCACGTGGGGTAGACCTGGCCGTTGCGCGCTACGTCGATCCGGGTGGTCAGCGTATTGCCCACGGCGGCGGCGACGAACGTGAACACCCAGAAGGCGACCATCACGATGCGGCGGCGACGGTGGGCCCGGTCGAGTTCGAGGCCGGGAGGTGTGGGCGAGGGATCCATGGCCAGGATCATAGCGTCGTGGGTGGCGATCCTTGTCCCGGTTCATCCCATCCCGTCATCCATTCGTCCCCAAAACCCGCCCAACCGACCCCTGGCGTTGGCCCCAGGCCTTGTCCGAGGCCGATGCTGGCTTAGGTTCAACACAAGGACGCCTCGCCATGATCCGCACCCGCCGCCACGACATCGACGCGCTTCGCGTGTTCGCTTTCGCCCTTCTCATCCTCTATCACACGGGCATGGCCTACGTCGGAGACTGGGACTTCCACATCAAAAGTGCCTACACAGCCGACTGGCTGCAGTGGCCGATGATCTTCGTGAACCGCTGGCGGATGTGCCTGCTCTTCCTGATCTCGGGCGCGGCGATCGCCCTGGCTGCGCCCGAGGGCCGTCTGCTCCGCTTTGCTCGCGAGCGGACCTGGCGGCTGATGCTGCCGCTCATCTTCGGCATGTTCGTCGTGGTGCCTATCCAGCCGTACTGCGAAGGCGTCGCGAGCGGCCACCTCACCCCCGGTTTCTTCCACTTCCTTCTTAGCTACTGGCACGTCCATCCGTGGCCGAAAGACAGCTTCACCGGCTGGCAGTACGGCATCACCTGGAACCACCTCTGGTACTTGCCCTACCTGTGGACCTACACGCTGGGCCTCGTCGTGCTGATGCCGCTCCTGGGCCATGGCCGAGTACGTGCCGCTGTCGCCGCCTTCTGCCGGGCGCCGGTCTGGCTGCTGATTGGCGCGCCGACGGCACTGCTGCTCTTCTACATCCTGTACCTCGCGCCGATGTTCCCGGGTACCAATGCCTATGTCGGCGACTGGTACCAGCACGCAAAGTACGCCTCGATCTTTCTCGGCGGCTACCTGCTGGCCCGCGAAGCCGGATTCTGGTCACGTGTCGCGGCGCTGCGCAGGGTCACCCTTGGCGTTGCACTCGCATCGATCGCGCTCTACCTCGGACTTCGACTGACCGGTCAGCTGGTCGCCAGCGACTCGTGGGTGTACCGCGTGCCGGAACCATTCTGGACCGTGCTGTCGCAGGCCGCACAGTCGCTGTATCTCTGGTCCGCGCTGCTGGCGATTCTCGGCTGGGGCAAGGTGTTCCTCAACCGTCCGTTCTCGTGGCTGCCGTATTGCACGGAAGCCGTGTACCCGTGGTACATGCTGCACCAGAGCCTGATCATCCTGCTGGTGTTCTGGCTGAAGCCGATGTCGCTCGGCCCCTGGCTGGAGCCTGCGCTCGTGCTGGGCGGGACCATCGCCGGTTGCTACGTGCTGCACGAGCTCGTGATCCGACGCGTCGGGTTCATCCGGCCGTTGTTCGGATTGAAAGCGGTGCGGAAGATCGAGACCGGAGACGATGCGGTAAGGATGTCGCGCGCTCTTGCGGGTAAGCGTGTGTAGCGCCGTAAGCGAGTCGACATTGCCGATCGGCCCCAACTCGATAACCAAGCAATCCGCCGACACCCTTCGAGACAGGCATCACATTTTGCGTGTCACAGCGCAGACATCTGAACTGTCTCATGCGTGCGGAGTCCGCAGAACGCCCACACGCAAATGTTGGACGCGAAAGGCATTCCAGTGGGAGAGCCACTTCGTGCCTGGCGTGGTTGTGCCGCGTGTAGGAAAAAACCTACACGCAAATCAGCCCACACCCACAATAATGTCTTCGTATCCTCCTGCGAATTTTCTCAAGCAGGGGCGGTCATGGACTTTTCCGCAAATCGTGACGGCATTCAGTCACTGTGGCGGCGGCTTGCCGTGTTGTTCGTGTTCGTGTTGGCGAGTGGGGCAGCGCAGGCCGACTGGGTCTATGGCCCTCCCTACAGCTACAACACGGCCTGGGCTTCGCAGGGCGGGTTTCTCTCCGTCGATGCGGCGGTCAATTCGCTCATTGGTCAATACGAAACCAGGTG
>Ga0209437_100934_pt1 | contig 11079 bp, 11 predicted proteins | sample AraplaL_Cvi_mTSA_FD_184266 | JGI IMG/M metagenome (GOLD analysis project Ga0209437, IMG submission 184266) | Arabidopsis root microbial communities from the University of North Carolina, USA - plate scrape CL_Cvi_mTSA (SPAdes) (version 2) | ecosystem: Host-associated > Plants > Roots > Endosphere...
CCGCACCATGGGCTTCGACCGTCTGACCCTCGTGGCGCCGCACCGTTTTCCCGACCCCGAGGCGACGGCGCTCGCGGCGGGCGCGGACGATGTGCTCGCCCAGGCGGCGATTCACGACGATCTCGTGTCGGGTCTGGCCGGTGCGACGTTTTCGCTCGGCCTCTCCGCGCGCCGTCGCGGCGTGAACCTTCCGGAGTTGGACCCTCGGGAAGGGGCTGCCCAGGCCGTAGCCGCCGCGAAGCGCGGCGAGCAGGTGGCCCTCGTGTTCGGCAACGAGCGCACGGGGCTGGAGAACGACGAGCTGTCGCGCTGCCATGCCATGGTCCGTATCCCCAGCGTGGACGACTTCAGCTCGCTCAACCTGTCGCAGGCCGTGCAGGTGGTGGCCTACGAGGTGCGCCTGGCCCTGCTCGCCGACGAAGCTGCTGCCCCGGTCGTCACACTGGACCCCGACGAGGCGCCGGCCGACGCCGAGCAGCTCGAACGGTTCTTCGATCATCTCGGCCAGACGCTCGATGACATCGAGTTTCACAAGGGGCGGTCGCCCACGACCATCATGCTGAAACTGCGCAAGCTGTTCCTTCGCGCGAGGCCCGAATTGCGCGAGCTGCGCATTCTGCACGGGATTCTGGCGGACGCCCAGCGCATGGCGAGCATCGCGCACGAAGGCGACAAGACGCCGTAGGGGCGGCTAGAACAGGTCGCGAAAGAACCCGGCCAGGGCGTGGCTGAACGTGGCGGACGCAATCACGATCGCCACCGTGGTCACCCAGACCATGGCCAGCAGGACGCCATCGCGCTCCACCAGCGCGAAGGCGAAGGCGATGAGCATGCCGCCGAACACGTAGTTGGTGAAGGGGATCGGCAGGGCGAGCAGGATGCCGACGAGGAGCATGATCGCGCCGGACACGAAGGTGAATGGCCGCCGCGTGAGCCGTTGCAGCCGCGGTTTGCAGATCCGCTCCAGGCGCCCGCTGAACGGGGCGATGCGGTCGAGGAAGCGCAGCAGGCCTTCCCGTGACATCGTCCGGCGGCGCAGGAAGCCCGGAATCCACGGATGTTCCAGGCCGATCAGCATTTCGAGCCCCAGGCCAATCACCAACACGCCCATGATGCCGCCGATGCCCAGCGGCACGGGGATGAAGTTCGGAATGGCGAGTAGCAGCAGCACGAAACCGAAGGCCCGGCGCTTCAAGGAATCGAGCAGTTCCTCCACGGAGATGCGCTCGTCCGAAGCCGCCATCAGTGCCGCCCTCAGCAGGGCGACGGTCTTTTCTTCGCGGGGCTCGGCGGGGTCCATGCGGTGACTCTCGCTGCACCGCCTTGAACCGGTATTGAATCGTACCGGGGGGGCGCTATTCCTCGATGGCCGGTTCGTCGACGGTAGCCTCGCTCACGAGAATCTTGTCGATGCGTGCGCCATCCATGTCCATCACTTCGAAGCGGCGGCCTTGCCATAGGAAGGATTCGCCTGCGCGGGGGATGTGGCCGAATTGCGTCGTGACCATGCCCGCGACCGTGCGGAAATCGTGCGCCTCTTCATTGGGCAGGCGGTCGAGCTGCAGCAGCTCGCGCAGGTCGTCCGCCGGCAGCGAGCCATCGATCAGCCAACTGCCGTCGTCGCGCCGGATGATGGGGCCATCCTGGGTCGCATCGTCCGCTGCGGGAGCCGTGGCACCGATGACCGCGCCGAGCAGGTCGTTCAGCGTGACCAGGCCTTCGATGTCGCCGTACTCGTCCACGGCGAGCGCCAGTTGCGTGTCGGCGTCGCGAAAGGCTTCGAGGAGGTCGAGCGCGCGAGCGGTCGCGGGCACGAACAAGGGGCGGGCCATGTGCGCGAACAAATCGGCCTCGCCACCTTCCAGCGATCCGATGAGCGATTTCACCTCGACCGTGCCGACCACCTCGCTCTCGTCGCGCCGGTACACCGGGTAGCGGGAGAACTGGCTTTCCCTCAGAACGTCCAGGTTGTCTTCGCGCGACGCGGCGATGTCCAGCCAGGCGATCTTCATGCGCGGGGTCATCACGGAGTCCACGCTGCGATCGCCCAGGCGCAACACGCGGTTGACCATGTTCCGCTCGTCGCTGTCGAGGATGCCCTGTTCCGCGCTTTCGGCGACCAGCAGGCGGATCTCTTCTTCGGTGGCGGCATTGGCGCCGGCCCGGTGCAGGCGCAACACGCGCAGAATGCCGGTGGACAGGTGGTTCAGCAGCCAGACCATGGGCAGCGTGATCCGCGACACGATCAGCATCGGCACGGCGATCTGGCAGGCGATCCGCTCGGGCGCCGAGAGCGCCGCGCGCTTCGGCACCAGCTCGCCGATGACGATCTGCACCAGCGACATGAGCAGGAAGCCGAGCAGCCAGCCCACGATACGGGCATAAGGCTCCAGCCAGGCGGGCCCGTCGCCGTGGACGATGTCGGTGAACCGTTCGCCCAGGCCATCGCCTGCCACGGCGCCGGTGACCAGGATGATCAAGGTCATGCCGACCTGCACGGTGGACAGGAAGCGCTCCGGCGCTTCGGCCAGTTGCAGGGCCACCCGCGCGCGCCGGCTGTCCCGCGCGAGCTGCTTGAGGCGGCTCTTGCGGGAGGCAACCACGGACATTTCGGACAGGGCGAAGAACCCGTTGCCGAGGGACAAGAAGAGGACCAGCAGGAGTTCGGTGAGCATCGGCCGCTTATATAGCAGATGGGGCCGGATCGGTCCTGCAGGGGCTCGCCCACCCCAGCGACGGGCCAGTCCGGTAACATTGTCGTCACAAATCCCCAGGTTCCCCAGGCGACGCCATGTTTTCACTCCAGACGATCTTCGGTAAGGGCGACAAGTTCTACGGCCTGCTCGAAGCGAGCGCCGAGGCCGCTCGCGAGAGCGCCAAGGCCATGCATGAGCTGGTCATCCAGACCGATCGCACCCCCGTCATGGCCGCCTTCAGCACGGCACGCGCCCGCGAGAAGGCCCTGCACGCGCAGATCGGCGAGGAACTGGTGAACACCTTCGTCACCGCGCTGGACCGCGAGGACATCGAGGCGCTGAACTCGGCGCTGTACAAGATCCCCAAGACCATCGAGAAGTTCGCCGAGCGCTACGTGATCGTCGCCGAGCGCCTCCAGGGCATCGATTTCAGTCAGCGCGCCGCGCTGCGAACGGTCGGCGGACGTGGTGGTGGCGATGATCGGCCAGTTGCGCCATGGGCTGAAGATCGACCCGGTGAAGAAGCTGCGCGATCAGCTCCAGGCTCTGGAATCGGAAGCCGACCGGCTTCTTCTCGACCCCTACCGCACGTTGTACGCCGAGGCGTCGGACCCGTTGCGCGCCATTCTCGCCAAGGATCTGTTCGAGCTGATCGAGAAAGCCGTGGACAAGTGCCGGGACGTGGGCAACGTCGTCTATTCCATCGTGCTCAAGAACTCCTGACGGCGGGCGTCCCATGAGCATGGTCATCGCGGTCGTTCTGATCGCCCTCGCGTTCACGTACATCAATGGCTTCCACGACACGGCGAACTCCATTGCGACCGTGGTCGCCACCAAGGTACTCACGCCGGGGCAGGCTGTGCTGCTGGCGGCGGTCACCAATCTCGCCGGTGCGCTGTGGGGCACCGCCGTCGCCGCGACGATCGCGTCCGGCCTGATCGACACCGGCGTCGTCGAGGTCGGCTCGCAACTGCTCATCAGCGCGCTGCTGGGCGCCACGATCTGGAACCTCATCACCTGGTGGCTCGGCCTGCCGTCGAGTTCCAGCCATGCCCTCGTGGGCGGCCTGTGCGGTGCCGCCCTGGCCGCGGCGGGCGACAACTTCCATTCCATCATCTGGTGGGAGGGCGGCGCGCACTGGTGGCTCGGCAAGGGCGTGCTGCCCAAGGTGATCGTGCCGATGATCGTCTCGCCGTTCCTGGGCTTCGTGATCGGTTTCCTGATCATGGGCGGGCTGTACGCGCTGCTCGGCTTCTTCTCCAGCCGCAAGGGTCCCCTGCGTCGATTCGGCCGCACGCCGTTCGTGAACAGTTTCTTCGGCAAGGCGCAGATCTTCTCGGCCAGCGCCATGGGCATCTCCCACGGCATGAACGATGCGCAGAAGAGCATGGGTATCATCGCGCTGGCGCTTGCCGGCGCCACCGCCGCGGGCCAGTTCGATCACCTGCCGACCTTTCTGCATTTCCTCCGCATTCCGCACGACCCGGCCGCCGCGGGCGGCTTTCCGATTCCGATCTGGGTCAAGGTCGTTTGCGCGCTGACGATGGCGGGCGGCACGGCAGGTGGCGGCTGGCGCATCATCAAGACGCTCGGCCACAAAATGGTGAAATTGCATCCGATCAACGGCTTCGCTGCGGAAGGCAGTTCGGCCGCCGTGATTCTCACGGCATCGGTGCTCGGCGTGCCGGTCTCGACCACGCACAATGTGTCGGCATCGATCATGGGCGTGGGTGCGGCGAAGCGGTTCAATGCCATCCGCTGGTCGGTGGTCGAGCGCATGGTCTGGGCCTGGATACTCACGCTGCCCATCACGGCCGGCATCGGCTACGGCCTGGTGAAGCTGGGCCACCTGCTGTTCTGAGGCCGCTGTTCTGAGGCTCTTGCTGCGTGCGGACGCTCAGAGCGCGTCCGCTTCCCCGTTGACCAGTTGTTCCAGCTGATCGCCGGTCGCGCCCAGTTCTTCGATCAGGCGAGCCAGCTCGCGCTCGTCGAGATAGTCGTAGGGACGGTTCTCGCACAGGTGCAGATAGGGAGAGCCGTCCAGATCGGCCTCGGCCAGGTAGCCCGTGCGTTGCTCCCAGTTGAAGCGCAGGCAGCGCCGCGCATCCACGCCTACCAGCGGCCCGATCGGCGTGGACAGGCGCAGGAAGCGTTGGCCGTCCGCGTCTTCCAGTTCGGCGAGATAGATACCCTGATGCCGCCCGTCGGGTAGCTCGAGGTCGAAGCTGATGATGTAGGGCTCGTTCTGGCGGAGCCTGTGGATGCTGCCGACATGGGAGCGAATCGCTTCGAAGTGCCGCATGGGCTTGTACCGGTCCGTCGTCAGAGAAGCCTGATGGTACGCTGACATGCGAGACCAAACATGCACGAAATCACCATGAACGATGAAGTCGACGATGACGAAGCCCGCGCGCTGCGTGCGCAACGGATCATCGACGCGGTCGCAGCCATTCCGCGCGGCCGCGTTGCCAGCTACGGCGCCATCGCGGCGCGCGCGGGTTACCCAGGTCGCGCCCGGCTGATCGGCAAGGTGCTCGGCGATGCGCCGAACCGCGCCGACCTGCCCTGGCACCGTGTGCTCCGTGCCGACGGTCGTATAGGCATTCCCGCGGGCACGCGCGGTTACCGCGAGCAGTGCCGGCGGCTCACCTCGGAAGGCGTGACGGTGAAGGAAGGACGCGTACCGATGAGCGCTTTTGGCCTCGATCACGATCTGGATCGCGCCATCTGGGGCTCACCGGCTTGACCGGCTGGCCGGCGGTCAGCGGTAGGTGATCTCCATGATTCGCCATGAGGTCGAAGCGTCCCGTTGCCGGGCATAGGCGAACAAGGCGGTGTGGTCCAGGCCGGCGGCGGTGCCGGTGTGGAACCAGCGAACGTTTGTTGGAATGGATCGCCCTTGAGGGCAGGCGAGTCTCGCGCCATCGGCACGACAGGTGACCTCCGTGATGGCGCCCTGGAAGCCGAGGTGGCCCTCCGCAGCATGCGTGGGAAGGGCGCCGGCAAAGACACTGACGGCGAGCAGGACGGTGCGTACGAGCGCTTGCTTCATGGCATCCCCTTCTGGGACATGGAAACGCTGTTGATAGGTGGGAACCCCGGCCTCATTACCTGCTGCCTTCAAGCAAAATAAAACGATCTTTGTCTCAAATCGGTGTAGGAAAACCGCCCGTTCAGCGCGCACTGTGTGAAGGCGCAGATCACGGGTTTGCTAGCATGGCGCACATGTCTTCCCCAGCCCTCGATCTTCTCCATTCCGTTTTCGGCTACCCCGGTTTCCGCGGTCAACAGCAGGCCATCGTCGAACACGTCGCCGAGGGTGGCGACGCCCTCGTGCTGATGCCCACGGGCGGTGGCAAGTCGCTGTGCTTCCAGATTCCTGCTCTCATACGCCAAGGTATCGGCATCGTCGTCTCGCCCTTGATCGCTCTGATGCAGGACCAGGTCGATGCGCTCAACGAAGCAGGCGTGAAGGCGCGGTATCTGAACTCCAGCCTGGACGCGATGACGCAGCGCGAGGTCGAAGACCTCATGCTGGGGGGCGAACTGGACATGCTCTACGTCGCGCCCGAACGCCTGCTCACCGGGCGTTTTCTTGGCTTGCTCGATCGCGTGCCGATTGCGCTGTTCGCCATCGACGAAGCGCACTGCGTGTCCCAGTGGGGACACGACTTCCGTCCGGAATACCGTGAGCTGGCGATCCTGCACGAGCGCTTTCCGGAGGTGCCGCGCATCGCACTCACGGCCACCGCCGATGAGCGCACTCGCGAGGAGATCGTCGAGCGGCTCGGTTTGCAGGCGGCACGACGCTTCGTTTCAAGCTTCGATCGCCCGAACATCCGTTATCGCGTGGCGCCGCGACAGAACGCGCGCCGGCAGTTGCTGGACTTTCTCGACGGGCATCGCGGCGAGGCGGGCATCGTCTATTGCCTCAGCCGGCGCAAGGTGGATGAGACCGCCGCGTGGCTCGCCGAGGCGGGCGTGGAATCGCTGCCTTACCACGCGGGCCTCGACGCGCAAACGCGTACGCGGCACCAGCAAAGGTTCCTGCGCGAAGACGGTGTCGTCATGGTCGCTACGGTGGCCTTCGGTATGGGCATCGACAAACCCGACGTGCGCTTCGTCGCCCACCTCGATCTTCCGCGCAGCATGGAAGGCTATTACCAGGAGACCGGTCGTGCCGGTCGCGATGGCCTGCCGGCCGAGGCGTGGATGGTCTACGGTCTCGGCGACGTCGTTACGATGAGCCAGATGATCGCGCAGTCGGAAGCGGGCGACGATCGCAAGCGCATCGAACGCCTGAAGCTGGATTCCTTGCTGGGCTATGCGGAAGCCACGCGTTGCCGTCGTCAGCTTCTGCTCGAAGCCTTCGCGGAGATTTATCCCGAGCCCTGCGGCAATTGCGACAACTGCCTGGCGCCGCCGAAGACGTGGGATGCCACGCTCGCTGCGCAGAAGGCCATGTCGTGCATCTATCGCACGGGGCAGCGTTACGGCGCGGGCCATCTCATCGACGTTCTACGAGGCGAGGGTAACGAGCGCCTGCGCAATCTCGGTCACGATCAATTGCGCGTCTTCGGCGTGGGTGCCGACATGGATGCGACGCAATGGCGCTCGGTGTTTCGCCAGTTGCTCGCAGCAGGACTGATCGAAGCCGATCCCGACGGCTACGGCACCTTGCGTTTGTCGACGCAGAGCGGCCCGGTGTTGAAGGGTGAATGCAAGGTCTGGCTGCGCGAGGATGCGCGTCCTGCGAAGGGACGTCGCGCGGCACGTGCCACGCCTGCTGCGACGGGTACGTCGCTGGGCATCGAGGAGATCGAGCTGCCGCTGTGGAACGAACTGCGCCGGGTGCGTGCGGAACTTGCCAAGCAGCATGGCGTCCCGGCCTATGTGATTTTCCACGACGCGACGTTGCTCGCGATGTTGCGTGCGCTGCCCGGTAATGAAGAAGAACTGGGCTCGATCAGTGGCGTGGGCGAGAACAAGCTGAAGCGCTACGGCAGGGATTTCCTCGCCGTGCTGACCGCGGCCGGCTGACGGGCTGACGCAGGATCGCCATCGAAGTCACTTGCAACGGTCACCCCGCCCCGGCAGTATCGAGGAACAGGGGAGGGGACGCGCAGTGGAAAATCACAGTAAATACAGAGTGGTAGCGAAGGCGGTAAAACATAACGGCCAGGCGGGCGAGCAAGTCTACCGAGCCAGCTACCGCATCCTCGACCATATCGGCGAGGAAATCGAAGCCAGCACGGGCACCAACGATTTCTCGGATATCACCAGCGCCTTCAATGAAGCGTTCGCGCTTGGGCACGAGCGGCTACGCGAACTCGGCGTCGATACCGTGCAGTAAATCCCGGCGGCATCGCTTTCACAGCGCTACGCGCCGGCGATGGCGCGCAGTTCGTCCAGTTGTGCCGGCGTGCCCACGTTGCGCCAGAAACCGTCGAAGCGTTCGCCAGTCAGGCGACCTTCGGCGATGGCCTTGCGATACATCGGCAACAGCTTGAAGCGTCCGGGTTGCTCGTGCTCCACGATTTCCCGGCGATAGACCCCCACGTTGCCGAAGGTCAGGCGTTCGGCGCCTGCGGGACCGTCGGCGTCGTAAAGGCGACCGTCGGCGAGTGAAAAGTCCCCATGTGGATGGAACGAGGGATTGGGCACCATGACCAGGTGCGCCACACCCTGCGGTTCGCGCGGCAGCGCGGCGTAATCGACATCGCTCCAGATGTCCGCGCTCACCACGATGAAGGGATCGGCACCCAGCAAGGGCAACGCCTTCAACATGCCACCCCCGGTTTCCAGTGGCGTCGGCCCTTCATACGAATAACGGATGCGGACACCCCAGCGCGATCCGTCGCCCAGCGCCTCGGGAAAGTGTTCGGCCAGGTGCGACGTATTGACGACGATGTAGCGCACGTCGGCGGCGGCGAGCTTCTCGATGTGGTGAACGATGAGTGGCTTGCCGGCGACGTGAAGCAGTGGCTTCGGCGTGTGATCGGTCAGTGGCCGCATGCGTTCGCCGAGGCCCGCCGCGAGAATGAGTGCGTGCCTCACGCGTGTGTCGCCTGGCGAATGTCACGATCGCCGATCTTTGCCTCGATCAGGTCGGCCAGCGGTGCGATGTCTGCATGGCGGCGCGCGGTGTCGAGCACGTAGCGGAGCACACGCGGCAGGTCGTCGAGGTAACCGGGTTTTCCGTCGCGATAGCAGAGGCGGCAGAACAGGCCAAGAATCTTGATGTGTCGCTGCAGGCCGGTGAGGTCGAACCAGCGGCGAAACCGGTCGGTGTCCACGGTCTCGTCGAGCAGTCGTGCATCGAGCAGGCGAAGGCGATAGGCCTCCACCCAACCTTCCACGCGCTCGTTGTCCCATACCACGTACGCATCGCGAAGCAGCGAGGCGAGGTCGTAGGTGATCGGGCCGGACATCGCGCCCTGGAAGTCGATGATCCCGGGCGAACGTTCCGCCGTCACCAGCAGGTTGCGGCTGTGATAGTCGCGATGCATGAAGGCACGCGGCTGTTCGGCGATCGCGTGCATGATCGCGGTGAACGCGGATTCCACCACGTCCCATTCCTCGCACGCGAGGCTCATGCCCAGGTGTCGCTCGATCAGCCAGGTCGGCATGAGTTCGAGTTCCATCGTCTGCCAGGCGTGATCGAACGCAGGCAGGCCCGCGGTGTCCACCTGCCGTTGCATGCGCAGGAGGGCGTCCAGCGCGTCCCCGTAGAGCGCGTCCACTGTCGTGTCGCTCAGCTCCGGCAGGTAGGTGCGCGTGCCCAGATCCTCGATCAGCAGGAAGCCCTGCGTCAGGTCGGCAACCATCACCGTCGGCACGTGCAGGCCTGCCGCGGCCAGTCGCTGACCGATCTCGACCCATGGCGCGGGGTCTTCGCGATCGGGCGGCGAATCCATCACGATCACTGGCTGCCCGTCCACGTAGCCGCGCCAATAGCTGCGGAAACTCGCGTCGGCGGAAGCGGGTTCCAGAACGAGCGCGGGCGCACCCGTTGCGTGGCGGGCCCAGGCGAGTCGTGCGGCGGAGCGGTCGGCGATCGGAGTCATGCGGGTCACTGATAAGCGAATGCCGCGGGGAGCTTAGAGCCTTTGGGCATGACTGTCATGGCAAGGCTGGCCGTCGGTCTTATTGTTGTGCATCCCGAGTGTGTCTATGCTCGGTCGTCGGGGTGGCATCGGGGAATGGGTCGATGAAACACGAGGATACGGCGCCCATCACGCGGCGCGACCTCCTGCGCATGATCGGCCTCGCCGGTGGTGGCGCCGTGATGTACCAGGCGATGGCCGGTCTCGGTTTCGCCAGCCCTTCGACGTACAAGCGTCCCGCTCCGTTGCAAGGGTCCGGTCGCGGCAGCGTGCTCGTGCTTGGTGCCGGGCTGGCGGGCCTCGTCGCGGCGTACGAGCTGCGCAAGGCGGGCTATCGCGTGCAGGTGCTCGAGTACAACAATCGCGCTGGCGGGCGTAACTGGACGCTGCGCGGCGGCGACGTCTACACCGAGCTTGGCGGCCATCGCCAGGAGTGCCGCTACGACGAAGGTCAGTATTTCAATCCCGGCCCGTGGCGCATTCCGTATCACCACCATGGCGTGCTCGATTACTGTCGCCAGTTCGGCGTCACCCTCGAACCCTTCGTGCAGGTGAACTACAACGCCTATGCGCATGGAACGAATGCATTCGGTGGCAAGCCGCAACGTCTTCGCGAAGTGCAGGCGGATTTCCACGGCGGCATCGCCGAGCTGCTGGCGAAGGTGGCGGGGAAGGGTGGCCTGGACGATGCGGTGAGTAAGGAGGATAGCGAGATCCTGCTCGAAGCCTTGCGCGACTTCGGCGGGCTCGATCACCAGTTTCGCTACGTGGCCGGCCGCGAGAGTAATGAGCACCGCGGTTACGCAAAGCCACCGGGCGGCGGTCCCGATGGCAAGCCGACGTTCTCCCAGCCCATCGGCATCTCCGACATGCTCAATGCGCGTCTGTGGAAGGCGCTGGGCATGAGCGAGCTTTACGAATACCAGACCACGTTGTTGCAGCCTGTCGGTGGCATGGATGCGATCGGCAAGGCATTCGTGCGCGAGATTGGCGGCGGCGTGATTCGTTACGGCGCGAAGGTCACCGCCATTGCGCAGGACGATCGCGGCGTGACCGTTACCTATGAAGACACCGCGTCGCCGGGCACGACGCACCAGGCCACGGCAGACTGGTGCGTCTGCACGATTCCGTTGTCGATCCTGAGCCAGCTTCCGGTCCAGGTATCCGATGCGAAGCGGGCGGCGATCTCGGCCGTGCCTTACATGGCCTCCTCGAAGATCGGCCTGCAGTTCAAACGCCGTTTCTGGGAAGAGGACGAGGCGATCTACGGCGGCATC